>Ga0210018_1001162_pt1 | contig 13868 bp, 10 predicted proteins | sample CryGeyCG2014_010_2_FD_183967 | JGI IMG/M metagenome (GOLD analysis project Ga0210018, IMG submission 183967) | Groundwater microbial communities from aquifer - Crystal Geyser CG09_land_8/20/14_0.10 (SPAdes) (version 2) | ecosystem: Environmental > Aquatic > Deep subsurface > Groundwater | place...
ACTCCTGCCGCGACCGTAAGCCCGGTGCCGACTGAAGGAGTCGCCGGAGTTTCGGGAGTTGTCACTCCGCCTCCGTACAAGGCGTTCAGTTTTGCCCGAGTCATTGAACCGACATAGCCGGTTCCGGCGGTAAGGCCGATCGGGGTCAAAACTTCAGAAGCGTATTTTTCCTGGAATTTGATGACCGCGGCTTTGGTCAACGGACCAAAGTATTCGGTCTCGTTTCCGGCTGAACCAACGCCTGATGCGGCAACTTGGGTAGCCGCGTCTTTATTAAGCATTATTTGAAGTTGCTTAACCGCGTCGCCCGTGCTTCCCATTTTCAAATCAGCAGAAAATGTATAACCGGTTGAAGGCGTGCCTTGCAAAGCTTCCAATTGCGCCTGTAAGGCGAGAATTTGCGCTTGCAATTCCGCGATGGTGATAGCGCCGGCTGAAGGCGTCATTACGCCCATCAAACCAATCGCCATCATCACGCTCAAGAAAACAGAAAATGTTTTTAATTTAATACTCATAAGTTTTTCTAATAAGTTTTCTTAACTATATTAACTAACTGATAATTTTGCGAAGAACTCAATTCGACTTAACTAAGTTCTACGCGACTAACTAATAAATCCCTTCGACCTTCGCTTTGCAGGCGATGATAAGGGATGGAATTTGCTTTTTCAGAAATGGAGCCAAGTCGCTTGCCCGCCTAAATTTTACACTTGTAAATTTTGGTGGGTTTTATTTTTCGACCCGACTTTGAACTCCAGAAAGTTTGCTCGGTAAAAATACAATAAACTGAATTGATAACAGAATTAACAAATAATATTCTATTTTCAATGTGCATACAGATAACATAACAAATCAGCCGCAAATGGCTTTGTTATTTATCAACACTCTGCATTTACTTTTATTATACACCTCCTATATAAATCGTTGCAAAAACAATAATGTGGATAACCCCGACGCTCTAAAGAGGTCGGGGCTCCGACCGAAGCGTCGGAGCTGTCTTTCTATTCAGCCGCAAAATGGTATTAATCTAAGGTTAATTTAAGTTAAGCGGCCAGTCAATCAAATCTTAAAATAAAGCGGAATATTGATGATATTGTCAAATATTGACCATTTACGCAAAACTATATTTTCGCCATCTCTTTTCCCCTGTTTTTTTTAGAATTCCCGAGTCCACCATTTCCAAAAGTTCGCGTTGAATGCTTTTTGGGCCGAATTCCGGCAAAGAAGTGAAAATTTCACGAATACTAACCCATTCACCTTCTTTTATAAAGCCGAGAATGCGTCTTTTACGTTCTTTAAGAATAAGAGGCTGTCCGTTTGACTTGGAAACGGAGTTTCCAAGTGGAAACTCCGTTTCCTTTAACGCTTTCTTAGTTTCTTCTGATTCTTTTTCTGCGCTATCTAACGATTGTCCATTATGTCCATTAGAAAGTAAATGTTGTCCATTAGAATCAATTTCTTCTTTTTGTCTTTTTAATTGATTTTCGAAAGAATCACTTAAGGAAAGATATTCTCGCCTCAAAACTTCGAAATTAATACTAGAAACAAAAGCGCCGGATGAATATGCCAACTGAAGCAGGCGGTTCATTTTGCGCGTCGAGTAAAAAATATTTTCGGCGCCAATAAGTTCTTTTTCTTCCGCAACCATCAAAAAATCGAAAAGCTCAATCGCGCTATTCCTTAATTGCCACTTAAGCGGTTCTTTGTCGGAAAAAAGATCTGTTACGCGATAAAGCGCTTCGGTGATTTTTTGAGCCCGATCGCACAAAAATTCTTCGGCCGGCAAATTTTCTTTTTCGTCTTTCATAACATTGAATAATTATTTTTTAATAATAATTCTAATTTAGATTTTTATCATCAATAGGTCAACAATTTTTCTCTTGACATGATGTTATTTTAATATGAGGAATAAAAAAATACTTATTATAATTATATCATTGAAACAAAAAAGCGGGAGATTTTTTTCTCCCGCCCGAGCCTCGATTGAGACTCTAAAAATTAGCGGAGGTTTTGCAAGGCCCGATTGACGGCCCATTGAAAGGACCGCCACCGGTCGCTGCCGTCATAATAAAACTCGGCAGCGCCCAAGCCGTGAAGCCGGACCGCGCCTGTGGCTCTTTCAATAAGCCACAATTCCACTACAGCGCGGTTCCCCTCGTTTCGCGTCTGAATTTCAAGGCCGTACAGAGCGTCAGCTCCCTGATTGCGATTTCCGTAGCCAGTGGGCATAATCACTTCCGCGCCCCAACTTCGAAACGCGTCAATAATAATGCCTCGGACCGATGCTTCGTAGCCCCACCAGCCGCCACGATCAGATAAAACCACTCTCACTCCTTGCCAAGAAAAAGCAGCAGGTTGCGAATAAGAATATTGCGGATAGGCTGGCCCCGGAGAAGAATATACCGGCGGAGGCGGCGGCGGTGAATAACCCCTATCCCGCGTAATCACCGGACTCCATCGACCGTGCTCTATCCCATTAAAGATAGTGGCAAGGCCGGCGCCAATCCCTAATCCCGTCCATATTCCTCTTGCCTTTTTGTTTTTGGCCTCGGAAACCGGAACCAAAAACGCCATTGCCAACAATACAATTAAACCAGTAATCGCGATTTTCTTCATTGTCTGTACCTCCTTTTTGATTTTCGGACCTTAATTTTAGCCCTATTTTTCAATTCCAATCCCATTATATCACTTCCCGATAATTTTGTCAAACACCTGGTAGGGGTGGCAAGGGTTTTGGAGGTAAAACCTATATACCAACTTTTATCCTGTTGATTTTCCAAAAGATAAACGCAAACTTTACAAATTGGCTGGGGGACAGGGATTCGCCCGCGACTCTCGGCTCGCCGTCGCTCGCCTCGGTCTGGGCACCGCCTCGCGACCTCGCCTACTGGCTCGGTTCGCTCCGGCGTTCTCGTCCCTAATTCCAATAATAAAATAAAATTTTCGATATACTCTGCGAGTATATATAAAATTTCATTACTGGGGGACAGGGATTCGAACCCCGATTAATGGCTTCAAAGACCACTGTCCTACCATTAGACGATCCCCCAAAAATTATTTTTTTACACCATTTTCGCTCACCATCTTCATCAACGCCAATTCAAGCGGAAGCTGCGGCAAATAGCCGATTGTTCTGGTGTCGTAAGCGTCCAAAAGAACGGACAGGATGTTTCCCAGTTCCTTGTTTGAAAATACGTTAACATGTTTTTTCAAAAACTGAAATTCGTCTTTGCTGAAAAACGTCTCCAATTCTTTTTCCATATCCGGCGCCATCTGAAGCATCAGGACAAGGCGAACGTTGCGCAGAATAAATTTCAAAAATAATTTTATTTCTATCCCCTGCTTTACCGCCTCATCGATAATGGCCAATCCTTTCTCTATATTTTTTTCAAATATCGATGATATTAAATTATCAACCAAATTCTTCGCGGGCGCCGCCAAAAATTCCCGCACCTTTGCCCCGGTAATAACTTTTTCCCCGACAAGACTGAAAATCTGGTCCAGCATGCTTTGGCTATCCCTGAAAGAACCGTCGGCAAAAAGAGCGATAAGCCCGGCTGCTTCGTCATCCAGTTTAAAACCTTCTTTTTTGGCAATTTCCAATATGGAAGAACGGATAATGCTTTCAGGCACTTTGCGGAAAACAAAGTGCTGGCAGCGCGAAATAATGGTTTCCGGCACTTTATTCAACTCGGTCGTAGCCAAAATAAAAATAGCATGTTTTGGCGGCTCTTCAAGGGTTTTAAGCAAGGCGTTAAAAGCTTCCTTGGTAAGCATATGAACTTCATCGACAACGTAAACTTTGTACGGACTTTGAAACGGCACCAGGCGGACGGCGTCGCGAAGGGCGCGGATTTCATCAATGCCGCGGCTTGACGCGGCGTCGATTTCCGACAAATCCATATCTTCACAGCCGACACTTCTCGCCAAAATGCGCGCCACGCTGGTTTTACCTGTGCCGGCCGGACCGGAAAAAAGATAAGCATGACTGACGCGGTTTAATTTGACCGCATTTTTAAGCACGGTAACAACGTGGTCCTGTCCCAAGACTTCTTCAAAATTATGAGGCCGATATTTACGATAAAGAACCACTTCGCTCATGTGAGTTGATTTTCTTTGCTTTTGAAAACGAAAACCCTGAAGCCGATAAAATTCCACGCCAAAGCCGCGGCAGAAGCTGCAACTTTAGAAATATTCAACCAACGTTCCGCAGACATTCCGAAAACCGGATGAAAATATGTGCTGATGAAAACGACTAAACCGCTGTTAACCAGCGCTCCTGAAACGACAACCGCGATGAAAGTCGGCAAATCGCCGTAGCTTACTTTCTCTCCCGCCTGCGCAGGCGGGCCTTCTTGTCTTTGGTGGGAAAAAACCCAAAATTTATTCCAAAAATAACTGTTCGTGGCGGCGATAATAAAACCGGGCACATTCACTCCTCCGAGAATAAAACCGCTTGTTATGCCGGTATATAAACTCAATAAATTTAAAACGCCGAAATCGATAGAAGCGTTTAAAAATCCGATAACGCAAAATTTTACGAACTGATAAATCCAGCCAAGCCAACGATTAAGAAAACGGCCGACAACCAAAGCCAGCACCCATAATATAGGAAGGCCGGCCATGAACAGGTAAAAAGCGTTTGATATGCCCAAAAGCTTTACATTTTTAAGCGTCGGCAAAAGAAATAGGCTGGTAAAAAAACCGGCTATCGCCACCATTAAAAAATCTTTTCTTTTCATATTCATATTGCTTTATTTTACTTGAAAAGTCGCGTTGCCGCAATCCTAAATTTCCCTAATTTTCCGGAATAATTTCTTCTGACGGGCTATCGGTGGCGGGATTATTATTTGAAAAGTCTTTTTGATCCAATTCCTTCATCATTGTTTTCAGTTCCTGTTCCTGTTTATAATTTTGCCAATATTGAAAGCCGAGAAGCGCTCCTGTCGCCAAAAAAAGAATTACCAAAAATCCGCCGACAAACTTCCAAAAATTTTTATTGAAAGAAATCATTTATGATTTTTATTCGAATATTTTCGGGGTTCCCTCGGTATATCTTTTTCTGATTTCTTCCTCCACCAATTCCCTCGGCCTGCCGTATTTTAAGCTGGAAAGCTTTTGCGCCTGCTCTGCTATTGCTTTATTGCCAGTCTCCGGCGGAAAAGCGCGGATATTAAAAGGCCTTGCGATTTGACCTTGTATCAAAAGCTTGAGATAGGCGCTGAAATTGTCGATATTCATCAAATCGTAGGCATTGAATGTCGGCTCAACCTGTTTTTCCAACAGCTCGGTATCATCCGCGCCAACCCTGAAAATAACCATTGAACCGACATTTCCGAAAACCGCTTTTTTAATATCTTCGTCCAATTGTCCTATAAATTGATGAGCGATAATAAGGTCGAGCCGATATTTTCTCGCTTCGGACAAAATAGTGGCAATCGCTTTCGTAGTGACATTTTGAAACTCATCGATATAAAGATAAAAATCGCGACGTTCGGATTCGGGCAAATCGACACGGCTTAAAGCGGCCATCAGAAGTTTGCCGATGATAATCAGTCCGAGCAGATTGGAATTTAAATCTCCGAGCCGGCCCTTGCTTAGATTTATCAGAAGAATTTTTCCCTCATCCATAATCTGGCGGAAATTGAAAGAAGAATGCGCTTGAGCGATTATCGGCCGCATGATTTCATTGCTAAGAAACGTATCAAACTTATTCGTGATATAAGGAACCATATTTTGAAGCGCAAACTCGCCGCCGGCCTTTTCCGCGATGTCTTTCCAAAAAGTTCGCACAACCGGATTTTTGCAGCGCGAGAGTTTATATTCGCGGAATTCTTTATCGGTTAAAACCCGTTCGATTTCCAAAAGAGTGTTCCCCGAATCGGGGTCGTCCATAACAAGCATAGTCGCGTTCCTGAAATACTGTTCAAACATCGGACCGCCGGCAATGGACATATTGTAAAGTTTGTTGAAAATTTCCAAAAGTTCGTTGATGAGGAATGTTTTTTGTTCGGGGAAAGCGGGATCGTATTCCAGCATATTAAGACCTATGGGGCGGGAAGTGTCGGAAGGGTCGAAATAAATAACGTCTTCGATGCGGTTTTGAGGAATTTGACCGAGAATTTCTTTAACTGCTTCGCCGTGAGGGTCAATTATGCACGCGCCTTTTCCATTTTTAATATCCTGAATAATCAAATTTTGCATCAAGACAGATTTACCGGTACCGGTTTGTCCTATCATATAAAGATGCCGTCTTCTGTCGTCGTCCAGCATATAGACCATTTTTTCTTCGTCCCGATAGATGTTTTTTCCAAGAAGCAGTCCTTCGGCCGGAAGATTGATGGGCGGCGGAGCGTCTTTTGCCTTAAAATATTTTACTTTCGGCGTTGAAAGCGGAGCCGCCGGAAAATGAAAGATACTGGTCAATTCCGAAGTATTCAAATAAAACGCCTCGTTCTTGTCAAAAATCCTGAAAGCAAATTGATAAAAAAGTTTGTCGAGCTTTTTTCCTTCGCAATCTTTAAAAATAAAACTGTTTCCGTTCGGTTCGGTAAATTGGGAAAACGCGCTTTTAAGCTCATTCAAATGTCCGACCACTTCTTCTTTGGTTTTGCCCGAAAAAAGCAGGCGGATATTTGTTCTCATTAAATCGCGCGAAGCTTTGACATTCAAAAGATTGATAACTTCTTCATTAACCAATTTTCCCAATTGCGATTCGTCTTTTTTTTTGGATGGAGCTCCGGTAATAAGACCTGTAAATGCTTCAAGAAACGCCTTGCCTAAACCGCTTCCGGAGCCGGAAGACAACGCTTTGGGCAACGGCTCTCCTTTACGGATAGCCTTAATGACGTCTTGTATTCTTTGGAAAAAAGAACCGTCAGAAGGAGAAACAATAATCTGCATTACCGCCCCTTCGCCTTCTTTTTCCAATTTCGAAAAAGCATTGCTGATAATTTCCATGGGGTCAACGTTCAATTTATCGTATGTGCGAATCGGCAAAACAGAACTGGTTTTCAATTTTGCGACTGCGCCCAAAGTTACTCCTCCGAAATTAAAAATATTGTAATCGTTTTTTTCTTCTTTGAGCTGCGCGCGGGGAAAAATCGCCAGAAGCTGTTTTTCCAGTATCAAGCCCTTTTCGCGGGGCACGGCGACGTAAAAACTTATTTCTTCTCCAAATGCCGGCACCGCAAGCTCAAGAACAAAATACGGTTTTGGTTTGGAAAATAATTTAAAACCTCCTTTTTGAGACGACGCGGAAAGAGCGGCAAGCCCGCTGTAAAGTTGTTCCATTTTAGAAACCAAGTCTTTAAAAGTTTTTCCTTCCTGCAGGACCTCCTTAACCTGCTCCTGCGGAAAAGTAATTTCGTATAAAGCCATGCCAAGACTCAAAGAAAGGTCGGATGAAAATTTAAATCCCGGCTTATCCATTTGCCCCAAAAGATATTGCACCAGAACGCGGTGAAAATCGTCTTCTATATGAGGACCGAGGCCGCGGCTTACTGAAATGGCATTCGCGATTCCCCTCTCTTCCAAAATACCCAAAAGTTCTTCTATCTGGCGGTCGTGAACTTCCGGCTTCAATTCCAAAACCCGCGCCCCGACTTCTTTTTCGGAAAGTTTGTGCTTAAGGGTTAAGGTTTGCTCGAATGGCTGAACACTGTATTCTTTTATAACTTCCTTAGCCGCTTCTTTCGCGGGCTCAAAAGCCGTTTCTTTCGATAAAGGAAATTTTCCCGCTTCCTGCATTTTTGCCTGAAGCTGTTGTTTAAGCCAATCTATTTCTTCTTTCGGCGAAGCAAATTTTTGACCTGATTCCAATACCATCTCTTACATTATATATTATTTTCCAGTAAAATAGTATCTATGAGAAAATATGTGATTCTTTCTCTTCTGGTAATAATGGCCTTGGCTTCTTTTTTACGGCTTTGGGAAATCAAAACAATTCCTCCCGGATTTTCTTACGACGAATCAATGTACGCCAATAATGCCGTTGAGGCTTGGGAAACCGGTCCGCCAGCCGGCGGATTCAAAATGTTCTATGCGGAAAATAATGGCCGCGAAGGATTATGGATAAATATGCTCGCCCCGGTTTTGAGCTTTTTCGGAGAAAACGAGCCGCGGGTATCGCGAACATTCGCCGCCATATTCGGCATCCTCACTGTCTTTGGATTATATTTTTTAACCAAAACACTATTTAATTCCGAGCGAATCGCGCTTCTGTCAAGTTTTTTCATGGCGGCATCATTCTGGCATATCAACTTTTCCAGAATCGGTTTCCGCGCGATACTCGTTCCGTTTTTCCTGGTATGGAGTTTTTATTTTTTATGGAAAACGCTGGCGGAAAAAATCAATTTTTCTTCTCGCGCCTTTATTTATAAAAACATTAAGGATCCCACCTCCAACCCGAAAGAAGAAAAATCGATTTTTCCGCCCTTAGTATTCACAATCATCAGCGGCTTACTCTTCGGCCTGGGTTTTCATACTTATATTTCGTTCCGCGTCGCGCCGCTTCTTCTTATCATTCCATTCATATTAATGTGGCGGAATAAGCAAAAAAAACTTATTTTTGTTTTCTTATTTTTTGCTTTTATCATCGCCCTTCCTATCGGCCTATATTTTTTACAGAATCCTCAGGATTTTTTGGGCCGCAGTTCCCAAATATCGATTTTTGCAGGACAATCCCCCGCCCTCGCTCTCGGTTTTAATATCGTAAAAACTGTCGGAATGTTTTTTGTCTGGGGCGACAGCAACTGGCGCCATAATTTAAGCGGCGCCCCCGAACTCTGGTGGCCAACCGCAATATTATTTCTTATTGGTATTATTGCAGGATTAAATAATATCGCTAAAAATTCGAAACACGAAGCACGAAATACTAAACAATATCAAAATTCAAATATTGAAAATTCAAAACAGTTTAGAATTTGGGATTTTAAAAATTGGAATTTGTTTCGGATTTCGAATTTCGGATTTCGGATTTTATTTCTTTTCTCTTGGCTCGTTGTCTTACTTATTCCCGCCGTAATATCCAGCGAAGGACTGCCTCATGCCTTACGAAGCATCGGCGTAATTCCTGCCGCAATGATACTGGCGGCAATCGGCCTTGAATGGATAATCGTTAAAGTTTTAAATTGGCACCAGAAAAAACTGGAGAAATTCCCCGAACATTCCTGCCAATTGATGCGCATCAAAAAACAACTTACTGCCTTGCTTTTTATTTTTCTTGCGGCAATCGCCGTTAACTCTTTTAATCAATATTTTTTCCGCTGGGCGAAAAATCCGCGCGTTGCCGACGCATTCGACGAAAATTACGTTCAACTCGGAAAATACTTAAACTCCCTGCCTCAAGATTTGCCAAAATATATTATTATGAACTGCGATAGAAATATGTTTTGCGACAATCCCGATCAGCCGCCGGTAATAATGTTTATCACAAAAACTTATATCCCCGACTGGCGCGCCAAAAATAATATTTTCTACATCAATCCCAGCCAAATGAATCCGTTTATAGATGAGGCGAACCGGAGAAAACACGTTGTCATCACGATGCTTGATGTCGATCATGCCCTGCGAGCATATTTGAAAGAAAAAATTCCTAATCTTAATATTATTTCCAGCCAAGATTTCGGCGTAATTTCGCTTTATAAATAATTAATGTAAAAATATGAAATTTTTAGTTTCACTCGCCGCTTGCCTGATGCTGGGTGTAATGTTTATCCTGATGTTTTTTTCATCGTGGAACGACGCGGCCACTTTTGACGAAGTCGCGCATATTCCCGCCGGCTATTCATATCTGACCCAAAAAGAATACCGCCTTAATCCGGAACACCCGCCTCTTATAAAAGACCTGGCGGCTTTTCCTTTGCTTTATCTCAATCTGAATTTTCCGACCGATATAAAAGCGTGGACAACAGACACTAACGGCCAATGGGATATGGGAAGAATTTTCCTTTACGAATCAGGAAACGATCCGGATAAAATTCTGCGCTTCAGCCATTTTCCGATAATGCTGCTCGCGCTGATTTTCGGCTGGCTGCTTTTTCGCTGGGTAAGAAAATCCTACGGAGACAAAGTAGCGCTTTTAACTCTTTTCTTCTATGCTTTCTCGCCGACTTTTATCGCTCATTCAAGATACGTCACCACCGATTTGGCGGCGGCATTCGGATTTTTCATCGGCATCGCGGCTTTTTTGAGTTTCTTGGCTAAACAAAACACCAAAAGCATTATTTTTACCGGCATAATCTTCGGCCTGGCCCAACTTTTAAAATTCTCTCTGTTCATCCTCGCTCCCCTCTACGTTGTTTTCGGCATTCTCTGGATTATTCTGGAAAATTACAATGAGCCGAAAAAGAAAATTATCAGAGAAAGTTTAAAGATGCTCTGGAAAATTATTCTCATCTGCCTGATTGGCCTTGTGTTTATCATTGCCGTCTATCAATTTCATATCTGGAATTATCCACCCGAAAAACAAGCGCAGGATACCGCAAACATTCTCTCGACTTTCCCCGTTAAACCGCTTGCGGCAATTAATGTCTGGATGGCGGACAAACCAATTATCCGCGCTTTCGGACAATACTTCCTCGGCTTCCTGATGATTCTTCAGCGCGCCGGCGGAGGAAACACCGCTTATTTCATGGGAGAAATTACGGCAAAAGGATGGTGGTATTATTTCCCTGTTATTTATCTTCTGAAGGAACACTTGGCATTCCATATTTTTACTCTCATCGCTATTCTTTTTACTGTTTTCAATATCAAAAAATCTAAAGAGAAAAATTTAGCCGGCGTAGCTGCATGGATGAAAGATAATTTTGTTTTAACGGCGAGCATAATTTTTATTGCCGTTTATTGGCTGCAATCTATAACCAGCCCCTTAAATATCGGTATCCGTCATGTTCTGCCGACTTTTCCTTTTATTTATCTTTTGGTTTCCCGCCAAATTATCCGCTGGTCAAAAGTTCCGAGTATTGATAATCCGCAAACCTTAGGCGAATGGCTCAAAGAAATTTACAGAGTTTGCGCGAGATCATTTAAAACACACCTTGTTTTGTGGGTACTTACGCTTTGGATAATTCTGGCAACACTGCTCGCGTTTCCTTTTTATCTTTCCTATTACAACGAACTGGCAGGCGGAATCTCTAATGGCTACAAAATCGCCACCGATTCAAATTATGATTGGGGTCAAGATTTGAAGCGGCTCGTGAAATTTGTCGACGATAATAAAATAGAAAAAATCGCCGTCGATTATTTCGGCGGCGGAAGTCCTCAATATTATTTAGGCGAAAAATTCGAACCGTGGTGGTCGGCTAAAGGCGCTCCGCCAACCGGCACATGGCTTGCCGTATCGGCCAATTCCCGCGAAGGTTCAATGGCCCGTCCGGTTCGAGGCTGGACAATAAAACAGGAAGATACTTATTCCTGGCTCAAAAACAAAAAACCCTTTGCCAGAGCCGGAACATCAATCTTCATCTACAAGTTCTAGCTCGAAATAAATTTGATAAATATCATAAAGAGCCCTGATTTCCAGGGCTCTTAAATTATTTTGAACGTTTTACGTTTTACTCAATTTTGTAAAAATCACACATATGTTAATATTTTACAAACGGCAAACGAAATAATCTATTATTAAATCTGGATATTAATCTAATTATTAACCTGCGCTACTTCAATTTAAATCAAAAAACTTTCTTAGCTTGTCATCTTTGATAATATTATCGACTGCCAGAATATTCACGAACCTATCTATCTTGAAAAAATTTGCCACAAATAAAATCTCATCTTCGCAAGGAAACGGATAAACCCAAACGCTTTTCTGCAATTGATAAAGGCCTAATTCTTTCAATTTCGCCGTCATCGCAGCCCTTGCTTTATTATATTTAATAGGCACGTCAAAAATTATCACCCGCCATCTTCGATCCCATTTTCTGGGTTTAAAGATGGAAAGTAGATCGAGTGAAAATTTTTGAATCTTCGTTTTATCCTTATAATTTAATTTAACGGTAATATTTTCGCCGTCCTCTTTGACTGCTTCAATTAGTCCTCTTCGTTTCAAACCATAATAGGCGTTTCTTAATTGCTTGTCGGAATAGTTATCAAAACGTTTTCTTTTTCCAAAAAAGGAAAAAATATTCGGCGCTATTGTGGCTACGGTTAAAACGCCGGCGGTCAATAAAACGGCGAAGACCACTTTCGTCGCTGTAGCATAACCGCTGTTCGAATCTAAAAATTCTTGAGCAGATTTTTTAAATTTTGCTAAATTTTCCATCTTAAAGCGGACAATTTCAAAAACCAATAATTTCTATCAATAATCTCTGCTTAACTTATGTTTGTAATTTTAGCACATATGTTTATAAATTACAAACGTACAAATTACAAATAAATGCGGTCTTTGATTAAAGAAAAAACCGTTCCGCTTTTAGGGGAACGGGTTTTTCTTTCACTCGTTGCTAATTTTTCAGTTTATTTATAGCTTCCTGTATCTGGTCTAAAATTATTTTCATTGATTCTAAGACGTTTGCCGTCTGTCCGGTTGAATAATATTGACCGACGCCGCTACTAGCCGCCACAATACTGAACGGCGCGTTTCCATAAACGCAACTTGAGTAATAGGAGATAGTGGTGTCAGGAGTTCTGCAAATTTGGATTTTGTAAGTTCCCACGCCCGGAGTTCCTTGTGCTCCGTTTACAGGAGTGCCCTGCCCCATTAAATTACCTTTTAATATTCGGGTGATTACTGAGAAATTAAGACGCTCTTTCCCAAAGCATTTCCTTCGGAATTAGGAACATCAACTGTATGGTAATTATAGTTTTTCAATACCCACCCTGTGTCGAAACAGCGCAACCTGTAAGCATAGCTTTGCCCTACAGTTAAAGAATCTGTTGGGAAAGAGTAACTTCCTGACCCAGGCAGATCATTTATTAATGTCTGCGTTCCGTCAAACCACATTCGGCACTTTATGGGGGCCCATCCTGTAGGGGCAGAAGAAGACCACTTAACTGTGAGGGATGTGCCTTTTTTGATTGTAGCAGGGCCTGAAAGAGTGAGGTTCCATACCTGAGATGTACTAGAAGTAGGTGCTACGATATGAAACGGTTCGCTTACATCACGTGCTATAACAACTCCGTACTGGTCATAAGCGGCCAAGTTTATATTTTTATCCCGAGGAAGAGTTCCCCACCAGCTAAGATTAGGGATAGCGAACTGATTATAACTGTTTGTATTTTTTGTGGAAGCGATTTCCGCTGGGTTCATTCCATAAACATCGTTCCAATTTATATCGATGTTTGTGTCTGCGGTAATGCCGGAAGATGTCCATTCAATAGGATACTCTCCCGCTCCTCCAGCCATGAGTACGTCATCTTTAGTCGGATAAGTTATTTTCAGCGAACGGGTAACTCCTGCGGGCATTGTGACAGTAAAGTTGGTATCGCTGAAATCCTCGGCATAACCACTACTACCGTAATTGGCAGTGCCCGGTGGGAAAAGAATCGCTTTTATTCTGTAATATTTGAACGTAGGGTCAACATGATACGAATAACCGCAATCGTCACAAGGGATACGAGGAACAAAAGTAAAGGTGCCTGTTGTAGGTAAATTCGGCGGCGTCTGAAAAGGGATACTAAAACCGCTTTCCGCCCACCATTTCACTCCAGTATCCCATGCGGTAATCTCTTCCATTTTTACATATCTCAATCCAACTGTTGAACCAGCCGGAGCGTTGTCTGATTTCCAAGAAATGGTGTAAGTATTACCATCTATCAGATTTTCTCCTCCGTTCGGCGAAAGCACGGTGATGGAGGGAGTGGTGACTTCTCCCACCTGCACGCTAATGCTGGTTTTGGCCGAAAGACCTTGGTTGTCGGTAACAGTAAAA
>Ga0210018_1001169_pt1 | contig 13805 bp, 16 predicted proteins | sample CryGeyCG2014_010_2_FD_183967 | JGI IMG/M metagenome (GOLD analysis project Ga0210018, IMG submission 183967) | Groundwater microbial communities from aquifer - Crystal Geyser CG09_land_8/20/14_0.10 (SPAdes) (version 2) | ecosystem: Environmental > Aquatic > Deep subsurface > Groundwater | place...
ACTTGCCAGGAAAGAACGCAGATTACGGAAACAAACTATAAATAATAAAATAAGTAAAATGAAAAATCAAAATTCAAAAATTATCATAATCCAAAAAGGAAATGATATTTTGAGAAAAGTTGCCGAAGAAATTCCTGCCCAAAACATTCAAAGCAAGGAGATTCGTAATGTCATCGGGAGATTGAAAAAAGCAATTTCTGAAAATGAAGAGGCGGTTGCCGCCGCGGCGCCGCAAATCGGAAAATCTCTGCGCATTTTCGTCGTTACGGAATATATTCTGTCTTCCCATACCAAGGAGGATAAAAAAGAAAATTACGGCTATATTGTTTTTATAAATCCTAAAATAATCAAAAAATCACGCGGACAAAAAATGCTCACGGAAGGCTGTTTAAGCGTAAACAATATTTACGGCGCGATTAAGCGGTTCGAAAAAGTAAAAGTGGAAGCTTACGATGAAAATGGCAAAAAATTCACCAGAGGCGCATCCGGCTTATTCAGCCAGGTAATTCAACATGAAATAGACCACTTGGACGGCATTTTGTTCACTGATAAAGCGCTCGCCTTAAAAAGAATACTCCCTCAAAATAATCAGTCGCAAAATGTGTAAAATCCCGCATATGCGTAAAATTACACAAAAATATTATATAGCCGGTACCGATGTCGGAGTAGGCGTCTTTGCAAAAATACCTATCAAAAAGAACGAGGTAATTTTAAAATTCAAAGGGCGAAAAATAAATTCTGAATTTACTGAAAAAAGAAATAAGAAAGTAAAAAAATACCGATGGGGCGATTTTCTACAAATAGGAAATAATAAATACATTAATATAGAAAAACCAGGAGTATTAGTAAATCATTCCTGTAATCCCAATGCCGGAATCAAAAATGATAAAATACTCATTGCCATTAAGAATATATATATAGATGAAGAAATAAGATATGATTATTCCACGACAATGGATGAAGACGATTGGACTATGAAATGCAGATGCCATCAGAAAAACTGCCGCAAAATTATCAAAGATTTCAAATATCTGCCGAAAACTGCGCGAGAAAAATATCTAAAATTGGGCATCGTCCAAAACTTCATCGCCAGAAAATTTGAAAAATAAAGTGTATTTTTTCTCCGATCAGTTGATTTTTATACTATTCAAGAATAAAATATAGTATAATGATATATGGCCAGAAAGCACAAACCGATTAAATTTGAGACCACTCTCGAATCATCTTTTCAAAAAGAACTTATAAAAATCGTGAGGGAAAACGAAAAGGCAAAAACTGCGCTTCGCGCCGCTCTGGTCTTAATCGCTTTTGGCGGCGTTTTAACTTTCGGGATTATGGCACCTAATGCGTTTTCCTTTTTTACCAACATCATGGCACGACGCAAGAAACAACGGTACGAAAATTACAGAAGAATATGGCAAAGTTTTCATATTTTAAAAAAACAGCGTGCTCTTGAATTTTTGGAAGAAAAAGATGGTTATCTGATTTATAAAACAACCGAGAAGGGAAAGGAGAAAATCAAAAAATTTATTTTAAACGAAATGGTTTTGGCAAAACCTAAAAAATGGGATGGCAAATGGAGATTGCTAATTTTTGATATCCCCGAAACAAGACAAAAGGCGCGGGCCGCCTTGCGGCAAAAACTTAAAAACCTCGGTTTTTATCAATGCCAAAAGAGCGCCTGGATTTACCCGTTTCCTTGCACGGAGGAAATTGAATTTCTTAAAGAGCAACTGAACATTAAGCCATTTGTAAAATTATTTTTAATTGATGAGATGGAAGATGGAAAGGTTTTGTATCACTTTAAAGATTTAATAAAGTCCTCCCTATAAGATAAAATTTTTAAAAGAATTTATAGCGTATTTTAAGCGTTGACAAAACTCTTTATATTTTTAATATTTTTATTTTAAAAAATAAAAGTTCAAAAGTATATAATTTCTCCGATCGGTTAATTTATATACTTTATAAATTGAGGGTAAAATAAAATAAGCATTTTATTTATCATCTACTCTAACATCTATAACTTATAACCTATGAGCGATGCCGTAGATTAAAAATAATTCACGTGATAACATAATTCATATGGACAAAAAAATCTTAAAAATCGTGTTTTTGGGGACGCCGGAGTTTGCGATAAAGCCGCTGGAGGCGTTGATAAATAACGGCTATCAGATAGTGGGCGTAATTACCAGCTCTGATAAGCCAGTTGGCAGAAAACAGATTTTAACACCATCGCCGGTTAAAATTTTAGCGGAAAAATATCGTTTGCCCGTATATCAGCCGGAAAATAAGGATGAACTTTTGGAAATAATAGAGAAATTGCGTCCGGATTTGGCTGTTATCGCGGCTTTTGGAATGATTTTTACCAAAGAAATACTGGATATTCCAAAATATGGATTTCTAAATATTCATCCCTCTCTTCTTCCCCGTTGGCGCGGCGCTTCGCCTATTCAATCGACAATTTTAGCCGGTGACAAAAAAACAGGCATAAGTATTATGTTGCTCAATGAAAAAATGGACGAGGGACCAATATTAAAAATCTCAAATCTCCCCGAAGGACAAGCCCACGGGGCAGGCAAATCTCAAATCTCAAATCTCTATTATAAAGAGCTAAAAGAAAAATTATCTGAATTGGGAGCAAAATTATTAATTGAGATTATTCCCAAATGGATTAAAGAAAAAATCAAACCGCAGGAACAAGACCACTCAAAAGCGACTTATTGCAAAAAAATCACAAAAGAAGATGGGCTGATTGACTGGAGGGAGCCGGCGGAAACAATAGAAAGAGAAATACGCGCTTTTACTCCTTGGCCTGGCGCATACGCTTTTATTGAAGGGAAGAGATTAATTATTACACAAGCCGAAATAAAAAATAACGCGTTAAAAATAAAACGCGTTAAACCGGAAGGAAAAAATGAAATGAGTTTTGAAGATTACCTGCGCGGAAATCCAAATAAAAATTTTGAAAAATATCTATAGAACGTTATGTAACTCGGCCATACATAGCCGTTAATGTTGTATATTCAAGAATATGGCCCTCCATTGCCTGTTCTACTTTGTGTTTTTCTGAACTGCTATGCAGGTCTAAGGCAATATTCAGGGCATAGAGTTTAAACACGTAACGGTGCGGCCGGGCATTTCTAGGAGGACAAGGCCCGCCGTATTTCTCTTCGCCGAAATCATTTCTTCCCTCTTTGGCTTCGCGAGGCAATTGTCCCTCCGGAATTTCTATTATATCGGGCGGAATATTCCAAATAATCCAATGGGTAAAAACTAAACCTCCCGTGGCATCAGGGTCTTCAACAATCAAAACCAAACTTTTAGCATCTCTTGAAACATCTTCAATTATCAAAGGCGGATTTACATTCGCTCCATCGCATGTAAACCGGCTTGGAAAATTACCATTATTTCGAAAAAGTGGGCATCTTAACATCATATTTTTTAATTATACTCCGTTATAGCTTTTTTCAAGACGTTTGAGTATTTTCTGCTTTTCAAAAATGCCGATTTTTGTTTTTGCCACAACTTTCTTCATTGTTTCAATAGTCTGGTCGTATGTAATCCTATCCACGGGATAAGGCGTGGCGTCTTTTCCGCCATGCGCAAAACTGTATCTTGCCGGATCTTCGTATGAAGGTTCGGCGCCGTAAATAACTTCAGATACCAGTGCAAGCGCCCTGATAGTTTTCGGCCCAACGCCGTCTTGGCTTAATAAACATTCATAATTTTCAGGCTTTTGGTCGCAAATTTTGGCTAAAATCTTTTTTAAATAACGGCTTTTCGAAAAATCTTCAATAGCGACCGGATACCAGGTAAATTCTTTATTTTCAAGTTGTAAAAGGGTTAAATTATCATCTTTTAGCCGCAATTGAGCCATTTTATGCAATTCCGAAGAATTATGGCGTAAAAGCTCAATATCTTTCATTAAAGTAGCATAGCCGGATTGAACCAATTCCGTACTCATTTGACGCGTATTTTGGCTTTGTTGAGCCACTAAATTCAATGTTGGCACCCTTAATTCCGAGCTAATGCCAGAATGGGGCTCGCAAACCAAATCCTTAATATTTTCAGAAAACCAATGGTATCTGCGGGCTGTTTGACTGGCCATATTCATCCCTTGTTGTACTACTGTCCATGCGCCGCTTTTTGTAAAAAAGAAGGAATGATGATAAATCTGAAAGCCGTCTTGGACTAAAGAACTGTCCACTTTGGCGGCCATTTTAGAGTTATAAATCAAATTTTTAACCTGAAGAGACGAAAAATTCAAATTTTGTCCCCAATTTTGGATTTGTGCGGGAGTTTTTCGGGAAGTTTTCCCTTTTCCGCCGCAAATAAAAATTCCGAGTTCCTTTTCCTCACCCCTCAATGCTTCCTTCAAAGCGGCGGTAAGAATTGTCGTAAGCCCGGAAGCGTTCCAATCGAAAGCAAGTACCGTTCCTAAAGATTGAAACCAGACCGGATCCGCAAGGCGTTTAATGAATTCCTCGGGACCATATTCCATTACAATCACTTGCGCCATTTCCTTTCCTAACCTTTTCATCCGTTCAAACAACCAAGCCGGACACTTTCCGTAATCAAGCGTAAAAGTTGCGATTCCCCGTTGCATTATTATTTTTTTAATTTATATTTTCTTCGCTTCAGATTCTGAAAGTATTCTGATAATCTTTTTAACTTCTTCAAGATTTTTCTTTCGGGAGCAAATTTTAATCGGTGTCGCTTCTTTTCCTTCCAAGGCTTTAGTGGTCTCTTCTTTAGAGACCAGGTCCTCGCCCTTTCTTCTTCCCCGCCTTGCTGCCTTTTCCAGTTCTTCATTTAATTCTTCCGGAGTAATTATTCGAGGCCATAGTTCCATTTGTTGCTTAAACCATTCCATAGCCTTTTATGTTAATTATAACATGGGATACAATAATTTTGTCTTCCTTAAATTATACTGTGATAAAATTTTTAAAAAACTCCCTGCTCCAAGCCTTCAAATCCGTACTTGACATAATAAATTAGCTGTATTTTGTTAAAAATTTACTGGATTTAGATAAAATTTAAAAGGAGCGACTATGTCGCTCCTTTTTTAAATCCGCAATAAATCTTTATATTTTTCAAATGTATAGTCAGGATTTTCGGCCAAAAGATTTTTCCAATCTCCCAATCCCCACTTTACCGCGCCGGTTTTTATGCCGGCAAGTTTTCCCGCTATAATATCCTCCGGCATATCGCCAATCATCAAAGTATTTTCTTCTTCTTTTTCCAAAATAGACAAAATTCTATATATGCCTTCGGGGTCCGGTTTTAATCTCCGCACGTCTTCGCCACCGATAATACAAGCAAAGTGCCTTGAAATCGGCTTTATAAGTGTTCTGGCGCTCGAACTATGTCTATTGGTGAAAATAGACAATTGATGACTTTTAGCTAATTCGCAAACAACTTTACTAGACCACGCAAATAAATAAGCATAAGAATTATAGATTCTGTAAAAATTTTCGTGTGCTTCGCCTAAATCTTTTTCCCTAATGCCAATTTTCCCGATGTTTTCCTGCCAATCGGGGCTCCACCATTCTTTAAATTCCCTAAAAGTGGTGAAATATTTTCTGTAATCCTTGCCAGCGGCGGAAATCATTTCTTTATACGCCTCGAACAACCCCCTCCACGACGCTCCAAGTAAAACCCCATCAAGATCAAAGATAATCAGCATCCGATGCCTCCTTTATAAAAGAACGTTTTTATAAGACTAACATTAAAATAACATCATCGTCAACGCACATTATAAAAACGGGTTTAATTCTCGCTCTTCCCCTATTGTCGTCTTCGGGCCGTGACCGGGCCAAGCTTTGAAATTATCGGGAAATTTCATTAAGTATTTCAAGGATTTCTGGATCTGAATAAAATCACCGCCTTCCAAATCCGTCCTGCCGATGCCTCGATAAAATAACGTATCGCCGCTAAAAATATTACCTGCCCCGCCATCGGCGGGGTCGCTGACAATAAAACAAACGCTTTCTGCGCTGTGACCAGGGGTTGCAATAATTTTTATATTCGAATCCCCTATTTTTATTTCTTCGCCATCTTTTACTTTGCGAAGCTTGATATTTAAAAATTCCGAAACGGCTTCCAAGGCACCCGTGTGGTCGGGGTGCTCGTGGGTTAAAAGAATGAATCGCGGTTTTAATCCATTTTCTTTTATCGCGCTGAAAATTTTTTCGGGCTCGCCGCCCGGGTCAATAATAACTGTTTCTCTCGTTCTATTGTCGGCGACCAAATAGCAATTTGTTTCAATAGGACCGACGACAATTCGTTTTATGATTATCTTTTTAGTTTTTCCTGTTTTGTCTTTTCGTTCCATTTTTGCCAAGTTACCAAAAGCGGACTGGCTAAACAAATCGAGGAATAAGTTCCGAAAGTAACGCCCAAAAGCAAGGCAAGGGAAAAATATTTAGTGGAGGGGCCGCCAAACAATAAAAGCGCGATAAGAACCAGAATCACCGTCATTGAAGTAAAGATTGAGCGCGCTAATGTCTGTCTGATGCTATGTTCGACAACTTCCGGAAAACTTTTACCGGCATCTCTTCTCAAATTTTCCCTGATTCTGTCAAAAACAACGATCGTATCATGAACGGAAAATCCTAAAGTTGTAAGAAGCGCTGTAATAAAAAGTATGTCTACTTCAACGCCTTTAAAATGGCCCAGAAAAGCAAATACGCCGGTGGGAATTGTAATGTCATGTATAAGCGCGATAACCGCGACAACGCCGTATTTCCACGAAGAAACCGGCCGGGAAACTTTCCGAAAAGCCCAAGCAATATAAAGAATAATCATAAGAACAACAATCCCAATCGCTATCAAAGATTTACGCTTTAATTCCTTTCCGATAACCGGGCCAATGGAATCAAAACGCTTCTCCATCGGAGTTTTTCCTTCAATTTTTAAAGCATCAAGTAGCGCTTTATGCTCTTCTGCCGACAAATCTTTAAGACGGACAATTAAATCTTTTTCTCCGGAAGGCTGTAAAACAATATTGCCGAAACCCAATCCGTCAACGGATTGCTGTATCTTTGAAATTTCAGGACGACCGTCGGCATATTCAGCTTCAAGCAAAGAACCTCCGGTAAAATCGATGCCTAATTTCAGTTTCCATGCGAAAAGAGCAGAAAGACTTACGACTACCAGCGCTATCGAAAAAATATATGTTATTTTGCGATTACGTACCATTTTGATTCTTTAAGACCTAATGCTAAAAGAAATGTCCGGCTGATAACGACAGCTGAAAACATACTGATTAAAATACCTATACCTAAAGTCAAAGCAAAACCTCTGACCATGGATGTTCCCATCCAATAAAGAATAAAACATGTAATAAGGCTGGAAATATTGGAATCGCGGATAGATGGCCATGCGCGGTGAAACCCTTCTTCTATTGAAGTTTGCAGAGTTTTTCCCAAACGCACTTCTTCTTTCATTCTTTCGAAAATAAGAATATTGGCGTCAACAGCCATACCAACCGATAAAATAAAGCCGGCGATGCCTGCTGCGGTCAAAGTGACCGGAATCAATTTAAAAATGAAAAGTGATAAAACCACATAAATGCAAAGCGCGACAACCGCAATAAAACCCGGCACACGATACCAAAAAATCAAAAATAAAGCCACCGCCAAAATACCGATAAGTCCCGCCCAAAGGTCTTTTTGAAGGGCCGCTTCGCCAAGCGACGCGCCGATACTCTGCTGGGAAATAAGAGTAATAGGGATTGGTAACGCGCCGGAATTAAGATTTCTCACTAATTCTTTGGCTTCTTGCGCTTTGAAATCACCTGTAATTTGCGCCTGTCCGCTTGTTATTTCTTCTCTTACGACCGGAACGGAAATTGGCGCGCCGTCAAGATAAATAGCCACGCGATGACCGACATTTTCTTTTGTAATTTGAGCAAAAAGTTCTTCGCCTTCTTTATTGAAGCTGAGAAGAATGCTCGGCTCGTATGTTGTTTGGTTAAAATCCAAAGTTGCTTTTTGAAGATAACGGCCGGTGAGCAATGTGGGAATAAAATAAGGATCTTCGTTCATCCGCTCATTTTTTTTCTGGGCTTCCAAAATTATATCTCTGTCTGTTTCCATGCGCTCGGTTTTAAATTCCAAATAAGGCGTAGCGCCGATCATTTTAATCGCCGCATCCAAATTAACGACGCCCGGCAATTCAACAATCAACCGTTGTTCCCTTTCTAAAGGATTGAACGCGCTGCCGCTTTGTTCAACCTGAACAACCGATTCTGTAACGCCGTACATATTTACTCTGCGCTCTATAACATCGCGCAAACCCGCCATCGCTTCTCCGATTTCTCCGCTGCCTAAAGACGCGGTATCTGCTTTGTAAGTAAGATGCGCGCCGCCTTTAAGATCAAGGCCGAGCCGAAAAGGAAGACGGTCAAAAATACTGCCGGGATTCACATGCGGAGCAACGATAAAATAGCCGATTAAGGCTCCCATTAAAAGAATAAAAATTGCTAATAGGCGAGTTTTGACCATAGGTGCTTCAGAAAACAAAATTTTTCAAATTCCTTATCCCTAAAATTTGCTTCGCAAATTTTGCGCGCCCACACCTAGAATTTGAAAAAATTGTTTTCTTTCGCAAAATTTAAAAATCACAATAGCTGCTCCAATGCTTACTAAAATTCCTCCCAAAATATCCATCGGCCAGTGAACTCCGGCCATAATTCGGCTTATGGATATTATAATAGCTCCCAAAAAATAGGCAATGCCCCATTTTTTATGGAATAAAAATACTATTGTCGCAAGAGCGAAGAAAAACGCCGCGTGGCCCGAAGGAAAAGAACTGGCGTAATCGTAAATCAGAGGCGTAAATTGATAAACAACAAAAGGCCGAGTTACCGGATAAAAATAGCGGATAATTTCAACGATGACTAAACGGCTCAAAATAACACCGGCGATAGCATAAAAAATCATTTTCAATTCCCGCTTTCTGTCTTTGCCAAAAATCAAAAACAAACCTAAAACCGCTATCATTATATAGGAAAGATATTGAGCGCAAAAAATGATGATTGAATCAAAACAAACACTTTGATCGGCAAAACCATGCAAATACTGAAAAATCGCTGTATTCATATATTGAATTCTAGCAATTTTTTTTCGGCTTTTCCAATGTCTTCCGGATAACCGATGGGAAGCCATAAAGTGGATTTTACGGCGTAAACTTTGTGGCCGGCTTTTAACATTTTTGAAAGAGCGCTGGTCAGATAATATTCGCCGTTAGGATGCATATCCGCTTCATAATCAAAAATTTTGGTATCGAGCAAAAACACGCCGGTTGAAGCAAGATTAGAGGAAAAATTCTTCTCCGCAAAAATCCATTATCTGCTGGCCCAAATAACCGACAACTAAAATAAGTTCGCTTACTTCTTCGGGCAAGCGGGAAATTATCTGCTCTAAAATTGTTTTACCGGCAACTTTAAGAAGCGGCTTCGGCTTATTTTCCGTTAAAGGCCGCATTCTCACGCCTTCACCAGCTGCTAAAATAATCGCTTTCATAATATTTTAAATTATTCCACTGTCACGCTTTTGGCAACCCCGAAGGAGTCGCCTTCGGCGATCCTACGGGGCAGGGATTCCTCGCTTCCTACTCAACCGTCACTGATTTAGCCAAATTCCGCGGCTTGTCTACATCACAACCGCGCAAAACAGCCATATAATACGCGAATAATTGGAGGGGAATTATTGAAAGTAAGGGAGAGGTCAATTCAAGCGTTTTTGGAATGTAAATTATGTCATCGGCGATTTTTTTAATCATCTCGTCGCCTTCGGTGGCGATAGCGATAATTTTTCCATCGCGCGCTTTTATCTCTTCCATATTACCGAGCGTTTTTTCGTAAACGCTGTCTTTAGGCGCGATAAAAACAGACGGAAAATTCTCGTCAATCATGGCAATGGGACCATGCTTCATTTCTCCGGCGCTATATCCTTCAGCGTGCGCGTATGAAATTTCTTTCAATTTCAAAGCTCCTTCAAGTGCAATGGGAAAACTGTATTTTCTTCCCATATAAAGAAAGTTGTCATATTTGGAATATTTTCGCGCTATCTGCTCAATTTTTTCTTTAAATCTGAAAATGCGCCTCATCTTTGAAGGCAAAACTACAATTTCCGCGGCAATACGCCTTCCTTCCGAAGCGGACATTTTTCTGTCGCGGCCCAAATGCAAAACAAGTAAAAGCAAAACAATTAATTGCGAGATAAAAGCCTTTGTCGAAGCCACGCCTATTTCCGGCCCGATATGATTATAAACACCGGCATCAACTTCTCTCGCAATCGTCGAACCTACAACATTCGTAATGCCTAAAATTGTAAGACCTATTTTTTTTGCTTCACGGATAGCGGCTAAAGTATCGGCTGTTTCGCCTGATTGACTTATCGAAAGCAGGGCTGAATCAGGAGGAAAAATCGGCTGCCGATAACGCAGTTCCGAAGCATTATCGACTTCCGTTGCAATTCCGGCGTATTCCTCGAACATATATTTACCCAGCATACCGGCATAATATGCCGTACCGCAACCTGTAATAATAAGACGATTTATCTTTTTCAATTCCTGACTCACGCTTTCGATGCCGCCTAATTTCGCCTTTCCTTCTTTGGCCAGCACTCTGCCGCGGCTGGAATTTTCAACCGCTTCCGGTCCTTCAAAAATTTCCTTCAACATAAAATGCGGATATCCTTGCTTTGAAGCTTCTTCCAGCGTCCACTCGATAAGTTGTTTTTCTTTTTGGATCGGCTTACGGTTTAAATCGGCAATTCTATAACCTTTCTGGGTTAAAATTCCGTATTCGCCGTCGTTCAAATAAACAATTCCTCTTGTATAAGAAAGAAGGGCGCTGGCATCCGAAGCCACAAAATATTCCTGAGCGGTTTCTTTTGAAGTATCGCCTATTCCAATTAAAAGCGGGCTCGAATTTCTGGCGACGATTAGTTTATCCGGCTCGTCCAAATTGATAATAACAAAAGCGTAGCTTCCTTGAATTATCTTGAGCGCCAAACGCACAGCTTCTTCAAAAGTGATTTTTCCTTTTTGTGAACTGAGAATGTCTTCAATTAAATGGGCGAAAACTTCGGTATCGGTATCCGAATTGAATTTATGCCCCTTTTTCTCAAGCTTGCTTTTGAGAATTTTGTAATTCTCGATGATTCCGTTATGAACCACGAATATTTTTTTGTCGCAGGACCAATGGGGATGGCTGTTTTTATAGCTCGGCTTGCCGTGAGTTGCCCAACGGCTATGGCCAATGCCTATTCTGCCGTCGAAATCGGAATCAACCATTTTTTCGAGGTCCGTCACCCTGCCTTTATTTTTGAAAACCTTATGCTGATTTTCATTTAAAACAATGATGCCCGCGGAATCATAACCGCGGTATTCCAATCGCTTCAGACCGTCAATAATAACCGGAATCGCCTTTCTATTTCCTATGTATCCTACAATGCCGCACATGTGTTAAAAATTAAGGAGTGTTAACGACTATAATTTTTGAGCATCCCGCCGAAGCCTTGGCGAAGGCGGACTACATTAATACATTAATTATAACACTCCTTTATAACCGATGGTTTTTTGTTTTTCCCAAGAAACCTAAATCAAATGCGGGTCGTCAGGAATATTGATGCTGTATCTTCTCATTCCCATCAATATTCCCAATCCGGCGAAAACAGTCAAAAGACCGGAACCGCCGTAACTCATAAAAGGCAGTGGAATACCCGCTACCGGCAAAAGGCCGATATTCATGCCGATATGGATTGACGACTGGATTACGATAAAAATTGCCATTCCGATTCCGAAAAGCCGTTCAAAATTACTCTGCCCGTTAAAAGCGTTTATTAAAATGCGCCATACCACTATTCCCAAAAAAGTGAAAATTATCAAAACGCCGATAAATCCCCATTCTTCGGCAAAAGCGGCAAAAATAAAATCGGTTTGATGCTCGGGCAAAAATTCAAGGCGACTCTGGGTTCCGTAACCAATCCCCTTTCCCCAAATTTGTCCCGAACCGACCGCAATCATAGACTGAAGCGCGTTGTATCCCGCGCCCCTTGGATCGCTTAAAGGATCTAAAAAAGTAAGTATGCGATTTTTTTGATACGGCTTTAAGATAAAAAACCAACTTATAGTAAAAATTAGGATCGCCATCAGAATAATAAACAGTAAATGTTTTTTATTTATCCCGGAAACCAAAACCATTCCCAGCCAAATAGCGCCGATAATAATTGCGGAGGCGAAGTCGGGCTGAAAAAAAACCAAAGCAGCCGGCACAGCGGCGTAAGTCAAAGAAACTAAAATATGTTTTATATTTGCGATTTCAATATGACGCCTTGAAAAATATTTTGCCAGAATAAGAATCAATAAAAGTTTGACGGGATCGGAAGGGCTTATTGAAAAAGAAGCAAAATGAATCCAGCGGCTGGACCCGCGCGTAGCCATGCCCGCAACCAGAAGAAAAACCAAAAGCGCCGAATTGACGATCAAAAGCGTAATCAACAATCCCCCGCTTTTTAAAAAACGCCAATCGATAAAACTGCAGACAAAAAAAATGGCGAGTGCCAGAAAAATCCAAATAATCTGCCGGGTAAAATAATAATCTCCGCTTTCTCCGAGTAATCCGCCCGCTTGAGAAGATAAACCCTTCATTGTCACAAGCCCTGCCCCAAGAAGCGGAATTACGGCTAAAAATAATACCCAATCTACATCAGCGATGCGGCGAAAAAATAAAGACATGCCACTACTTATTATTTTTCGTTAAATCTGTCGTTACAAAAACTTCGGTGCTTGCCGGCTCTTTATCGAAAGGTTGGGGCCAGGTAAAATTTGCCCATTGGCTTGCTTCCGCCTTAATAAAATCAATTTTAGTAAAGGCGACGCCAATCGCATTGTCAGTCTCGTCGTATAACACTCCTGTCGCGAGAACATTTTTTACGTCAAACATGGAATCGTTACGTATTTCCGCGGAAAAACGCGGAAAAGGAAAATTGATAAACGCCTTTTGGGCAACGCTTAAAAACGATTTTTCTTTTTTGAGATATTGCCAATCTTTCGCGGAATCGAATTCGATATAAACATAGCGGGGAAAACGAGGACCGGTTGCAATATTGCTTTCAAAAATTATTTGTTGTTCTCCCGGATTGATAAAAGTTTGACCCTCTCTTACGGCAATAGTGAGATTATTCGCATCGTAAAGTTTAAAACGATATTTTAAAACGGACAAAGCGGCGGTAAGATTGGAATTATCCACTAAAGCGGCTGCATCATAAAATCCTTCCTTATTTTTGAAAAAACGCACCCATATTTGGGAAATATCTTTTATTTTCCCTAAGCACGGCGTACACTGTCCGCCGCAATCAATACCATCTTCGCCGCCGTTTTTTCTTCCGTCAAAACAAGTCGGTTCCGGCCATAAATACCAAACAAGGCCGCCAAAAATAACTAAAACTACAGCGGCAAATATGCCGAAATAAAAAAGCTGTCTTCTCTGCCGCCAAGGGATAATGCTCATACCTATTTATTATATGGAAAATCGGGAAAAATAAAAAGGCGCCCCGCCAAGGCGGGGCGACTAGCTATCCCGCGCAAAAATTTGAAATTAAGTGCTTTATTCTGGCGGCTACCTACTTTCCCTTTCAGTATCATCGGCTCAACCACGTTTCACTTCCGTGTTCGGAATGGGAACGGGTGGTACCATGGCGACAAACCACCAGAACAAAAAACTCAATTTTTACTTTTTCAAATGTGTTTTACCCTGCCCAAATTTTTAGACTCTTTCTTGTAATAACAAGTTT
>Ga0210018_1001176_pt1 | contig 13750 bp, 13 predicted proteins | sample CryGeyCG2014_010_2_FD_183967 | JGI IMG/M metagenome (GOLD analysis project Ga0210018, IMG submission 183967) | Groundwater microbial communities from aquifer - Crystal Geyser CG09_land_8/20/14_0.10 (SPAdes) (version 2) | ecosystem: Environmental > Aquatic > Deep subsurface > Groundwater | place...
TTATTCAGCTTCCGGAGGCCATAAAACACGCTGTTTTCGGCAATGTAGGCACAATTATCGCTTTCCGCACGGGAAGCTACGACGCCAAGGAATTGGCGGAGGAAATGAAGCCCGTATTTACGAGCGAAGACTTTGAGGAATTGGAAAATCATCACATCTCGCTCCAGCTTTTGATTGACGGAAAAATGTCGCGGGCTTTTTCGGCGGTAACTTTGCCGCCGATCGAGAAAAACGGAAACGAAGCCGACCGAGAAATTATTTTGCGCGTGTCGCGGGAACGGTATACCGTTCCGCGCGGCACGATTGAAGAAAAAATAAATTCTTGGTTCGCTCCGAAATAAATATCGGAGCTCACGCCCACCCCCACCACATTTTTAATTCAGATTCAGTATTTTTAGCGTTCCATAAGGCGGAGGCCGAAGGGGAATTGCGCAGACAGCCCCGCGTTAGAGATAAGAAGCCCCGGAGTCCCGCCAGCAGGCGGGACGGAGGGGCTACCAACTTGCCAAACACCGCCATACCGCCCCAACACGAAAAGAGCGAGCGTAGTCGGGGTTAAAATTGACGAGGGGCAAAGCGATGAAAGTCCAGTATTTAGAAGCGCTAACCGCATTTTTTACCCAGTCGTTCAGAGCAAGACAGAATAACTACCCGAATAACTAGGTAAACTCTGGTCAAGGTTAAATTTTTTTGATAAAATGAGTTCTAACGGCTTGATATAAACGCTCCAGAATTATATGATTCCGCTCGAACCTACTTTATCAGAAAATCCTGACGCTGAATAGTGCCGCGCCTGCGGCGCGGCGCAAAACCGCAACGGCTCGCGGGCAAAAAATTTCCTTCCCTAAAACCCCTCCATTTTTTGCCCGCTCGCGTCGAGTGGATTATTGGGCGAAAATTTGATATAGTGAATTAAAGGTCTAAAAATTAAAACAAGAAAACAATTTTATGAACAAGAAATTTTTATTACTCATCACATTGCTTATTATAATATCCGCTATCGGCGTATGGTTTTATTTTTCTTATCCGAAAGAAATTCAACCACCCACGACACCGCAGCAAGGTGCTACGGAACAAAAACCTGAAGAAACGAAAACCGCCGAATTCATTCCTATTAAATTGCAGTCATCGCCGCAATTCATTAAATCTTTGAATAACGCGACGGATGTAAAAATAGATTTTTATTACGAAGGAGATTACCCCGGCTTTAGTTGGCCGGAACCAGAATTTTATACTCCTGAAGGTAGCGATGAAAAATTTCTATCTTTATCTAAGCTGAAAGAGCGAAAAGATAAATATGCATATGGTCCGGAATATCATTCGATATTTAACCCTGAAGGGAGCCACTGGTATGGAGGAACGTCAATCTATTTATTAAATAAAGATTCGAAATATTCTGTTTCTTATATTGGTTTTCAAATTAATAATCGCGATCTTATTAGTGAGCTGAAAATAGAATTTGGGATTGATTATGGCGATGGTGGTTTTGGCGAATCTAAATCTTCTATTTTTGCTTCAATTTTAGGGATTGAATCAGTTTATGCTTGCGGTCCCGGACTATATCTCCGTCCTGTCGGTGATTCAAATTTAACTTTCGTAGAAGAATCAAATGGTATTGCATGGTATCGTCTTGAAAAACCTATTGCTCTTTATAATCTTCGTTTAAGCTACTGCGACGAAGATTGTTCTTTGATGCCCGATTATTGCCCCGATTATAACTTGGCGGAACCACCTTCTGGATGCGAGGTTTATTCCTGTTGTTACTATAATCGGGAGATTTCAAGTTTAGAAAACGGAAGCTTGAAAATGCATATCCTTTACAAGCCAAATGATAAAGAGGGCTTTTTCAAGCTTCAAATGGTAAATCTTATACTCAGTGATTCGGCAGGCGCGTACTACCAGCCAGTAATGGGAGAAAATTTCGACCATTATTATCGCGCTTATCTTCATTAATCAATGAATAAAAAATTTCTCTTACTAATCGCTGTTTTTTCATTTGCTGTTTTGTTAATTTCAGTATTGGTGAGTATAACAAATTTCTCTGTAGAAAAAGAAAATAGTCAACCGATTGCCCAGACATCAATACAAGACTATAATATTATTTTACCTTCTGCCGATTTTGTACTTGGTCAAAATTTTGTTGTAGGTATTTCTGGTAAAACATTGGACGATGAGACCAAAAAATTTCTTCAACAAATCAAACCCGCTGGTATTATTTTATATTCTAGGAATTATCAAACACGAGACCAGCTTAAAAAGCTTATCGTTGAATTACAAGAATTTGCCAAAGATACATCGGGTTATCATTATTTTGTTATGATTGACGAAGAACCGGGGGGAGCAACGCGCCTCAATCTTTTTAAAAATGTTTTTGATTTTGGCTTTCCAGAATGGGACCAAATAGAAAAAGACATAAAAGAAATGGCATCAGTGGGAATCAATGTAGATTTAGCACCACTTGCAGATTTTCCTTTTAATGAAGATACTTTCATCAAAAAACGAATCCAGGCGCATACTCCTGAAGCATTAACAGATTTTAATAAAAAGTTTATTACCTTGTTGCAGGAAAATAATATTTCTGCAACTTTAAAGCATTTTCCAGGAATGGGTGTTTTCGTTGACGACCCCCATAAAAAACTTCCGTATGTTAGTACCGATCAAAAAATCATTGACGAATCAATAGAACTTTTTAAAGAGGGTATCGATGCCAATGTTAATTTTGTAATGACCGGCCATGCAGTTTATGATGATATCGACCCCGATATTCCAGCAACCCTTTCTAAAAAAATTACGACAGATATATTACGAGATAATCTTGGTTTTGAAGGATTAGCTATTACAGATGACCTTTCTGACATGCCATTTATTATTGGTAGAGAAATAGATTTAGTAGAAGCAACGGCAGAATCGCTGAAAGCAGGACATAATCTTGTTATTTTTTCGCACAATCCGAATAAAACATTGAGCGTGTTTGAAAAATTACTCCAGCGTTTAGAAGATGACCAAGAATTAAAATCGGTTGTCGAACAAAATTATCGCAATGTAGTGCTTTTTAAAAAAGGAGGTTCTTTATCTTTTGCTCAATAGTCCACTCGGCGAGCGGGCAAAAATGGAGAGGGCGAGGGGGAGGCCCCGAAGGAGTCGCTTTGCGACCCTACGGGGTAAAAAATTTTTTTGCCCGCGAGCCGTTGCGGTTTTGCGCCGCGCCGTAAGCGCGGCGCTATCCAGCGTCAGGAATTTTTGATAAAATAGGTTCGAGCGAAGTCGTAAATATACTCCATAACACAACTTAATGGTTTTTGAGAAATTTCGCATAAAATGAGTTCAAGCGGAGTTGTAGATATACTCAAAATTGATTTTTATTCTTAGATTTTATACTTTAGAGGTAAAACTCAATCAAGGTTAAAAGAATAATTAGTTCGTCTGAAACGCACCGCCTGCAACCGGGTGAATTATTGAAAGAACAAGAAATAGGTTGAGCGGAAACTTGAGTTTAAGAAATTCTGTAAGTGGTGCCAGAAATATCAAGTTCATAAAGAAGCTTTTAAAAAAGTAGATATTTTGAATATGCTATAATGGTTATATAACCTATGGCATATCCAACTAAGATTAAAAGAGAAGCAATACGACTTAGAAAGAGGGGGTGGTCTTTTAATGAAATTAGTGGACGGATCAATGTACCTAAAAACACCTTATCTTATTGGCTTAATAGTATAGTCCTGAGTCCCAAGGCAAAAGGAAGATTATTAACTAAAATCAAGAGAGGTCAGCTAGTTTCTGCAGAAAGGAAGAAAAAGAGAACCAAAGATATTCTTGGGCGTTGCTTAGGCGACGGAGAAATATTAGTGAAAAGAATTGTGTTAAGTAAAGATTTATCATTATTGCTCTGTTCTCTTATATACTGGTGCGAGGGTGCTAAAGATACTCGAGGAGGTGTAAGGTTTACAAATTCAGATCAGCAATTAATGAAGACTTTTTTGTCACTGTTAAGAGCTTCTTGTAATATTAACGAAAATAAGTTTAGAGTTTGCCTTCATTTGCATAGTTACCACGACCCGGTAGTTCAATTAAGGTCTTGGTCTAAAGTAACTGGAATACCAAAAAAGCAATTTATCAAGCCGTTTTATAAACGTAATACTGGAAAAAGAGTGAGAGTAGATTATAATGGATGTGCTTCTCTGAGATATCACGATGTTAAGGTCGCGCGTCAGCTTTTAATGACAGCAAAAGCATTTTTAAATAAATATGGGGGTGTAGGTCAGTGGTAGACCGCTTCTCTCCAAAAGAAGAGACCAGGGTTCGATTCCTTGCGCCCCCGCCACAATGATTTCTCATCCTTTTTTAAAACAATTCCTCCTGCATCCGGTCCGAACCGGAGCGGTGGCGCCAACCGGAGAGAAGCTTGCAAGGCTCGTAGTTGACTCGGCCGACTTAGAAAACGCTAAAGTAGTAGTTGAATTTGGGCCAGGCACGGGCGTTTTTACAGAAAAAATACTACAAGAAATTTCACCCGCAATTAAATTTTTTGCCATTGAGGTCAATCCATTCTTCGTCGAAGCAACACAGAAGAGATGCCCCAGTGCAAAAATCTATTTAGACTCGGCGGAAAATGTCGGCAAACGTCTGGCTGAAAACGGTCTCGAGAAGTGTGACTGTATTATATCCAGCTTGCCTTGGGCGGATTTCAGCGAGAAAAAGCAGAAAGAATTACTTAAGGCGATTGTTAATGCCTTGCGGCCAGACGGTCAATTTATCACTTTCGCTTATATTCAAGGCTTATTTCTCCCTTTCGGCAGAAGATTTAGAAAATTACTTCAAAAAAACTTTAAGAAAACAGAGAGGTCAAAAATCGTTTGGAGAAATATTCCGCCGGCTTTCGTTTACCGCTGTTCTATATAATACGTTGATCTTTATTTCTTGTAGAAAATTTTAAGGAAGTGCCTCTTGCCTGCTTGAATTACAGAGTCGTCCGAAACCTGATGCTTTGGGTCTTTAATAACTTTATTATCAATCTTTATACCTCCTTGTTTTATCAATCGCCAAGCCTCGCTCTTACTGGGAGAAATTTTGGAATTAACCAAAATGTAGACCAAGTCTTTAGGCGAGCTAAGTTTGAATTGCTCCATTTTACTAGGCAATTCTTTTTTGCTAAAGACTTTAGTAAATTCTTCCTCTGCCTTTTTAGCGACGTTCTCGCCGTGATAGATGCTTACAATTTCTCTTGCCAAGCGGAGTTTGGCGTCTCTTGGGTTCAATTTGCCAGCCTTCGTGTCGTTTTGAATCTTCTTTATCTCATTTTCCGGAACGTCTGTGCAAAGTAAAAAGTATTTACTGATAAGCTCATCCCTTACGGCCATCACTTTACCAAACATATCGTTTGGTTCATCAACGATGTTTATAACATTCCCCCACGAGGTAGACATCTTGCGGCCATCGGTGCCCTCAAGCATTTCGCATGTCAAAATATCCTGTTCCTTCTGGCCGTAATGCCTTTGAATCACGCGGCCAGCGTGCAAATTAAACAACTGGTCAAAGCCTCCTAATTCAACGTCTGCTTTTACCGCAACGCTGTCATAACCTTGCATCAATGGATAAAGGAGTTCCCGCAAACTTATTTCTTCTCCTTTCTTAACACGGTCGCTGAAGTTCCGTCTCTCCAACATCTGTTGAATGGAAAAACTTTCGGCCAATTCGCCAATTTCTTCAAAATCAAGTTTTTTAAGCCACTTACTATTAAAACTGAATTCTGCTTTTTTGAAATCAATAATTTTGCCGACTTGAGATTTGTAGTTTTTAATATTCTTCTTTATTTGTTCCTTGGAAAGCATCGGCCGCTTGGAGAGTTTATCAGACGGGTCACCGATGCGGGCGGTAAAGTCGCCAACGATGAAAATAACCTTATGACCCAGCATTTGAAAATCGCGAAGTTTTCTTAAAATAATGGCTCGGCCGATATGAATTTTGCCGCCAGTCGGGTCAAAACCAAGCTTTACTCTGAGCTGTTTCCCGGAGTTAAGCGACTTCTCCAAATGAGCGCGGTCAATAATATTGGTTACGCCGCGATCAAGGAGATTATGAAGCTCTGCCTTACTTGGCTTTCTTAATGACTTCATCAACAAGGCCGTATTCTTTTGCTTCTTCGGCAGATAACCAAAAATCTCTATCGGTATCTTTTTCAATTTTCGAAAGGGGCTGACCGGTGTGTTTTGCCAAAAGTTGGTTAATTTTCTCTTTTGTTCTAATAATCTGTTTTGCGGCAATTTCTATCTCTATTGCCTGACCTTCCGCGCCACCCATAATCTGGTGGAGTAAGACATCGGAGTTGGGTAGGATAAATCTTTTGCCTTTCTTCCCGGAAGCCAAAAGAAACGCACCCATAGAAGCGGCGATACCCACGCACATAGTAGAAACATCCGGCTTAACATATTGCATGGTGTCATAAATCGCCATGCCGGCTGATACCGAGCCGCCAGGAGAATTTATATAAAACTTAATATCCTCCTTGGGGCTTTGCCCTTCCAAGAAAAGTATTTGAGCAATTACAAGATTTGCAATTTGGTCGTTGATAGCCCCGCCCAAAAATACGATTCTATCCTTCAAAAGCCGGGAGTAGATATCGTAAGCGCGCTCTCCATAAGTGGATTTTTCAATTACTGTGGGGATTAAGTACTGTCCCTCTATATCTTTGAATTTTCTCATTTTTTAATTCTTTTCTGCGTTTTAACCGCTTCCAGAGATTTTTGAATGATTTCTCCTGCTAATTTAGCGTCATCCCATCCTTTTATTTCAACGTATTTTCCTTTCTCTAGGTTTTTATAAGTTTTGAAGAATTCTTCAATCTCATTTTTCAAAGCCTGAGGAATATCCTTAAGGTCGGTCCAATCTTTGTAATACGGGTCTCCTTCAGGAACGGCAATAATTTTCTCATCAGACTCGCCGGTATCAACCATCTTGAAAACGGCTATTGGCCGCACCGGAACAACGCAACCCGGGACAGTAGGGAAACGATTTATTATAAGAACGTCTAATGGATCGCCGTCTTCATAGAGACTATTAGGCAAAAATCCGTAGTCAGCGGGATAACTAACCGAGCTATGTAAAACGCGGTCTAGACGAACGCGCCCGCTTTCCTTATCAAGCTCGTATTTGTTGCGCGATCCCTTGGCTATTTCTACAATAATATCTATTGTCATGGATGTTTTTTATTTAGTCTTCGTCCTCTACTTTATGATAAATCGGTTTATCTTTTTCTTCAATTGAGCCTGCGGCGGCCTTATCTTCTTTTTTAGACGCCTCTTCTACTTCCGCGGACGCCACGCCGCCTTCCTGTGCCTCTTCGGGCTTGGATTGCGAACGGACGTCAATTTTCCAGCCGGTAAGCTTAGCGGCCAATCTCACGTTTTGTCCGCCTTTGCCGATAGCTAAACTCAACTGATCGTCGGCTACCAAGACTCTCGCTTCGCGGCGAGGCAGTAATTCTACTGACCTTGCTTTAGCGGGGGACAAAGCGTTAGCGATAAACTTTTCCGGATCGTCCGACCATTCTATGATATCTAGTTTTTCTTGTCCTAGTTCGCTGTTTACGGCCATAACTCTCGTGCCGCGCTGGCCAACGCAAGAACCAACGGGGTCAACACCATCGACGTTAGAGGAAACGGCAATTTTCGTACGGCTCCCAGGCTCTCTCGTTATAGCTTTAACCTCAACAGCCTTATCGGCAATTTCCGGAACCTCCATCTCAAAGAGCTTACTCACGAACTTCGGGTGAGCCCGCGAAAGGATAATGCCTGGGGTCCTCCCTTCCGTCTGAACGGCCAAAATATAGAAGTGCAGGCGTTCACCAGCTTTGTAATATTCTCCGGGAATTGATTCGTTGGGAAACATTACTCCCACTGCCCGGCCAAGGTCAATGTAAACATTGCCTCTTTCGAAACGCTGGACTATGCCGCTCGCTACCTGTCCCTCCTTATTTTTAAATTCCGAAACAATCGAGTCTCTTTCTGCCTCTCTTATTTTCTGGATGATAACCTGTTTAGCGGTTTGGGCGGCGATGCGGCCGAAATCCGTGTGCGTTTCCAAAGTTATCTCTATTTCATCGCCTACCTTCGCGTCCTTCTTTGTTTTCTTAATTTCATCTAAAAGAAGATGACGTTCCGGATTGTAGCGCGGGAGGGGAGTCTCACCTTCCTTTAATTCTACCTCTTTATGCTCTATGGCGTCGCCTTCGGTATCCATCATTCTCACTGTTGTTTCGTCAACCACTTCCCTGATTTGGCGAAAAGATAAGTCGCCCGTCTCCGGGTTAAGAACAGATTTTACAACCGCCCCGCGGCTCATATACTCCTTTTTATAGGCGGCTGCCAAGGCACCTTCGATTGCCTCGAAAACTTTTTTGACTTCTATCTTTTTATCTTCGGCGATTTGCTCTACGCCTTGTATTAATGCTTTTAAATCCATAATGTTTTTTATTTATTAAGGCCCGTTCGTGCGGGCCTTAATGTCAATAGCAGTATAAGAGATCTTTCTCTCTCTAGTCAATAACCGTTACTGCGAGGTATAACCCAAAAGTTTTAATCCCTCTCTAAAACCGTTATATGATGTGCCTATTACGAGATAGTTATTAAACCAGCCGTAGTTCAAGGAAGCGCCGGGCGTGCCGTAAGAAAGGTAACGCGCAGTGTTCTCCATAATCTTCAAACCGTCTTTGAATCCGGTTGGACTGGGCGAGGTTAAATTCAATAAATATAGGTTGGCAATGTTAGTCGATGACTCAATTGCTTTAATAGTCCCCGCGACTTGAACCAAAGAGGATTCTGGTTTAAGCCGGAAGATGTAGCCTGGCCAAGAGCCGTTAGTATCACGGTAAACAAAAACGGTGAAATCTCTCTCAAAATTGCTGATTAAGAGGGTTTTGTTTAGCTCTGGGAAAGCTAAAGTCATAAAATCTGTTGCTTCCGGCACTATTCCGGCGACCGTAAGCGCCACCTCCTTAATTGTCTGCGGTTGGACTCCGCTCGCCACGGCGTTTAATGCTGAATTCACCTCGGCTAAATTAAGATTGGTCAAATTCATAGAAACAGTGCCTGCGGGCGAAGTAATAAAGAATGTTTGATGAGTAATCGGCAGAGGAGTTTCTACGACCAGCGGTTGCTCCGCAGGCGGAGGGGTTTCAACTACCGGCGGAGTGGTCTTCTTGGGAAAGATAAGCGGTAAAACGAAGAAGTAAATGACTAAGCCCGCGATAACGGCAAAGCCCACTATCCCCAAGCTGATTAAAAGTTTGGAATGAGATTTAACTGGCACGGGCTTCGTACTTTCGGAACCGGGGAGCCCGATTTCTCGCGGCTCAAACATCGGCTCTTGGTTGAATTCCTCGGGACGAAAAGTTTCCGGCTTGACATCATATCCTCCCGAAGACTTTAATGACTTGAGATCGCTAGCCATGGTTCTTATACCGATGTCCGAAGGGGGAGAAGAAGGAATGTCCGGACCGAATCCAACTCGTCCAACCCTCGGTTGTGGAGGTTGCGGCGCAAGCGGTGGCGGAGGTGGTGATGATGGTAGAGGAGGCTTGGTTACAAAAGTAGGCTTTGGTTCCTGCGACTGCGGTTGTGCCTGTGGTTGCACCTCCGGCCTACCTTGCTGCGAGGCAGGCTCGCCCGGCAATGGAGCGGGGCCACCAATATTATTTTGATTGCCATTCATAATCTAATTAGATTATAGCACTAAAAATTGCTTAGGTGTGGATAACTAAATTTTAAGTTGCTTAATAGAAAGTCCTATTTTACCGTTTTCTACCCTTATTACTTTAGCTTTCACTATATCTCCGACTTTAACAACGTCAGCCACATTTTCCACGAATCCGTTCCTAAGTTCGGAGACGTGAATCATGCCGTCTCTGCCGCCGCCTAAATCAACTATCGCGCCGAAATCTAATATCTTTATAATCGGCCCTTCCACCATTTCGCCAATCTCAAATTCTCTAACTATAGATTTTACTTCCGCCGCTGCGGCTTCCGCGTTTTCTTTAGAACCGGCGATGTAAACCACCCCGGTTTGTTCTATATCTATAGTAGTAGCGCCCGTCCTCGTTATGATACTTTTTATCATTTTCCCTCCAGGTCCTACCACTTCCCCGATTTTTTCCGGATCAATGTTTAAAGTTATTACTCTTGGAGCAAACTTAGAAAGATCTCCTCTTGGCTCTTTGATAACTTCTTCTATGAAGTCCAGAATCTGAAGCCTGGCCTTCTTGGTCTGTTCTAATGACTTTTCTAAAATCTCGAAAGTGACACCTTCAATTTTCACATCCATCTGAATGGCATTAACTCCGTCTCTTGTTCCGGCAACTTTTAAATCCATATCGCCGTAATGATCTTCGGGGCCTTGAATATCGGTTAAAACTTTATAATTGCCTTTGGCATCGCTCATAAGCCCCATCGCTATACCCGCAGCCGGTTTCTTTATTGGAACACCGCTGTCCATTAAAGCCATACTTGAGGCGCAGACTGTGGCCATGGAAGAAGAGCCGTTTGAAGAAAGTATTTCTGATACTACTCTAATTGTGTATGGAAACTCCTCTTGGAGCGGGAGAAGCGGGCGAATCGCCTTCTCGGCTAAAGCGCCGTGTCCTATATCTCTTCGCCCCGGTCCGCGATAAGAACCTGTTTCTCCAACGGAAAACGGCGGGAAATTATAGTGCAGCATAAAACGCCTCTTCCAGGACCGTTTCATTGTTTCTATAAGCTGTTCCGCTCCGGGGGACGCCAAAGTAACCACAGCCAAAGCTTGAGTATCCCCCCTTATAAATAGGGCTGAACCGTGAGTCCTTGGCAATAAGCCGATTTCTCCGTATAAATCTCTCACTTCATCGAGCTTGCGGCCGTCCGGACGCAGTTCCTCTCTTAATATTTTCTCGTGAACCATACCATCCACCTCTTCATCAAAAACATGATTGGCCGTGCCCAAATCGGACCCCGAAAAACCGATTTCTTTAAGGTGGAGTAGTAAGTCTTCTTTTAGTTCGCCGAGATTGTTTTGGCGTTCTGTTTTTCCTTTTACATATATAGCTTTCTCGAGTTTGCCGCTCAAAAACTCTTGAATGGCTTTCTTGAGTTCGACCGGAGTTTCATTTAGTTTAATGTCTGTTTTCTTTACCCTTAACTCTTTAGCAATTTTTTCCTGGAAATCCAGAATTTTTCCTATTTCTTTTTCCGCGAGCTTGAAGGCTTCCATAATTTCCTTCTCGTCTGCGTCATCGCCGCTTAACTCGATCATGCTGATTTTTCCGCGCGAACCCGCCACAAAAGTTTCAAACTTCGCTTTTCCTCCGTTAAGCTGGCTAAGGAGCGGGTTAACTACCAAGTTGCCGTCAATTTTGGCGATTTTTACTCCGGCAACCGGCCCACTCCAAGGAATATCTGAAACAAGAAGCGCGGCGGAGGCGGCATTTAGGGCCACTAAATCAGGATCGTTTTCTTCGTCATAAGAAAGTATAGTAACTACCACTTGGATGTCACGCCTCATTCTGCTGTCAAAAAGCGGCCTAATGGCCCTATCGACTAACCTGCCCGAAAGTATCGCCTCGTCAGACGGCCTGCCTTCTCGACGGACAAAACGGCTGCCTATAATTTTGCCGGCCGCATAAAATTTCTCTTCATAATCGACTGTAAGAGGCATGTAATCTATGTCTCTGTCTTCGCTACCCATAACTGCGGTGACGAGCACAGTTGTATCTCCGTACCTGCCGATAATGGCCGAGTTTGTCTGTTCTCCAATACTCGAGGTTTCCAACTGTAATTTACGGGCCGCTAAATCAAGGTCAAATGTTTTTCTGTTTAAATTCATATTATCTTTTGTTTTTTCTTACAACCTTGAAAACTACGCCAGGCAACTCCTCTAAATCAACAAACGAATCCGCTGATTCTTTAAGGCGAGCCGACGTTGTGCGCCCAAAAGCGGCTACTTCAACGGTTCTTCCCAGTCCCCACTTCAAATATTCAACCAGCGGAACAAAGTCTCCATCGCCGCTTACAATGACGACCACATCAACCATGTTCGCCACCCTGATAGCGTCGACTGCCAATCCTACGTCCCAGTCAGCTTTCTTCATTCCTCCTGGGAAAATCTGGATATCTTTTATTCTAAGCTCAATCCCAGCTTTATGCAGAGCTTCAAAAAAAGCATCTTCTCCTGTTGCCGGATCGCTTTTAACCACATAACCTAAGGCTCTAAGCAACTTACGCCCCGCAACAAGATGTTTAAGTAGATCTCCATAGCTTACCCGGCCGCCGTATAAATTCTTAGCCGAATGGTAAAGATTTTGAATATCAATAAAAACGCCTATACGCTGGTCTTTATGAGGATGAACGGCCATTATTTTTTGAGTCCTAACTTCTTAATCAACTTAGTATAGTTCCCCGGCGAATTTATAGAGAGGTATTGAAGAAGTTTTCTTCGCTTACTCACCATCCCCAAAAGACCTCGCCTTGAGTGGTTGTCCTTTGGGCTCCTTTTAAGGTGAGTCGCAAGCCTCTCCATTTCTTTCGTAATAATCGCTACCTGAACTTCCGCCGATCCCGTATCTTTTTCGTGACGCTTATGCTCTTCTATTATTTTCTTCTTCTGACGAGTAGTTAACATTTCTGCCATTTTATCAGCTTTCTACTCTAATGTAAAGCTCGAATTTGTCGTATAATATTCCTTATTACAACTTGGATAAATTCAAGTTGTAAAAGGACAAAACATTATGCAACACATATGTGTCGCATAATATTTTGATGTATAATTTAAGTATGGACATACAGAAAGCCGTAAAAGACTATTTAGATTATTTGGAGATTGAAAAAAATCGCTCACCTTTAACGAGACGAAGTTATGAAAGGTGCCTAAGAAAGTTCGTCGAATTCTTCAGAATAAAAAACGTTCACGATATTACCGAAAGTAAAATCAGAGAATTCAGAATACAATTAGCAGATACGCCGGGCATTAAAAAGGGAACACAAGCATATCATATAATCGTCTTGAGGAACTTTCTTAAGTATTTAATAAAAAGAGGAGTTGAGGTTGTCTCACCCGACAAGATTGAACTGCCTAAGGTGCCGCCGAGACAAATTAGAGTTTTAGAGTACAGCGATTTAGAAAGACTGCTGGAGGCGCCAAAAGGCAATGATTTAAAAAGTTTAAGAGATAAGGCGATCCTTGAAACGTTTTTTTCAACCGGTCTTCGTATCTCCGAGCTGTGTGCTCTGGATCGATTCATAAATATTGAAAGAGGAGAAATAACGGTTCGGGGAAAAGGTGAAAAACTAAGAACGGTTTTTCTTTCGGAAAAAGCAAAGAAATCCATTAAAGGATATTTAGAGAAGAGGGTTGATGCCGAGCCGGCTCTTTTTTTAAGTTTAACCAAAGGTGAAAATCCTAGAGTAATAGGAAGAATTATTCCAAGAACGATTCAGAGGCTCGTTGACCACTACGCCAAAGCGGCAGGTCTTCCTCAAAGAGTAACGCCCCACCAACTGCGCCACCAGTTCGCCACAGATTTATTGATGAATGGCGCGGACTTGCGCAGCGTGCAGGAATTATTAGGCCACGCTAACATAACTACCACTCAAATTTACACTCACGTCACCAATAAAGAACTGCGCGAAGTGCATCAAGCTTTCCACGCCCGCCGCAGGAGATAGAAATGTTCAGTATACTATAATACTGATCAGTACTATAGTATACCAATTAGACTAACTACTTGGTG
>Ga0210018_1001177_pt1 | contig 13743 bp, 18 predicted proteins | sample CryGeyCG2014_010_2_FD_183967 | JGI IMG/M metagenome (GOLD analysis project Ga0210018, IMG submission 183967) | Groundwater microbial communities from aquifer - Crystal Geyser CG09_land_8/20/14_0.10 (SPAdes) (version 2) | ecosystem: Environmental > Aquatic > Deep subsurface > Groundwater | place...
GCTCATTATTTTTACCCACCACAAATTTATCAAAAGTATATTTAGGATTTAAGCCACTGGAATTATTTGTTGTGGTTAATTTTTCATCGCTGACTGCTGGTTCTAAGTTGCCCGTTATTTGCTGGGTAATTTGATTTTCCGCTAAAGTTAGCACATTTTTTCGAGTTTCTATCTTATAAATAATATTTTTTACTTGATTGCTAGTGATTTTTTTTAAAGTTTTAATAATTAGCTCATGATATTTTTTTTCAAACCAGGCTTGGGTAAATAAATTTGGCACGCCAATAATCACCTGCTCATTTTCAAGCGCCGCGATAAAAGTATTTTTAAACCAAGTATCAAAGCTCGCCTTTGAAAGACTTAGCTCAAGTTCTCCTAAAACTAATTGCCACAGTTCATCCTTAGTCATTGGTTTCTCCTTAGTTTATATATTAGCAATATATCATATCGTTAACTTATACACAATAAATAGTTAGAAAATATGGGGTTTTTGCAAAAATTTTTAAAAATGTGTATAACCAGTGAACATCTACGTGCATATGTTGATAAAAACTCAAGCCTCATAAAGCAAGTCGCTTGATTTTATTTGTATTAACTGGTATATTTTAAATAATCTGACGAATAATTGATATTATACAATTTTTTTAGTCTGCCAGAATTATTTTTTAAAAGACGTAAATTTTTTCCGGCGAAAAAATTTACTCAAAGGTTCGCAAAATTCCCCCGATGTGAAGTCGGGGGACCAAGCAATTTTGCTCACCTATGCTTTTTAAAAATAATTTTGGCAGGCTAGGGGAGGCTGCACAATATCAATCAATAATAAACTAAGTTTTAAATCAATGCCCAAAAGAACATATCAGCCTAAAAAATGCAAAAGAGCCAAAACCCATGGTTTTTTTTCTCGCTCAAAGTCAAAAACCGGCAGAAGGGTCTTAAAAAACCGCAGGAGAAAGAAAAGAGCTAAATTGGCAGTATAATTGGCTAATATTAGCTAATATAATAATAAAGTGTAGGTGCTTGCGGTGCCTTCGGCACAGTTAAAAACTGCCAATGACAGTTTTTAACAAAGCCGTTAAAACAATCCTGTGAATTGTTTTAACCGCTACTCAGAGTGAAATTTTTCACTCCTCGTTTAACGCTTCGACTATGTTAGCAAAAAAATACAGATTATCCGCTAATAAGGATATTCAGTATGTTTTAAAAAGGGGAGAAATCTACTTTAGTCCTTTTTTTAACATAAAAATTTTAAAGAATAATCTTAAAAATTCACGTTTCTGTATTGTAATTTCCACTAATATTAGCAAAAAAGCAGTTATACGCAATCGTGCCAAACGGCAAATTCGGGCCATAATTAGTAAAAATATTACTAAGATTAGCCAAAATTATGATTTTATCATTTTAACTAAACCAGCCGTTACAGTCACCGCTTTTAAAGATTTAGAAAAAACATTTGAATTTCTGCTTAGAAAAGCAGGAATCTGGCAATAGTTAATATTATCTGATAAAATATAAGCGCTGTCATGGCGCTTGAAATTCCGTCGCTCGCCCCAGATATCTCCCTATGGGAGATGCCTGCGGGCTCGCTAGGAATTATAAGCATCATTCAGTCTAAAAATATGCTTTTTGTTTTACCTAAGAAATTTTTCTTAATTTTAATAAGAACTTATCAGAAAACCCTGTCTTTTGACCATGGCCCGCTTAAATTTTTCCGGCCTTGTGGCCAGTGTAAATATTATCCCAGCTGTTCCGAGTATGCGCTCCAGGCTATTAACAAATATGGTGTCTTAAAAGGCTTTTATAAAGCTTTTAAGCGCCTGATGCACTGTCATCCGTGGAGTCAAGGCGGTTATGACCCTGTTTAATTATTTATTAAAAATTTATGCTTGAGCTATATAACACCCTGCTTTATGAACCAATTTTTAATCTATTGGTTTATCTTTATAATACCATTGCTTTTCATGATATTGGTATCGCCATTGTCATTATTACTGTTATTATCAAGCTGATTCTTTATCCTCTGTCAGTTAAATCAATTAAGGCTCAAAAAGCGCTACAGGACCTGCAGCCAAAAATGGAGGCAATAAAAAAGAAATACAAAGGCCAGGCGGAAGTTTTAGGCCGCGAGATGATGAAGCTTTATAAAGAGAATAAGATATCGCCAGCCTCATCTTGTTTGCCGCTTTTAATCCAGATGCCCTTTTTAATTGCCGTTTACCATGTTTTCAGAAATGGCTTTAAGCCCGAAACTTTAGACTTGCTTTATCCATTTGTTTCCAGCCCCGGCAGTATCAACCCCATTGCTTTTGGCCTAATTGATTTTTCGGAGAAAAATATAATTATCGCTATTTTAGCCGGTGCCGCTCAATTCTGGACAAGTAAAATGCTCATTACCAAGCGCCAGCCGAATATTTCTGGCGCCAAAGACGAAGGCATGGCCTCCATGATGAATAAACAAATGCTTTATTTTATGCCGGCTATCACCATCTTTATTGGCATTTCTTTGCCCGGCGGTTTAACTTTTTATTGGTTTTTGACCACGCTGTTAACAGCCTTCCAGCAACTTTACATTCTCAAAAAACATGAGGGCAGTAACGGGCCAATAGTTGTGCCGGCTGATGTGAAAAATGCTTCAGCCGAAGAAATAAAACTATTGAATAAAAAAAATGAAGATCAACAATAAACAACTCAAAAATTTGTCAGTCCAAACAGAATCAGGCCAGGAGCTGGGCACGCTGGAGTCGTTTAATATTGATGTTGAATCCCAGAGCATTTTAGAATACCACATTAAGCCGTCAAGCCTGGTTGAAAAATTAATTCAAGGCGCTTTAACCATCCCGCGCGGTCAAATAATAGACATCACCCAGCAAAAGATTATTGTTAAAGACACTTTTTCTGGTGAAAAGGAAGGTTTTCAAAAATTACACCAGGTTTTAGAAAAGAAAAAATCAGTCGTCCTGAATAAAAAATAAGAATAAAGCGGAAAATTTTATTCAAACACCCTCTTCTTACCGACAATCATTTTTAATTTTTTTGGCAGCACCTCTATTTCCAGGGGTGTTTTTAATACCCGTTGCCGGTCAATGGTAATATTAATCGGTTTTTTCTTGTGTCTGATAGTCATTTTTTTTACTGGGAAAACGCTCACTCCGGAGCTCTCTTCCGGGCTGCTTTTTTTGAATAACTTTTCAAACCAACCGATTTTTTTTGGTTTAAAAACAGCTTCCATTATCCCGTCACACGGGTCAGATTGGAATTTATCATTATTAATATTAATATTATAAACCCCCATGACTTCATTTGAGGGCAGCGCGTTAATATTATAATCTTTGAAATCAAAAATCACATTTCTGTCCTTTGATTCAACGCTCAAAATAAAATATCCCCCATTTATTTTAGCCACATCCAATTTTAAAACATTTCTGGCAGAAACTATACTTATCGCCTCTTCGGCAGATTTAATCCCCAAGGCATTAGCTAAAATATTTGGTTCGCCCACCGGGATTATGCCCATGACAATATCTTTGCCAACTATTAAATTTGCAATTTTACTGACCGTTTGGTCATTGCCCACGGCAATAATGTTTTGAATCTCGCTAACCAGCGCTTCCCCAATAATATCCTCTAAATTTTTAAGCACATTTAATTTAAAACTTTTTCCAGCAATACCAAATTCAGCCAGCAACCCTTCAATTTTCAGAATTTGATGCTGATATTTTTTACTGCCCGTGAAGATATCGTAGATATAATAGTACATAAACAATTTTAAATTTCCAATTTTAAATTTTAAAACAATTTTAAATGATTTAATTTTAAAATTTAAAATTAAGATTTTTATTTAAAATTTAAAATTTAAAATTAATTTTTTCCCCCTTCCTCTGCCACCGCCTCGCCAGTCTTTTCTTGCGCCCCACCCTTCATTTTTAAATTACCATTAACTACTGCCCCATAAGCTACGGTAATCATACCGGTTTCAATATCGCCTTGAACTACCGCACTTTCTTTAATATCAAGATTATCTTTAATTTTTACATTACCAACCAGTTGCCCGGCGATTTCAGCGCTGCCGGCAGTGATATTAGCCATAATATTTGATGACTCGGTTGCCTTTAAATATCCCTTGGTTTTTAAACTTCCTTTAACCTCTCCCTCCACAATAATATTGCCCTCGCCCTTAAAATTTCCTTCCACAGACACTGTCGGACCGATAATTGTGTCTACTCCCTCAGCGCTTTTTTGGTGCTCGCTTTGAAATAACATATTAACCTCATTTAATGGCCAAATATCAATTAACACATGGCCATTATTAATTTATTTATATCCTTTAGCTTAATATGATTAGCCTCAATTGTAAAGCAACTTTAAGGTTGATAAATTAGGCAAAATTAAGTATGATTAAAATTAACCGTTTTTAAATATTAAGTTTTTATGGTTTAATATAAATATCTGCTCCCGTTTGTTTTTATCCATCCACCTTTAATATCTGATCACTCATAGGTTTTGTTTTGTCAGGAAGAGTATTTTTAATAGCGGGCAGGGGAGCTAAATTTTTGTGCACTCAAATTTTAAAAGAAGCCATCTCCCAGCTCCTCGTAGACAATCATTTGTTCGCCCTTGTAGTTCAACGGATAGAACGAGGCTCTCCTAAGGCTTAAATAGAGGTTCAATTCCTCTCAAGGGCATTGGCGATGGTCCGTCCGCCATGACTTTTTCTAAGTGAGAAGACAAAGATGTCAAGGCTATCCTATACATTTTTAATGGCTAATATTAGACAAAAAATTAAAAGATGGCAAGGATAACCTTGACAAAGTGTGGATAACTTTTTAAATCAGTGGATAAGGGCCTGTAGCTCAGCTGGCTAGAGCACTTGGTTCGCAATCAAGGGGTCAGGAGTTCGAATCTCCTCAGGTCCACCAATAATTTAATCGTACATTATATCTGGATATTTATAAGCTCTATGGTACAATTAAATTATGGAATCCAAATCTCACAATTACAAGAATAATGTAATATCCCTAAGAAAAGAAGGAAAAACATATAATGAAATTGGAACAATCTTAAATGTCCAAATACCAAAAAGTACTTTGTCTTGTTGGTGTAAAAGCATTAAACTAACAGAAGAACAAAAAGAGAGAATAGGGCAGATTATTAAAAAAAATACAGAAAAAAGTCGTGAGGCAGCCCTGATCGCGAATAGAGCCAAAAGAAAAAAATATTTAAAATTTTCCTATATTTATTAAGATATTGCTATAATATAGATGAATCAAAATTTAGGTGCACACTTCAATGCAGAGCAGATCAAGACATATTAAAATTAGAAAATTATTGGTTGCAGATAACTAAGATACCTAAATCCCAATTTTATAAGGCGCGTATTGATAAACGAACAATAGATAAACCCACAAAAAAAGTAAATTATAAAGGCGTTTGTAGAATTGACTATTTTTCATCAGATATTAGAATTGAATTAGATCAAGTTATAGAGGTTATTAATAAGGGCCTATAGCTCAGCTGGTTAGAGTGCTTGCGTGGCACGCAAGAGGTCGCGAGTTCAAATCTCGCTAGGTCCACCATCAATATCAAAAAATTCTGTTCAAAACGGGATTTTTTCATTTTTTGCGTTTTTACTGGGGTTTAAAAAAAATGACTTTTTTTGGCGAAAATGGCACTTTTAGTTAATATTAGCCAAAAACACGAAAAAAGTAGTGTTTTCCAAAAAAAATGACTTTTTTTGGCGGTTTTAGGGTTTTCCACTAAAATTAGCAGAAATACACAATTTATGCACATTTTTCAGAAAAAATGACTTTTTGTGGAATAAGTATTTTTGCTGTTTTAACATTAATTTTTTTAGGAATTATGTATTTAGTTTATCCTCCCTCAATTTAAATCTTTAGACAGAGGTGATCTCGCGGTCGCAAGAACAGAAGAGTGTTAGCTTTGCCTTAATTAGTAAGTGATGTTACATAAATAGTAGAAAATAACATCAATAATACTGTTATCAATACTAACTATACAATGGCATGGGATGATTTGTATAATATCAATTATTTAATTAAGAGTAGCGAATAAAATCAATTTTCTAAACAGATTTTAGGACTTTCGCGTTTGCCCCCCTCTGTCATCCTCGGGCTTGACCCGAGGATCCAGACAATAACGCGATAAGGCCATTGTTTAAAAACTGGATTCCCTTGTCAAGCAAGGGAATGACAAACGCGAAAGTCCTAAGATTTATTAAATGTTCCATGTGGAACATTTTGTTGCTATGAATAATGGCAAGGATATCCTTGCCAAATTATGAAAGGGTCAATATGAAAGGATTAAAAGGTGTTATAGTGTCTTATAATGATATATATACATTATAATGTAAATATAATCTCAAGGGGTTGAAAATTAAAAATAAAAAAGACCTCGAGGATTTTTTCTCGAGGTCGGATGCACAAGCTAGAAATACGCTCTATGAGCCCCGACGACCCCTAAGATCTCCGTTCCTGGCTGATCACCAGTCACCTCTCTTAGGGTTTTCTAACTTGGCATCTATTGCCGCGGAATGATGTGTATCCGGGCGGTTGTTATTTTGTGGGGGTTATGGGGATTATAGCGAGATATTTCTTTTTTCCCTTCTTAGAAGAAAGAAAGACCAGATCTCCAACTTTTATTTCTGGATTGTTTGCCGTTTCCACATTGACAAACCTGATATCTGATTGGTCCCTAATCTCGGCGATTTGTATAAAGTTTTTTTTAGCGCCGACATTAATGGACAGAACTCGCCAGGTGTAGTTGGACAGATATCTGAGCCCTCCAAAAGATTTTGACAATGTGATTGGTGCCCCCCCTCTTGTTTTATAAAGCCATAGCCCCATAGCACAAGGCCAACCTCAAGGCCAACCACGCCAACCACATAACCATGATGAATAATAGCGATCATTGCTACGATGATCAAAGCAAGCCCGATGAAAAGATGCCAGCCATACTTCATAACACACCTCCAAGAATTGGTTTTTTTATTTTTCTACTCTCCCCATTCGGTAATATAACCGAGGGATGTAGTTAATTTCATTTTATTATTCTATAATACTTAAAATTTTATGTCAAAGCTTGCGTTGTTGACAAAAATTATAGGAAATGTTAAACTATTAACATCTGTAAACCCTGTTAAATTAGCAAAGTTAATATTTAACAGGACAAAGGTCGTTGATTATACATGTAAGACAGTACATTATCAATTCAAAATTCAAGAATATGGCAGTTAATGACAAAGAATTCCTTGAGTATGTGGTAAAGGCGCTCGTTGATAACCCCGATAAAGTCAAAATTGACCGCAAGGTTGATGAAATGGGAGTGTTACTCACTCTTGATTTAGACCCACAAGATATGGGTTATGTTATTGGCCGCAGAGGCCAAAATGCCAGAGCTATTCGCACGCTACTCCGATTAGTTGGTGCTAGAAACAGCGCCCACGTTAATTTGAAAATTAACGAACCAGAGGGCGGCCGCGGTCCACGCGCCGGCGCCAGCGAAGCAGACACATCTGCTGTTGATGATTTGAAGATTTAATTTTTTAACTTCATTTCGCTTTAAAAAGAACCATGCTACAATTGTAGTGTGGTTCTTTGATTTATTTACCGTTTAATTTATTCACATGAAGTTTGATATTCTAACAATTTTTCCCAATATCTTTGGTTCGTATGTCAGCGAGTCTATTTTGTGGCGTGCCCAAAAAAAGAAGCTGATCAAAATCAGAACCCACAATCTTCGTGATGCTGCTAAAGACCGCCATAAAACAATAGATGATAAACCTTACGGCGGCGGACCGGGGATGGTGATGATGGTTGAGCCGGTTTACAAGACACTTAAGAAGATTAAAAAAGCAAAAAAATCACAGGTTATTTTATTAGACCCGGCCGGCAGGCAGTTTAGCCAAAAAATGGCGGAGAAATTTTCCCAACTTGATCAACTGATATTTATTTGCGGCCGCTACGAAGGCGTTGATGCCAGAGTTAATAAATTTATAGATCAGAAAATATCTATCGGACCTTATGTTTTATCCGGTGGAGAGCTTCCCGCGCTGACTATTGTTGAAGCAGTTACTCGCCTTATCCCTGGCGTTTTAGGCAACAAGGAGTCATTATTAGAAGAAACATTCAGTAATAATTCATTCAAAATTCAATCCCGCGGCCGCGGGACAAAATTCAAAATTAATTATGAGTATCCCCAGTACACCAGGCCAGAAATATTTGCTTACCAAGAAAAAGGAAAGAAAAAAAAATTGTCCGTGCCTAGAATACTCCTATCGGGTAATCATCAGGTAATAGGGGAGTGGCGCAGAAAACACAGAAAATAATAAATTTTATCTGTTGACGTCAGCCGGCTGTTATGTTATCTTAATTATTAAGTGAACGAAAGAAATAAAAAACTTGTTTTTTATTTCCGAGTGAATGAAAATAATATAAATTTTATATTATTAATTAGCAACTAATTTGTATAAAATATGTCTTCACCCAGAGAAGAATGTACAGTCCTACTTGTTAAGCCAGATGGCATTAAGCGCGGTTTGATAGGCGATATAATTTCCCGCGTTGAACAGCGCGGCTTAAAAATTATTGCCTTAAAAATGCTTGAGTGCACCAAGGAAAAAGCTCATGGTCATTATCCGGGCACGGATGCTTGGCTGATTGGCATGGGTAATAAAACATTAGAAAATTACAAGCAGTACGGCAAAGACCCGATTAAAGAAATTGGCACTGCTGACCCTAAAAAAATCGGCGCTATGGTTTATGATTGGAATGTTGAATATCTGACTTCAGGTCCAATAGTAGCCGTGCTGATTAAGGGTCTGCATGCCATTGACATGATCAGAAAGATTGTCGGCCATACCCTGCCGGCCAAAGCTGATATGGGCACTTTTCGTGGCGATTATTCAGTTGACTCGCCCACTTTGGCCAATGCGGAAAAAAGAGCTATCCGTAATCTCGTCCATGCTTCAGGCGATGCCGATGAAGCGACGCATGAAATAGATTATTGGTTTAGCCAAAAAGATATTTGTGATTATAAAAGGGGCGATGAAGATATAATGTTTTAATAATAATGTTTTGACAAATAAAACTTAGATGATATACTAACAGCTAATGAATAAATATATGAAAAATTTTAAAGTGACTCATTTTTCTCATCAATTCCCGGTAATTGCGGAGACCGATGAAACCGGCGGATATGTGGTTGAGTGCCCGATTTTTGAAGGCTGTTATAGTCAAGGCGATACATTGGATGAAGCATTGAATAATATTAAGGAAGTGTTGGCTATGTGTCTTAAAGAACAAAAAGATAATGTTTCAGCTCTGGCGCAAAAAAGATTTGGTATTCATCTGGTAACCGTCTAAAGCTATGAGCAAAATACCCATTAAAACGCCGCGCGAAGTTATCAGAGCTTTTTCACTGATTGGATACCAAATTATCAGGCAAAAAGGAAGTCATATCAGGCCTGGCTAATTCCTTAAATAATAGTCAAAAACCAATCACTATACCGAATCATAAAATTATTAAGCCCGGACTTTTAAGAAAAGCAATCAGAGACGCAGGAATTAGCGTTGATGAATTTATTGAGTTGTTAAAAAAATAATTTAATACTTTAATAACCCGCTTTTTCTAAAGAGCGGGTTATTGATTGAAAAAATTTTTCAGCAATAAAAAACTGCCCATCAATTTCTGAGTGGCAGTTTCTTTCTTTATTTTTTCCCCACGGCCCATTAGCCGGGGAGGAAGTTATTTGTAAACATCAAATAACACCTTTTTCCAGAATCCGCATCTTCTGGAAAAGTATTTTGATTTCAGCAGACAAGCAGTTCGCGGCCCGCTTGTCTGCCTAAGCCCTGTTAATTAAAATAACAAGGACTTTTCCAGCCGAGCCACGAGCATAGCCCGGCTGTGGCGCTCGGCGAATGGGTTTTGGTGCCCGTAGCCGACCCCCATTCGGTAGCCGTTGCCAGCGGCTACCATTCCGAGAATTTGCCACTCGGGCAGATAACCCTTGTGGCAAATCCCGGCCGCTTTAAGGGAGAAGGAACGATATACCTCCACCTCCAGCTCTCCCTCTAATCGCTGGAAATGGTAGGGAGACCAAAGATCATCTCCCTTAATGTCATTTGCCCAGCCGAACCAATTCAGCTGGCCGTACACTCTACTAGATTGAAAATCCAGTGAGAGTCCTACTGAGCCGAATGGCCGGGCATTGCCAAGAAACTCCTGGTGTCGGGAAAGGTCCCGGCCAAGATTCATGTTGATGGTTTTGAATCCCCCTATTAAAAGCGGGGATAATTCAAAACCTTCAACTTTTACTCCTGGCAGCCGGAGTTTCGCGGCTGCCAAGCCTCCAAGGGTCGGGGTCCCGGAGTAGGCCGACAACCGGCCCACCCTGATTCCAGTGCCTATTTCTCGGGCGCCGTAATCGCCGGCTGGGTGCTGGCTGGCGCACCACGCACCATCAAGCCATGCCACCAAAGTATAGTGGCGGGGTTGCTGGGGCTGGTTGATCAGCGGAAGTTGCTTCTCAATTTTTTTTAGCTGACTGGCCAGATCAGCTATTTTTTCACAGCAGGTGTCGGGGGCGGCTAGTTGGGCCTTGGCCGCGGCAGTGGGGGCGGAGCGCAAAGAGTATTCGCGCGGCACGATCTCTACACTCACGCCACGAAACGGCGTTCGGGTTTCGATCCCGCCAATCTCTACCACCCAGCCACGCGACTGATAGAACGCGGCCGCTGTATTCACCCGGCGCCAGCCAAGCGCCGAGTCGGCCTCATTCCACTGGCTGGGTTGAAGTGTGGGCCAGCCAGTGGTGTCCGTTAAGCCGGTAAGACGGACTATTTCTGTCGCGGACGAATGCCCGACGACAGCTTTCTCCAGTTCCTCCTCGGTTGCGACCGAGAGGGTGGAGTAGCCGGGTTTTAAGCCGGCAATAATTTTTTCCTGCCCTTGTACCGGTGCGGGCAGGAGCGCCATTAAGGCCACCAGCGCGGTGGCCAGTAAAAAAACGATTGAATGTTTCACGTGAAACCTCCGTTAGTTAGGGTCACAAATTAAAAAATGATTTCAATCTAATCCTCGCTCCGCAGACAATTATTTTTGCGAAGCGGAAAAATTTTTCCCTTCCTCATCTCCTTTCGGTTATTAAATTTTAAAAGTGTTTTTTATTTTATTTTCTGTTTCACCCCTACTGTTTTTAAATGTCTAAAAACAATATAAGCCAAACAGAAAATACTGGCAGAATTTCATTACCTTAGCATATTTTTTTAAACTTGTCAACCTTTGGCTAAAATTAGCAGAAATGCCAAAATCCCGCTTCATCAGCGGGTTTTAAAATTGATGCAAAATCATAGATTAACAGATTGCTTTATTGCGGCAATCAAACTCGGCCTTATTCTATTTTTCCCAATTCCACCTCTATTTTTTGTTCCTGGTTGTTGCGTATGATTATCAACTTTATTTTTTGTCCCGGTTCGTATTCCTGAATCATTTGAGTCAAAGTCACTCGGCCGTTCACCGGCTCATCCTCAATCATAGTAATAATATCTCCTACCTGCAGCCCGGCTTTATCCGCCGGACTGCCCTTGGCTACCGCTAACAGATTTTTATAGCCTGATAGCAGCGCTCCATTGTCTCTCATCACGGCTGTTGCCCGATCAATTTTTGGGTATTTAGCTAAATTAATATAGTGGACTCCAAAATATGCCCGGTCAATTTTATCTTTTTTAGACAGGTCGGCAATCGCCGTTGTTAAATATTGTGTGGGGATGGCTGTTTGCTGGTCGGCAATAATAGCCACAATTTCTCCGGCCAGATTAACTATTGGCGCGCCGGCTAAACTCGGGTCATAACCTTCTCTGGCCGTGACAAAATGCGCAAATTTTTCCGTAGAATCTACCACATCACCCAAAGTTGTTGCCTGCAGATCTGCCAGATGCAGGCTGGCAATTTTTGCTTCTGGGTAGTTGGCAATAAAACCGTAAACCTTTTGCCCGGAATGAGCCGAACTGATTTCACCCAGTTTGGCTACTGGTAAATCATTGGCCGTAATTTTCATAAATACTACAGCGCTGATAGGATCAGTCAGAGTTTTTTCAACCCGATATACTTTATAATCGGCCGTTAATACAACAAAGTCTTTGCCGGCGATTTTATCAAGTACGCTTTGCGTGGTCACGAGCCAACCATTACTGGTCAGGATAAAGCCGCTGCCCAATGAGTAAATATCCTGGTAAAATGGCCCGCTGACGTCCGTTGAATCGTCGTAAAAATTAACCATTACCGGATTGATATTTTCTGCAATGGCGGCCAGCTGTTCTTCACTGGTGACAGTCACATTTTCTTTTTTATCAATCACTACATTTTGGTTGCCATTGACTCCCAAGGTATTGTTAAACAAAAAATTATATAAAAGCGCTGAGCCAAAGCCAAATAAAATAGAAACTAAAATCACTAGCCCCCAAATACCGGGGCCAACTTTTGGTTTTTCAATTACCGAGCCACCGTTGTGCTTATAAAAATCATCAAATTTTTCCTGTGATACTTCATTGGCGCTGGTCAATTCAGTTTGGCCAGCTGTTTTTGTTACCAATGTTTTAATCGGTTTTAAAGTAAATTTTTTAGACATAAATATTTCACTAAAATAAAAGATTTATTGATCATTCCCACCTGGCTGTTAAAACCGTCATTAACCAAATGATGCCTGTCGCCAATAAATATCTTAGCCAGACAGTCTGCGCCAAGGTTGATTGAATATAGTGCCGGCAAAGGCTGGTGATAAAATAATAGGCGCTGGTGATTAAGATCCCTTTAACAACAGATAAAATTGGCAGCCAGGTTAAGACATAAAAAAGTTCAAGCAGCAGACCGGTTAATACCAGGACAAATATTTTACTGGTTGAAAATTTAATTTTACTAATTGAAAAAAATTGGTAGATTATTAAGCTCATTACCAGCGCGCTGGCGATTACTAATAACCAAATTGGTATTTTTAAAAAAACCTGAAAATTAAAAGCACTCACACACCAGAAGAAAATACTAGTGATATTTATAATTCTTGAAATTGTTGAAAGAGAATGCTCCTTATATTCATATTTATGATAGCTGTAAGTGATTAAACGGTAAAGAAAAATTGTGTTCCCTGCTGCCAAAAAAAGAACAATCAACTCATAAATTATCCAATTAGTGGCCACGCTCTCTACCCATTTGCCTGAAAACGCTAAAAACATCAGACCCGAGATAATGAATAAAAACGGCGAAATCAGATAGTTCCAAAAATTTATATTAAATTTTGCCCTGGCCGCCAGCCAGACAAAAAGACTGTTAAAAAATAATATCAACAGGCTGGCCCACCAAAAAAAATTAGGCTTGAATAATGAAAGTTCAAGTCCGGCAATTATTATTAAACCGTATAAATATGAGATATAGGGGGACATTTATTTATTCAGCCAAAAATATTTTTTTAGTATTTGATCCCAGCCGTCATCTGCTGCTCTCAACTTTTCATCATCAGCTTTATTAACTGCTTGCCATTCAACATCCAGAGTAGTTGCCAGTTGCAGATGAAGCTCTTTGTATTCGTTCGGTACACTCATTGTTAAAAGTTTTGATTTTACATTTTTGATTAAAAACAACCAATTTTGGTGAGGTTTGTCAAAACGAGCACGCTCAGTCAAATAATCATTGATAATATTTTTAACACTATTTTGGTAGGTTAAAATTTGTTCATTT
>Ga0210018_1001178_pt1 | contig 13728 bp, 12 predicted proteins | sample CryGeyCG2014_010_2_FD_183967 | JGI IMG/M metagenome (GOLD analysis project Ga0210018, IMG submission 183967) | Groundwater microbial communities from aquifer - Crystal Geyser CG09_land_8/20/14_0.10 (SPAdes) (version 2) | ecosystem: Environmental > Aquatic > Deep subsurface > Groundwater | place...
CCTCTACAGTTAAAATATGCTCTCCGACCAAGACAAGAAAGAAATCGTTTCCTTATTCTCTAATGCCTTTGCCCAAGGGGTGAATGAGCTGATCGCTCCTGATATGGGAAGCTTGTTGGAGACAATGGGTGGTTTGAAAGATCGAATGGGTACTTTGGAAGGACGAATGGGTACTTTGGAAGGACGAATGGGTACTTTGGAAGGACGAATGGGTACTTTGGAAGGACGAATGGGTACTTTGGAAGATCGAATGGGTACCTTAGAGGGACGAATAATCACTTTAGATGATCGAATGGTTTGTTTGGAGACTAAAGTCGACCGTTTAGGAGAAACATCACAATCCCATTCAGTAGAAATTATGGAAATGCACAAGAAGTTAGATATTGCTATTGACGGTCTTTTTGCTAATAAAGATAAATTGGATAGCCACGAAGAGAGAATAACTAAACTGGAAATGCAGATGGCTTTATAAAGAGAAAAAGAAGTCCCGTTATCACCAAAAAAGTCTTCGGTGCTAACGGGATTTTTTGTCCTCAATTTTTGTTTTTAAACACCAGCGGCAGGAATATTTTTGTTCCGTATTCCGGCCATGGGTTAGGGCAGGCGGGATAGCACCAACTGGTTTGATTACCGGCGGAGTTAGTTGCTTGGATCGCCACTTCCTCGCCCTCCGCCAGCACTAAAGTGGTAGGCTGGTTTGCCACGGCCTGCCACTTTTTTCCACCGTCGGCCTTTTTCCAAACTTTCACCTTAGTTACCTGGTTGAGTTGGACAATCGGCAGACCGGGGTTTTTGGGCTGGTAACTTCCACCGCTTGCTTTCCAGTTGACGAGCCGATGCGCGCCTTCGCCGATTGTTGTTACTTTTAGCTCGGGCGGCACATCCAGCGGGTTGCGCCAGCCGTCACTATCGTCATCTAAACCAAAAACCTGGTTTTGGGTGACTTTAGCGAGTGATAGTTCGGACAGCTTACTAGGAAGGAACCGCATGATTCCGTCCGCTAGCTCCCGCGGTCCATTGGCTGCCCAGTCAATACCACTTCTGGCCTCTGGACTAAACAGCCCATACAGGTCCAGCGCTCCGTAATGATGCAGGAGCTCGTGGACAAAGACCAAAGCAGCGATTGGGCGCGCTTGCCCGTTCCAGTAGAAGCTGGTGTTTCTAGTGGGAAACCAGAAATACGGGCCGTTAATGTAGGCCAGTCCCCAATTTTCCTTAACCATAGCGGCATTAGGCAAAATCGACAGCGTCACCCCATCCCAACCCTCCGCTTGGCGGGTGTTGGCGTACTTCAAAGCCTCCATGTAAGCGGAGTTGGAACTGCCCGATCGTCCCAGCGCCGCCAGGACCACCTCTTCCCGTTCGGCGTTGGCTAGGTCGCCAGGATACTGGTTGACTTGAATTTCAAAAGTCCAGTCCAGCGGTCCCTGGCCGTGGAAAGGAATCAGTGCTTGAGCGCCTTGTTTGGCCAGCTCAATCACCTGGCGGGTAATACTGTCAAGTTCCTTGCCGCGGTCGGCCGGGTTGACCACTAGAAAAACAGCCAGCTGGTGTCCGTGCAGACACGGCGACGCGGATTTGAGATCATAAAAGGCTGCCGCGCTTCGCGCTTCAATTGGGCTGGTTAAACCGTCGGTCGCCAGCCGATTGATCGCCGGTTGGGCGGGGGAGACGAGCAGAGCGGCGATTATAGCTAGCCAAACCAGCGCCAGCGCTCCCCGCTGGACGATTTTTTTTATTTTTGCGTTCATCTTCTCTTTTTCTCCTTACTAGAATACTATTAGATATCCAATTGTAACACATTATAGGGGTAGTGTCTAGAGAGGGAAAAATTCTATATGACGGGGAAGTAGTCGTCATTCTGAACCCGAGCGAAGCGAGGGGGAAGAGTCTTCTTCGGATGAGATCCTTCGTCGCTAACGCTCCTCAGGATGACAATCAAATGGGATCCTTCGTCCCGCCAAAGGCGGGACAAGCTGTGCCTCAGGATGACGGAGGGATAGTCGTCATTCTAGCAACCTCCCTGTCATTCTGAGCGCAGCGAAGAATCCCATGAAGAATACCCATTCATGTTAAAATCAAACTCATGAGATTAAAACAAGGTTTTGTCTATATTCTCGCCAACAAATACAACACTGTTTTCTATGCTGGAGTTACCAGTAATCTCCAGAAACGGATATGGGAACACAAAAATAATATTGTTAAAGGATTTACTCAAAAATACAGTATCCATAAACTAATTTATTATGAAGTCCTTGAAAATATAGAAGAAGCTATTGCTAGAGAAAAATACATTAAAGGAAAGAAAAGAGAGTACAAAAAGAAATTGACTGAAGAAATGAATCCTCAATATAAAGATTTGTATGGGAATATTTTGTGAGTTGGAGGAGATTCTTCGGCCTTCGGCCTCAGAATGACGGAAGGACTTGGTTCTGAAGGAGATCCTTCGGGCTAAAGCCCTCTTGTATGGGAATATTTTGTGAGTTGGAGGAGATTCTTCGGCCTTCGGCCTCAGAATGACGGAAGGACTTGGTTCTGAAGGAGATCCTTCGGGCTAAAGCCCTCAGGATGACGAAAGGACTTGACCTCCAGGATGACGAAAGAATTTCTTGTCATTCTGAACCCGAGCGAAGCGAGGGGGAAGAGTCTTCTTCGGATGAGATCCTTCGTCGCTAACGCTCCTCAGGATGACAATCAAATGGGATCCTTCGTCCCGCCAAAGGCGGGACGGAGGGATAGTCGTCATTCCGGCAATGCCAAGACCCGGCCTTTGCAAAAGCTGGGTCTTGATGTCACTATTACCTCATGCCCCCAATCTTTAATCGCCAGCGCTTTATTGAAATACTAATAATCACCTTGTTTTTTATTGTTTGGCAATGGCGTTACTCAAGTGTTAAAATTGACACTTCGTCCCTTCCTTCCAAGGTAAAAATAGTGGCTGTTCTCAATGAAGTTCCTTATCGCGCTTCCTATTCTCAACGGTTCCGTCTGGGGCAAGTAACAGTTACAACTAGAGCTTGGCCGGAGTATTCTTTTGGCCAGCTTTTACAGGTGGAAGGAATTCTTGAGCCAAATCTGCTGATCAAATACCCGCGAATTCAAGTGCTTTCGCAAAACCAGGCTTCGCAATTGGCGGGCGGTTTGATTTCTTTTCGGCAAAAATTGGCTGGACTGTCAAAAAAATTTCTGCCCGAACCGCAGGCGGGGTTGGTTAATGGATTTTTGTTGGGTATAAAAAGCGGATTGGGCGGGGAGTTTGAAGAACAGCTGCGCCGAGCCGGCTTAACGCACGCGGTAGTGGTATCGGGCTACAACTTAAACATTCTAGCCGGGGTGGTTTCCGCCGGTACTGTGTGGTTGGGGCGTTTTGGGTCATTCGCTTTTTCTTCTTTAGCTCTGGTGGCGTTTAGCTTGATGGTCGGCTGTCAGCCGCCGGTGGCGCGGGCATTGGCAATGAGTTTGCTGGCGCTATGGGGAAAGTACTTGGGGCGCCCCCGTTCCGCTCTCCGTTTACTTTTGGTTGGAGGACTTGTTCTTATTGTTATTGATCCTTTACTGCCTTTTAGTTTGAGTTTTCAGCTTTCCTTTTTGGCTGTCTTGGGATTATTGTTGTTTGAGCCGGTATTTTCTGCCGGGCTTTTTAGGATTTCCGCGGCTTTTGGCCGACCGAATCATTCTAACTCCAAAGATGCTCTTCCTTTGGAGGGAACTGGGGCTTGGCCCTTTGGCAAAATAAAAAGCGGGTTAGCATTTATCTTGAGGGAATTTTTAACTATCCTTAGCGCTCAAATTTTAATATGGCCTTTGCTGGCTTTTAATTTTGGCACTTTTTCTTGGCTGTCGTTTCCATCCAATATGCTTGTTGGCTGGACGATTCCTTTTTCCATGTTGTTTGGTTTTTTAATGATGCTGGGAGGAATTATTTCGCCATTTTTAGGAACAGTTCTTTCTTGGCCGGCTTGGGTGTGCTTAACTTACTTTGTGCGAATAGTAGATCTTTTGACAACTTGGTGGACTGGGCAACTGACTATGGAATTGGGAGGGTGGTTTTTGTGGGTTTATTATGTTTTATTGGCGGTTGGGTATTGGGTTTGGCATCAAAGAACTCGAAACACGAAATAATATTTTATTTTATGCTTCCCAAAAAATATCAAAAATATCTGATTGGTTCGGCGGCGCTTGTTTTGATAACCATTTTTAGCCTTTTCTTTAGTTGGTGGCGCGTTCGCCCCAGCGGCCCCAGCAGTAAAAACTCTCCCAAAATTACTTTTTATGATGTTGGGCAGGGGGACTCAATTTTTATTCAAACGGCTGAAGGCAGCCAGATTTTGATTGACGGCGGTCCGGACGATTCCATAGTAAACCTGTTGAGTAGGGATTTACCTTTTTACGACCGTTACTTGGATTTAGTAATCCTCACGCATCCGCACCTTGATCACTTAGCCGGTCTTATTGAAGTATTGCAAAGGTATCAAGTGGGGCTGGTAATATCCAATCCATTTTCCTACTCCAGCCAGGCTTACCGCCAGTGGCTTTCTTTGATATCCGGCGATCAGGTGGTTCACGCCGTTTATGCCGGAGACAAGTTTTGTTTAGATGAGGTGTGCTTTATTGCCCTTTGGCCTGATCCGTCGGTAGGTGGTTCTCTTTCTGCTGAGGCGGAAGCGAGGATGGGAATTGATTCATTTGATCCTTGCGCGGTGTTGGATGAGGGGGACTGTTTAATATGGACTGATGAAAACACCAATAACGGTTCTTTAGTTTTGTTGGCCGCTTACTCCAACAAAAAATTGCTTTTGACCGGAGACGCGGAAACAGAGGTGTGGGATAAGCTTCTAGCGGAAAATAAATTGGAGGATATCGATTTTCTTAAAGTGCCGCATCACGGCTCTTCCAATGGAGTAACTCTGGCGGCGCTGGAGGTTTTAAAACCGGAATTTTCGGTTATTAGCGTGGGTAAAGATAATCGCTACGGTTTGCCCAGCCCTCAAGTATTAGGCTGGTCAAATCTTTACGGAACTGTTTGGCAGACAAGCGATCAAGGCAGTCTTTACGCTGATTTTTAGCTTACCCATTGTCCCTGTTCGGCGCGCTCCCGCTTAAAAGCCTCTAGCGCCTGGCGAAAGCGCGCCTTGGTTTGCGCTTTGTCAATTCCTTTTTGATTAGCTTGGGCGTTGGCCATCACCTGCAGGTACTCAAAACCTCTTTTCTCTCCGTCTGGATCCTCCGGCGGCCAACTTTTTTTAATCCACTGCCTAAAGGAGTCGGTTTCCCGCGCGTAGTTTTCTCCAAACTCGGCCAGTTGTGCTTGCAGTCCTTTTACTTGTCTGTTTTCACTGGGTTGTGTTTTTAAGTACTCAAGATTATTGCGCAGGCCAACATTAATTAGCGCCGCCTCCAGTCGTGTGCTAATTCCGTTCCCGGACTCCTTAACTAGAGCCATATCTTGTTCGTAATCCTTTCGGTGAGCGTCATCGCATCTTATTTCTATTGCTATTTTCTCTGCTCCACCATTAATTAGCGCTCCCATGGAAATATTGTCAGCGGCGTGGAGAATAGCGGAGACGGTAGTGCTGGGGCGGGGGAATTTATAAGACATTTGATTTTCTGCTTCTTCCTCGTCGTATCCATGCAGAGCTTCATCAGCACTGGGCGGGTAAGCTATTAAATCAGGCGGATTATCTTTTAGCAGTTCTCTATTAACATTGTTAAGCACCGCGCTGGTAAAGGGCATTTCTCCATGCTCTCTTATTATTTGGCAGATTCTGGCTATTCTGCCCTCGCCTAATGCATCTTTATGTTTATCTAGCAATTCCTGCGCAAAAGCGGCTGATTCCTCTGGATGCTCTATTAACATTTGGTTAATAGTTTTGTAAGGTCTTAATTTGGCGCTGTCGTGGAGATAGCAGGCTAATCGCAAATCTTCCTTTTCTTCAAGGGAAAGAGCGGTTCCTTGATCCTCAAGCTGTTTAACCAGGTTTTGAGCGATCGTCCAATCCGCGTCCATATGCTCCACCCAGCTTTCCGCCCGTTCTCTTACTTGGGGATCAGTTTCTCTTTCTTCAATTGGTGATGATAGGTGGGGGGAAAGCAATTCTTTGATGCTTTTGTAATATTCTTCTTCCACTACCCCTCTTACCTGCGTAAAAAAACTTTCTTCCAAACGTTTTCCTTCTTGCCGTGCTTCGCCGGACGCTGGGCGGGACGGTATAGATTTTGTTGCCATAGGGTCATTTAGAACTTCTTCCGATATTTCACTTTCTGCCATAGTGTTTCTTATCTTAAATCCCTTTCCGTTTCCTTACTAGCGTCGGTAGCAAATTGCAGGCGCCGTTCAATATCCGCTTCTACTTCCGCTCGGGGATGGGCGTATTTTTGGCGAGCCATTTGCCGTATCTTCCCTGGCAGAGTTTTGTCTTTAGGGATATTTTTTACCAAGCTCCACGGTATGTAACCGGAAAACGGGTGGCTGGGGGCGCCGTCGACCAAGAGCCTTAAGTAATAGTTGCCAACCGGATTGTTGATAAGGTCGTTTTCGGTAAAGTAGGGGTCAAACTGGGTCTTAAAGTATTCAGCATCGTCTACTCCCACGCGGAAGGCAATTGTAGTTCCCACATTGCCAAAAACAGCTGTTTTAACCTCATCAGTCATTTGGGATAAGAATTGGTTGCCCACGATCAAGTTAAGCCGGTATTTACGGGCTTCGGACAAGATTACGGCAAAGTCGGGTGTGGCGTAGTTTTGGAACTCGTCAACATACAAGTAAAAATCTTTTCGCTGGTCTTCGGGTATATTGACCCTTTGCAAAGCGGCGGCCAAAATGCGCGGCACAAAAATCAATCCTAAAAATTTTGAGTTTTCCTCTCCGATCTTTCCTTTGGCCAGATCAACCAGTAGGATTTTTCCTTCGTTCATCGCCTGGGCAATGTCAAAAGCGCTCTTTGTTTGGCCGATGATGTTGCGCATTATTTTTTCGGTTACGAACCGATCAAACTTGGAGACAAAATAACCGAGCGTTTCGCTTTTGTGAAAGTCGGAAGTCTTGGCCAGCTCTTCTGTCCAATATGCTTTTACGAGCGTGTCGTTGATCTTTGGCAAAAGTGTATTGGCAAAGTCGGGATTAATTAGTAGTCTTAATACTTCAATCAAGGTAAAATTAGGATCGGTCATCGCGGTTAGCATAACATTGCGCACCGCCCGCTCCAACCGCGGGCCAATGATTCCCTGATTGTTGGGATCGTACAGTTTATAAAGCAGGGCAATAAAGGAGTTAACGATCATGTGTTTTTCGTCCTCGCTTTTTGCTTCCAGAATATTAAAGCCCATGGGAAAATCTGTATCACCGGGAGAGAATAAGATTACATCATCCAATCGTTCCGGCGGAATTTGCTCCAGCATTTCGTCAATAGTTGAACCATGAGGATCAATAAAAGCCAGTCCGTGACCGTCCTTCATATCCTGCAAAGCCATCAATTTGAGCAGAACCGACTTGCCGGTGCCGGTTTGGCCGACAATGTAGGTATGGCGGCGGCGATCTTCGCTTTTAAGGCGGATGTCGCGGCTTACGCCTCTAAAAACATTTTCTCCCAAGTATATTCCCTCTTCCGGAAGGCTGGCCGGTGGAGCGCCTTTGCGTGATATCATCCAGCGGATATGCGGGGTGGTGACATTTTTGTTGGGAAAATGGCAAATAGCAGCCAATTCCAGCGCGTTTAGAATAGAGGTTTTTTTAAGGAACGGCTTTTCCACAACCGGAATGGTAAAGCCAATCAGCGGGAACAAGCGGTACACAAAATTCCACATAAACAGCTTTTTTAGTCCCGCCTGCTGACGTTTAAAATGGCTGTATTGGGGGTGGGTGAACTGTTCGTAAGTATTGGCAAGATTGAGCAGGTTGTTAAAGGATTGCTCATAGGTGGGGCCAACCGACACCAAACTCAAACAAGTTTCAAAACCCACCTTCTTGATTTTTTCTTCAATTCCTTCCAAAAACTTATCATCAACGAATTTGTATCGGGAGGATTTTTTAGCGCCCTCTTCGCCGGTTTGGCTTTTAGCGAACTTAACATTGCCAATAAAAGATCGTCCGCGGGTTTGCCAATGGGATCCGGATGGCCTAATTAGCATTTGGGCGGCTAAAAACTCCCCCGGTTGTAGTTTGCTCATAGCGGAAGTGAGAATGTTGAGGGGATCGTCCTCTTGTTTTTCTTTGCTGGTTTTGCCCTCCGCTTGGTCTATTTTAATAGGGAAGTACTCTTCACCGGAGAGCTTGAGGCGGCAGGAGGTAACTTGGCCGCCTTGTTTCCAAGCGTCCCAAGGTTCTACCCACTCAATCTGCGCTTCCGGGTAGGCGGCGTTAATCTGTTTTTCCACCATTTGGGCAACGCGGTTTGGGGTGGCGATGTAAAAACTGATGTCTTCATGGCCGGCGACCACTTCAAAAGAAATCCAGGCGGGATCGCCCCAAAAGCCGGTTTTTCGCACATTCCTAAGCGAATAAAGGGAGGCGAACATATTTTCCGCCGATTTAATTTCCACCTCGTTGCTTTTGGGAACGAGAATTCTAAAGAAGGAAGTTTCCAGCGCTTCCATTTTTCGGTATTTCTCTCTTTGCCAGCACCACAGAGCGAATAAACCTATCCCAACGAGCGATCCGAATACGCTGTATGCTATTTCAACTATATATTGGCTTATGAATTTAAAGATTTCGGCAGTCATTAGTTGGTTGCTGGCGGCTGGTCACTAGTCACTGGTTAGTAGTATATCCAGTAGCTTAATCCATCACTAGCGTAAGTTATTTAGTCGCGTTTTCAGATATTTTTTTTAAATGTTTTTTAAAAAAAGTAAGGACTTTTTCCCAAGTTGTAGCATCATTGACCGGTCCCTCGCCCGCCTCCTTTTCGTTTTGCGGTTCGGGTACTGCGTTGTTGTCTGACGCGGCGCTGGGAGCGCTCGGCTCCGTTGGATTAGCTGCTTGGGTGGGAGCGGCTTTGGGAGCAGAAAATTCGTTTTCCTGGAGAGGGACGAGTTCAAATTGCTCGGGCTTCGCTTGAACTTCCGGATCCTTTGACGCCCCATCCGCCTCGATTTTTTGGTCTTTTGCTGTTTCTTGTTTTATTCCGTTAAGAATTAGTGCCATATTATTGATTATAGAGTAACGATGGTTATTCAAGCAAGAACAATTGTGAGCGAATTTTGGAAAGATATGGTCGATGCCTCTTCTCGTCATTCTGAACCCGAGCGAAGCGAGGGGGAAGAATCCCATTCCCTCGTCATCCCGAAGGAGATCCTTCGTCGCTAGCGCTCCTCAGGATGACGAAAGAACTTGATTCCGAAGGGGATCCTTTGTCGCTAGCGCTCCTCGGGATGACGGGGAGATAGTCGTCATTCTGAACCCGCCAAAGGCGGGTGAAGAATCTCCTTCCGTTGTTGGAATTCTTCAAGCTAAAGTTCTCAAGATGACAGGTTATGCCGCTTAAACCTAGCAACGCGCGTAAAATTCTAGTTCTCGCGACACAATCAAATCACAGTCTTTGTGACGCGCGCTTATTGCCCGCAGTTTTTCGCAGACAGCCTTCTTACATTTCCACTTACTTTTTGTTAAGCTGTGTGTATGCACAACTGGTCATCTGATCCGGCGGCCTTAAAATCAAAAGATCCGCGAAGTTACGAAATTTGGCAATTGGAGCAGTCTATTAATTTTGGTTTAGGCAATCCTCCCGTTAAGCTTTCCCGAAGCAAATTAAAGAAGTATTGGTCCGTTTTGCGAATTGATCCGGCGAGGAAAAAATACCTTCAATCTATCTTATGGCCAAAAGGCAAACCATCCTTACCCCAACCCAAGTAAAAATATTGGGTGTTTTATCCGCGGAACCGCTCGTTGCCGCTAACTTTGTTTTGAGCGGCGGAACTGCTTTGGCGGAGTGGTATTTAAGGCATCGCTATTCGGAAGATCTTGATTTTTTCTCTCAAAATGAGTTTTCCAGCGAAACGATCCCGTCCATTCTTAAAAAGCATAAAGACATCCTTGATTTTGAAAATTTTGATATTCAAAAATCATTTAATCGCAATTTAGTGTTTGTTAAATATCCCTTGGAAACAGTAAAACTGGAGTTTACCTACTTTCCTTTCCCTTCCATCGAAACCGGCCTAAAATACGGAAACATTAAAATAGACAGCTTAAAAGATATTGCTGCTAATAAACTATTTACTATCTACCAACAACCAAGGACTCGAGATTTTATTGATTTGTATTTGATTATGCAAAGAGATGTGGGTTTACTTTGGGATCAGCTGCTCAAATTGGCAATGGCTAAATTTGAGTGCTACATAGATCCTTTGCAGATGGGAACTCGTTTATATGAATGCACTCAAATTACAGATTATCCAAAAATGATTGTTCCAATTGAAGATACACTCTGGCAAAAGTTCTTCCTGTCCATAGCAAAACAGCTAGGAAACCAAATCTCATCCCCTTGACAATCCTCCCATAATATGATATAATAGAAGCGTGTCACAGTTAGGAAATGGGAAGAAAAGATAGTGGCGGGCAACGGGTGCCTCGCACATTATTGAACTCAAGGTATATAAAGGAACTGAAGGAAATAAGGGAAATTAGTAACATTTCCTTTTTTTCCATCATTCCCCTTAATTCCATCTTCTTTGAATTTAGTAATGTGCGAATACATGGGCAGTGACTGACAAAAAGTAGGCCGGTGCCAGAGCCTAACAAGGTGGTCAGTCCAGGGTTCAACTCCCAAATTGCCCGCATGGTCTCTCCCAAGAACATGACCCCATTGATTAGGGGATAGCCTGCGAAGTTAAGTAGCAGGAAGTTCTGATAGGAGGGAAAGATGTTAAAGAATAGGGTGTTTCATCTCGGGCGTGATGGTAAGGAGTATCCGACCGAAGAACACGCCCGGGAACAGCTGACCGCCCGGTTTCCTGGCGAGGAGATCGCGGTGGTCGTATGGAGATGCCGGAGGGTTGGTAACGAGTGTATCGTTACCTGTCCGGTGTACCTTACAAGCGGTGATCGCCTGGAAGACGGGAACTTTGAACAGTTTCCGGAAAGCCGGGCGATGGAGATTGACCGCCATTTTGAAAGCAACGGCGCTCGAGGCTCGTGGTTGAAGAGCCTTGAGGAGTCGGTTATGGTGGTGGTCATTCCGAAGGGTATGAAGTTAGATACCCTTTACCGCTAGTGATTCTATTCGGCAAAACTTTTGGTTGTGCGATCCACAAGAGTTTTGCCGGATTTTTTTTGTTGTTTAAACCACCTCATTTTTCCAAACTTCACCCCTCTTTACCAACAGCAACCCCTTTATTTTCTTAAAATCTTTTTGGTTTAGAGTATAGAGTGGAATTTCTAATACTAAACTAGTGGCGGCAATAATGGCATCTAACAGGTTAATATTGTATTTTGCTCTAAGGCGGCCGGCTTCTTGAGATATTTCTTGGTTGTAGGGGAGTATTTCTAACAAGTTGAGCAACTTAATCAACTCCTTCTTCGCCAGCTTCGTTTCCCACACGCTTTTTCCAGCGTATAACTCTGTGTGAGTAATAAGAGAGACAAATAAATCATGTTTTCCCAATACCAATTGATACAAGTCGGTTTGTTGCTTGTCTGTTTGCCTTAGATAGTCAATTATGATACAGCTATCAACTACTACTCTCATATTTTGTTAATCTTTGATCAACATCTTTTCTTACTTTTTTGTGGTCCTTTAAATCAAACCATTGGCCGGTTATTTGCAGCAACTCTTTGATTCTGTCACTTTCTTCTGTTTTATCCTCTTTGCTGACCGGTATAAGGTAAGCGAGGGGGATATTGCTTTTTTTAATAATAAAAGGTTGGTTTTGCAGAAAGCTTTCTTCCAGCAGGGTAAAAAAATTGTTTCTCGCCTTGGTGGCGCTAATGGTCTGCATTTTTTTCATAGTTTTAAACAATTGTACACTAATGTACATCTATGTCAATGATTTGCTTTGGGCACCCACAACCAGTAGAGAACAACATTTAAACCTATGGAATTTTGTCATCCCGAACTTGTTTCAGGATCTAATACCCAGTAAGATTCCGAAATGAATTCGGAATGACAAACTACATACTTTTAAACGGCGATGTCTAATATTATCGCGCACTAAAGTGCGCTATTCCATTAGCGCTGTACGCGATCACCCCATCATCCTGCCGCCCGTTTACCCGTTTACCTGCCTCTGGAGGGCCTCTGGAGGGCCTATGGTGGGAGTCCCGCCTTTGGCGAGTTCAGAATGACATGGGGATCATCAAGACCCGGTCTGCCTAAGGCAGACCGGGTCTTGGAACCGCTGCTAAAGTGCGCTATTCCATTAGCGCTGTGCGCAATCGCCTTGTCATCAGTGGAGCAGCGCAGTCTTGCCATGTACCAAATGGTACTGTGGTTACTGCGCGATCGCCTCGTCATCCCGAGGAGCGTCCCGCGCCCTTGGCGGGACGAAGGATGACGGGGGCGTAAAACTCTATTTTTTGCATGGCAATCCAACATTTCCCCTCACGGTAAATTAGTTCCCGTTACCTATTGACAGGCGGTATACTAATAATAAATGATTATTTTATACCTTCTTCTTTGGTAATTTTAAAATTTTAATTAATTCTCTATGAACTCGCGCCTGCCAAAACCGACTGTTTCTCCTACTCAAATTATTATTGTGGGAGGAGTTTGTCTGCTTTCTTTTCTGTTCTTTCCTTACACTCCCAATGTTTTGGAGTACCCTAAAACTTTGTTTTTGCTGGTATTAGCGTTGACGGCTTTGGTGGTCTGGTCCTTGGAGTCTTTACTTAAAAAGAAAGTAGTCGTTACCCGCTCTCCCTTAGACCTGCCTTTTTTTCTCTTGCTTCTTTCTTTTGTTTTATCAACATTGTTTTCCATTGATCGCACGAGATCGCTTTTGATTGATTTTGAAAGCTGGTCGTGGAACTTGGTGATCTTAGTTAGCTTAGCGGCGCTATATTATCTGCTAGTTAGCACTATTAGTAATAGAGTGCAAGCAAGATCAATACATAATATATGGCTAATGACGGGAGGACTGCTGGCTTTACTATCCCTGCTGGGATTTTATTATCCGGCTAGTTTGGCTGGGATAGGCGGCAACTGGGGGTCTGTCTTAGAACAGGTCAGAGGGAATCTAACCGGCCATCCCAAATCTTTGATTATTTTATTGCTGTCGCTGCTGCCATTAGTGGCGCTTAGGTTAATAGAGGCATATAAAACCTCTCACTGGCTCCGTACTTTAAGTTTGGTAAAGTTCTTTTTGCTAGGAGTGCTTATTATAACCGCCAGCGGCTGCTGGTTTAGCCTATATATTCCCGGACTGGCTTCCTGGTCGCCGGGAATTATTGATTTGGGTCCGCGGGAGTCGTGGGTGATTACCTCCTCCGCTCTAAGGGACCATCCTTTGCTGGGTTCCGGCCCTAACACTTTTATCTTAGATTTTGGTTTTTATAAACCAGCCAGCCTCAATTTAACCGATTACTGGCAAGCGCGGTTCGCCCAGCCGTTTAATCAATACTTTTATGTTCTGTCCGTTATGGGGTTTGTTGGCTTGGGTTGTTTGGTTACTTTTATTTACCGGATTGTTCAAACCGGCTTATCCCGTTCCTCTAACGGTCATTCTCGGCCGTATCGAAAAGCATATCTGATCAGCGTCCTGGTTATCCTCGCTGGCTGGCTGTTCACTACCGCTAGTTTT
>Ga0210018_1001181_pt1 | contig 13712 bp, 9 predicted proteins | sample CryGeyCG2014_010_2_FD_183967 | JGI IMG/M metagenome (GOLD analysis project Ga0210018, IMG submission 183967) | Groundwater microbial communities from aquifer - Crystal Geyser CG09_land_8/20/14_0.10 (SPAdes) (version 2) | ecosystem: Environmental > Aquatic > Deep subsurface > Groundwater | place...
TTTGATTATAAAGTCACTTATCCGGCTATTACCGCCACGTCCACGCCGGAAATAAAAACAAAGAGATTCTCTTCGCATTATGTTCCCTGGCAGGAAGTCTGCTTAATCGGGGTGGAGAAATTAACGGAAGAAGAATCAACCGAAGAAAATCCCGCTAATAATTCTGAAACGCCTGAAAGTAATTAAGGATAAATAAACCTATTAAAATAAAACAACCGCCAAACTTCACTTCGTGTTTGACGGTTTTATTAATAGTGAAAAATCACCCCTCATATTACCTTTTACGTTTTACCGCTTCAACCTTTTCCAAGGCGGCAGTAATATCGCGATCGGCACGCTGAACAGCATCGTCAATAATTTGATCCGCCTTTAGTCGCAATTCAGCCATTCCTCCGGGAATTTTCTTCCGCGAGCATTTTAAGTTTTGCGTCTATATCTGCCATAAACTTCGCTTTCTGCTTCTCTAACCGCGCAAGCCTTTACCTGCTCGTATAGATTAGCTTCTTCTTCTGCTCGTCGGAAAGATACGACGTCGCAAATATTTGCCGCTCCCAATCATTCTGGGGTTCAATCTCAATCATAGGACACCTCCTAAAATGTAGATTATTTTTTTGTTAGTTTAATATATCACTAGCTTAATTTTAAGCCAATTATTAAACTAAATAAAAAGATCAATTATAACTCTATCATAGCGTACGAAAAAGACCGACTTAAACGGGCAGGCAAGAAAATTTCTTTCAGGTGTTTTTGAGCCCACAACAGAAAACAAAAATTATTCTTCTTGACCGGCATATCTGGATTTATTTTATTACTTCTTTTAAAAGACCGACTTAAACGGGCAGGCAAGAAAATTTCTTTCAGGTGTTTTTGAGCCCACAACAGAAAACAAAAATTATTCTTCTTGACCGGCATATCTGGATTTATTTTATTACTTCTTTTACTTCCTATTATGGGCCTAAAAACCCTAATAAGAAAATCCCCATGCTTGTCGTGCCTGGCCCGTTTAAAACGGCCTTTAATTGTTAACTGACTATCTTAGCATACAAAAATATCCCTGTCAAACCCTCGCGCAGTTAATGCCATAAAATAATCAAAAAAACACCAATATTCTTGGTGTTTTTCCGTTTTAAGTAATTTTGGTAAATTATATTTATATGCGCTTAATTTTGTTGATATTTGTTGTTTAAATCACCAAGGGGTTCGGGGGCCGAACCCCGCAATACTGCGGGGCAGGCTGAGCTAAGAATTGCTTGCCCGCCGAAGCTTTAGCGAAGGCGGGAGGCCCCCGAAACTTTTGCCTACTTTTGGTTATCCCGCCTAGGCGGGATAGGTCCTAGCGAAGCGTCCTTATTAACTTCTTTATTAACTCTTCTTATTTTTTATTTATTTCTCTCCCATCGCTAACCAGCTTTATAGTTCCGTTTTTATCAGTCCGCAGAATTTCTGCGCCCGCTCTTTCCAATCTTTTCAAAATTCTTAAACTGGGATGGCCAAAATCATTATCTTTGCCAACCTGAATTGCCGCAATTTGGGGGCTAACCGCTTTTAAGAATTCTTCGCCAGAAGAAGTGTCAGAGCCATGATGCCCGACTTTTAAAACCTGGGCGGATAAATCGGCCCCATCAGCCAACAATTCTTTCTCCACTTCTATTTCGGCATCGCCCATTAGTAAAAATTTTGTTTGACCATAAACCAGTCTGGCCACTATAGAACTATTATTTAAATTATCAGTTTCTTGGGCCAAAAAATTTTTTCTGGGATAAATTATTTCCATATAACAATCATCGCCTAAAACAATTTTTTGCGGCCGATCAATAATTACTAAAGGAATTTTCCTCTCTCTTATCACCGCGAGCCAGGCTAAATAATTAGGGCTGTCATGAACAACGCCGGTATATAATATTTTTTTAACATTATATCGCTTTATTACTTCAATTAAGCCGGTAACATGGTCATCATGCGGATGGGTTAAAACCATTAAGTCAATCCGCTTGTCCCAAAAAGGTAAACTTTTTCCCAGCTCTTCTATAACCTTGCTATCCGGTCCGCCGTCAATTAAAATATTTTGCCCAAAAGGCGATTTAATTAAAATCGCGTCGCCCTGCCCTACGTCTAAAAAATCCACTTCCAATTCTTTAGGCGGACTATAAGACAGCCCAAAAATCGGGACCGCTAATAAAACCGCCACGATGCCTAAAATCAGTAAGATTTTATAAAGTTTTGTGGACATAATTTTCCCTCATCCCTAACCCTTCTCCCGTTTCGTACCTCACGGGAGAAGGGAATTATTTTAATGCCTTTTTCTAGCTCCCCTCTCCCACGATGCTAAGAGTGGGAGAGGGGTAGGGGGAGAGGGAGTGAGGTATATTTTAATTATAAAATCTATTTTTGCGTTTGACAACCTACTTTATATATTGTATTATATAAATAGAAAAATCAAAAACTTCTTGTTCTCTATAAAGAGGAGATGGCTATGGGACAATTTATTATTGATTTCCAAAAATTACCAAGACAAGGAGGTAATACAATGGGACAAATCAGAACTTCAACACGGCTACAGAACCGGGCAATGAGAACGGCACGCGCAAAAGGTCTATCTCCTGACAAAAAACCGGTTGTGTGCCAGCCAAACGGTCTCTTCAAACCCATTAGAATCAAAGGCCGTGTGCCCTGTGTTTAACCACCCATAACAGCAAAACATCCCCCCAAATAAAAAGCGGAACAGCCCTAAAAGCCTTCCGCTTCTTTTTATTTTAAATCTATTCCTAATAATCCTAAAGATCTCAAGAATCTTAAGAATCCTATTTTTCTAACTTCTCTCTAAAATACTCTTTCAACTCTTCAACCTTTACCCTCACCTGCTTCATACTATCCCGGTCGCGCACGGTTACATCGTCTTTTTCCAAACTGTCAAAGTCCACGGTGATGCAATAAGGCGTGCCGATTTCATCCTGCCGGCGATATCTTTTCCCTACATTGCCATTATCATCAAACTCGCACCTATAATCCAATTTTAAACTATTAAAAATTTCTTTAGCTTTGGCAACAAGCTCCGGCTTATTTCTCATCAGCGGAAAAACCGCGATCTTAACCGGAGCGAGCCAATTCGGAAGTTTAAGAACTACACGAATAGCCCCCTCCCCTTTAGAAGGGGAGGGTTGGGGAGGGGTCTTTTCCTCTTTATAAGCCGAGCATAAAGCCGCCAACACACTTCGGTCAACGCCCAAAGACGGCTCAATCACATGCGGAATAAATTTATTGCCATCTTCATCGGTATAGTCCAGGCCATGGCTTTTTAAATCAAAATCAGTCCGATAAGCCAGGCCGTATAATTCTTTCTGGCCAAAAGGAAACCTATATTCAAAATCAATGGTTTTTTTAGAATAATGAGCTAACTCGTCTTTCGGGACATTCAGCTCGTGAATTTCTTTTTTTACGTCAATTCCTAAATTTTTCATCCAACTTATCATTTCTTTTCGCCAGTCCTCAAAATATTTTTCCCAGTCCTTATCTTTTTTCGGTGCGGGAATAAAATATTCTATTTCCATCTGCTCAAATTCGCGAGTCCTAAAAATAAAGTTGCCCGGCGTAATCTCGTTGCGAAAGGCCTTGCCGATCTGGGCAATGCCAAAAGGAATCCTCTTCCGTGTGGTATCTAAAATATTCTTAAAATTAACAAAAATCCCCTGCGCGGTTTCCGGACGGAAATAAGCGATATTGGCGCTTTCCTCGGCCGGCCCGAAAAAAGTTTTAAACATTAGGTTAAATTGCTTTGGGGTGGTCAACTTTCCCCCGCAATCCGGGCACTTTTTTTCTTCTAAATCCTCTTCCCGGAAACGGTTATGGCATTTTTCACATTCCACCAATGGGTCTTTAAAATTCACCAAGTGCCCGCTCGCTTCCCAAACTTTCGGATTCATAATTAAGGCCGCGTCCAAGCCGACCATATCCTCACGGTCCTGCACAAATTTTTTCCACCATCTCTGCTTGATATTATTTTTTAATTCCACGCCATAAGGCCCGTAATCCCAAGTATTGGCCATGCCTCCGTAAATTTCCGAACCGGGAAAAACAAAACCCCGCCTTTTAGTTAAAGACACGATTTTTTCCATTAAATCATTTTTTTCTTCCGCCATAATGATATATAACTATTTTAATACGGATTGGTAATTTTTTAGAAAAAAGACAGCTTCTTTTCTTAAGTGATTTTTAACCCACGCTTTCTCCTTTTCATTCAAAAGCTCTCCGAGACCTTGAGGAATTTGGTTGTCTTTGACTTGCTCAATAATAGCTATACAATCCGCAAGATGTTCTTTCACGCTTTTATTTGTCCGCATTTTAAGCGCGTCAGTATCAATATCCCAGTTGCTTTTAGCAAAATACCAGATGTCATAGATGTCACGCATGGCCGTTTCGTTTCGTAGGGTGAGAGCGGCGAGCTTGCTGGCAAACAGATACGGCTTCTTGCCGACCAGCATGGAAATACCAAGATATTCTTTCAGTTCAAAATGTTCGCGGCTGGCCGGTATGCGCATTCTGATATTAATCTCGACTTTAACATTGTGGTCGACATCGCCATAGGAGAGCAAGAAAAAAATCGTATATCGTTTAATATGGCTATCCTTAATTTCGCCGTGTTGTTCCAAAATCTTTTTGACTGCCCCAAACGCCATTTTTTGATCGGCTTCGTCTGCTTTAAGCAAATCAAAATCCAAGTCTACCGAGAACCGAGGCAGATCATAGAAAAAGTAGGCGCAGGTGCCGCCCTTAAAACCAAGCCGTGAGGCAATGGAGGCGTCGGCATAGATGTCTCGCAGAATGCGTCCCATGATGAGTTGGTGTTTTTCTCTATTGAGTATAATTTTTTTGATACTTTTTTAATCGCTTAATTAATTGCTGATTATCGTAAATTTTAACCAGCTCAAAACACTTCTCCCAATTAATGGCTCGGAGATTGTCGAAATAATATTCCGGAAAAAGATAGATGGTATCCAAAAAAGCTCGTTCGGGTGAGGCGATACTGTAATTCTCTTTATTGTCTATGCCCAAAGAACTGTACAACACGGTGTCTTTTAATCTCCTGAAGGTGATGGTTGTTTTATCAACGGTCATAGTTTTCGGCCAGGGACCGGCAACAAAAATCGTATCATAATGCTGGAAAATGACGCCGGCTTCTCGTAGCACCGTCTCAAAACTGATGTAGGAGGGAGTGTAAACGCTTGTTGCCAGTTCTTTTGGATTATAATTTTTGTCCTTAGCAAAAACTCCCCGAGTCAGACGAACTAAGGTATTTTGCTTAACGTAATAGGCAATCTTAGCTTTTAAATTATCTTGATTAGTTTCCTGCCAAATTAAAGCTAAATCCTTGTTTGTTAGGACTGTTTTGGGGGACTGGTAGACCTTAGCGATTAGATTATCCATAATGTTTGACTGAAGTGCTATATTCTCTTACTTCCATTGTATATTATTATCTTTATTGAGTCAAATCTTTGGGCAATGGAGCAAAAGTGGATAACCAAAAAAGACCTCCAAAAGGTACTTTTTAAAGGGAGAGGGTGCAGAAAGCCCTTAATATCAGATGACTATTTCACTTCTTTCTCAATATCCTTTATTTCTTTGCCGATGAATTTTTAAAAAAGGCGCCAATCCCCTTCTTTTTTAAATTAGACGATTAATAAAATCTTGCCAACAAGAATTAATAACCAACTCTAAATTACTTCAGTAAATCCTGAACGTCTTTAATTTCTTTTCCTATTTTCTTTTCTATAAAATCAATTCTCCCTTTTAGAACTTTTCCCATCCTGATTCTTTCTTTCCCGTACCCGGCTTTCCCTTTTATGCTTTCTAAATAAGCTGACTCCTTTTCTATCAATTTTCTAAATTCTTTTAAATTCCCATGCAAAACCTGCTGAACTTCATCTGTTTCTTTCTTTAATCGGCCTCTTATCAGGCCAGCCCAATAAGCGAGAAGAGCAACAACTAAAATCAAGAAGATTAACAAGAGAATGAAGATCGTGAAGTAATTTATTGCCCATGAGCCGAACTTAACGAAAATCGGCGAGGTAACCAAGAAGCTTACTTTATTGCTGCTGCTACTCTTAATTCCTTGGGAATTAATCGCCTCTGCCCAGGCAAAATATCTGCCGTTGGCTAATCCTTCTTCATAAATCATAACCCAATTTCCGTTTTTATCGCTCTCAACCGTTTGCTTTATGATTTCTTCTGTTTTTCTATTCTGGACGAATACATCTATAGTAACATCGGGCAGAGCTGTGCCGAGGATAAACAATTGGTCAGAGGGCCTTAATTCTCTCGGATAATTCTTGATAACAGGAGCTTCTATTGGTTCAATCGTGAAATCGGCAAAAGCTAAAGTTTCATTGCCGGCTTTATCAATGGCTTTGACAATGGCGGTATATTTCCCCGCTGGGAGCGAAGGAGCTTTAAGGGAACCATCTTCGGGTTTGACAACAAAATCCTGATTGCCTATTTTTACTTCATATCGGTCAATTCCGGAGGTGGCATCCGTAGTTTCAAAGCGAAGAACCTGCTCGGTTGTGCCTTCTTCCCTATCAAGGATTACTTCAAACGGCAGAGGCGGAGTCGTATCTACTAAAACCTTGAAATTGCCTATTTCGCTCCAGTCGGATTTATCTTTAAGCTTCAAATGCAAATACGAAATTCCATCACCAAGATCTTCATAATCTCTTGTAGAGAACAGGCCGTCAGAAGTCGGACCCGGGTTAGAAGCCGGCTTATCATCTAACAAAATGCTAACGCCGGTTGTTCCGTAAGGTATTTCCCATTTAAACGTCGCTTTATTATTGCTATACCAAACCGTTTGGTCAGGGTGAGTGGGAGAAGATATTTTTGGAGCCCCGGGAGCACTAACAACTTCAGCCGGAGCTGTGGGAGCGGCGGGAGCTTTTGGAGTTACTTCCTCTTCTTGGATCAAACTAAACTTGGCTTCTGACCGGGCCTTAAGGACATTCGTGCCAAAACCATCATTGGCGCGAACTGCGCCGGAAGAAAAAATTACCGAAGCGGCGCCAGCCGACTTTGCCCTGAAAACAATGCTTATAATCTTTCCTGATGCCCCGTTAAAACCGGGAGTTGGCACGCCACCGTTAAAAGAAACCGTTCCGGCGCCATTGGAAAAAGCCGGCTCTTCAACCCACAAAGAAAAAATTGACCCGGATTTGCTTATGGAAACAATCTCTAAAAGAGCCGACGGAAAATTGATAATGGCATCGGCGTTATTAATTGCCTCGTCTTGGGTATTAGTAAGAACGCTCACGGTAAAAATATTTCCGACCGTGAAATTACCGGAGGAAGGGCTGAAATAAAGAGTGGCGGCATTCGCTCCGGGCGAATTAAAAGCAAAAAATAGAACGCTAAAAAACGCCACCAAAAGGCAAAAATATCCAATTTTAAGTTTTAAAATATAATTTTTCATTTTTTAATTTTCCGCCTAAATTTTTTCCAGGCGATAAAAAATATAAATAAAATAGCTACTAAAAGTACTGCCAAAACCAAAATATTTTTATAAGATAACGGAGCCGGAGTTGGAACCGACGGAACAGGAAGTACCAGCTTCGCGATTCTTTCCTTACCGGCTTTATCCACGGCTTTTGCTTCTATAATGCTTTCTAATGACTGATCTTTAAGAAGATAAGGGCTTTCTGCCTGCACGAAATCACCGTCACCCTCCTTAATTTGATAATAAGCAATTCCCGATTGTCCGTCAACAGCAAAGAAGCTCACGAAATACTGATTATCAAAGATGGCGGGATTTCTACCTATTACCACCTCAAAAGGCTCGGGCGGAACTTTATCTCCTTCAATAACGCTCTGCCACTCGTCTTTAGGGGCTACCTCTGGTAAGGGTTTTAATATATTTAAACTCATGGGCCTAAGCCAGGGACTTATCTTGGTTCCGCTGCCATCGTTTAAAAACAAAGAGGTATCGTCTTGAAAAGCCAATTCTGCCTCCCCTTCATTCTTAGCAAGAAAAATTATTTTCAAAACTCCAGCGTCTTCGCCCTGAAATCCCCCCGGTACCCCTCCGACAAAACTTATTTTTCCGTCTTGATTGGAAAAAACCGGCGGCTTAGGCCATAAGCTAAAAATGGAGCCGCCTGTGCTTAATTCTTTAACTTCTAATTTATTATTATCAAATTTTATGGTACCTTCAGCAACATTAATCGCTTCTTCCGGGCTAGAAATTCTTGCCTCCACGATAAAAACATCATCTTGGCTGATATTGTCGGAATTAGGAGAGAAATAAACAGTCGCCGCTTTGGCTAGAGTCGGCGATAAAATAAAACCAAACAATATTACGGCTACGCTGATAAAAATCTTTCCATATAAAAAACCTCCTTTTTTGTTTTTTCCAATTCTTGAATTTAACATAAATTAACCGCAATTTTATATATAATTTTTAAAACCTCCTTTTTTTATTATAACATAATCCATTATCGGCGGCTACCCCATTGGTAGAGCATAATGGAGAAGTCCACGGAATCAACTTTGCTATCTTGATTTATATCAACACAAGCATTTTTGAAGGGCGGTTTTGTCTTCCAGAAGAATAGGAGAATGGAGAAGTCGGTTGAATTAACTATTTTGTCAAAATTAAAGTCAGCTCCGCTGCAGACCGGACCCGCCGGTGGAGTTATTAAATTAAATGTGGCTGTAACCGATTTAGCGCTAATAATTGAAACGGTGCAGGTTCCGGTTCCAGTGCAAGCGCCAGACCAGCCGGCAAAGCTAGAACCGTCGGCGGGCATAGCCGTAAGTATTACGGAAGTTCCGCTGTAATAATCTTCCATGCAGTCAGAGCCGCAATTAATGCCGGCCGGCACGCTCGTCACGGTTCCGGAGCCAGTTCCTGATTTAGATACGGTAAGCGCAAGAAGGGCGGGAGGAGTTACTGGGCCGCCTCCGCCGCCTCCTCCGCCTGGAGGCGGTGGTGTTGGAGTTAAATTAAAGGTAACGGTAGCTGATTTGTTAGCCGTCATGGAAACAGTGCAGGTTCCGGTCCCGGTGCAAGCGCCAGACCAGCCGGCAAAGGTAGAACCATCAGCTGGCGTGGCGGTAAGCGTCACAGAAGTTCCGTTGTTGTAATTTTCGGTGCAGTCAGAGCCGCAATTAATGCCGGCCGGCACGCTCGTTACGGTTCCAGAGCCAGTCCCGGCTTTAGAAACAGTTAGGGCGTAATTAACTACTCCTTCGGTAGCCACAAATTGCTGGATGGCCGGCGACATTTCCGTTCCCCAATAAACGTAGACTTTAAACCAATAGGTCCCAACAGCTGGAACAGTTAACTTTAATTCAGTCGTCCAGTCCTCGCCTGCCAGAATCTTTTTAGATCTTACAGCATAATCTATGTCAGCGCCCCCTTCTGTGCCACACTGATTATTCTGCGTGTCCACTATACAATATTCATAACGATACTCATATTCAGCTGTACCTTCGTTTGTGATCGTTGTACTGGCAGTAATACCTGTTGTTATGGTGTTGTCAGTAATGGCATTTATCTTAACTTGAGCCGGAGAACCTTCTACTTCCCAAAAATCATTTTTCTGAATTACTTTGCCGGCTTCCACTTCGGCTGAAACCACGGTTTCCCAAAGGCCTTGGGGACCGCCTGAAGGCACGAGATAATTAAATTCATAAATCCCAATGCCGGTTTTCGTCATCGCCGAATCGTCAATACCCGGATCGGTAGTTGTTGCCGGATTGTAAATTGTTATCCTCGGCGTCGAAAAAGGATCGGTCGGCGCGCTTTGGTAATCCAGAATCCAAACTTTAGCCCGATAAGTCCTGCTTGTCGCCACTTGCCCTACATCGGAAAGAACTACTGTCCAATCCGAACTGCTGATTTTATTAACTACAAAAGTTTCAATGTCATAGGCCGTCTCATTCCCGTAAACTGCCTTAGTTCTTACTTCATAAGTGGAAGTAGCTGTGTTAGTTGCTAAATTAAAGGTGAATTTATAGAAACCAGTCGTTTGTTCCGTTGAGGTGCCATTTAAAAGCAGGGTGCCATCCGGGTTATATACTTCCACGGTAGTGGTAGCGCTTACTAAATTTCCCAAAGCATCAATTATATTAGAATAAACATTAACTGTCTCGCCAGGAATATAGATGGCTCCAACACTGGATTGAATCTTCAGGCTTGAGATAGCGGAACTAACCACAAAAGTTTTGGTATCATAGGCCGTATTATCCCTATAAACCGCCTTGGTTCTTATTTCATAAGTGCCAACTGGCGTCGTGGTTGTTGCCAAATTAAAGGTAAACTTGAAGAAGCCGGTTGTTTGCTCGGTGGAAGTGCCGTTTAAGAGCAGAGTGCCGTCAGGATAGTAAATGGAAAGGGTAGTTGTGGCGGTAACTAAGTTTCCGACTCCATCCGTTATGGTAGAATAAACATTCACATTCTCTCCGGGGATATAAATTGAACCGACATTACTTATAATATTTAAACCCACGGGTGGAATATCCTGGCTGGAAAATTCTTTTACCCCGACATAAGGAACGCCTGCCACCGTGCAAGAAACAATGGCTAAATAATTTGTTTTGTCCGGCACTGACCAGGCGTAACTGTATCTTCCGGTAGCAAAATTGCTCATTCCATCATTAGTAACTTCATCTGATTGGGCAATAAGGTCTCTAATAGTTATTAAAGCGACATTAGCGTCACAGTTTATTGGGACGCCGGTAGATGATTTAACTAAAACCGAAATGCCGAAATTCGTGTTTGTCTTTACCAAAGCCGGCGCCTCAACCGCTATCGTTGCCGGATAAGACGATGGGGCTTCAATAACCTTAAAAGCTAAGTTAGTTTGCACCTCATCGCCCAAATAGCTAGCCTCTATTCTCGCGGCATAGGTTCCTAAGGTGGCGTCAGTAGCTAAAGTCGTGGTGGCTTTAAAGAAACCCGTTAATGGTTGAGTGGCCAATATAGTGGTTAAAGAACTTCCGTCCGGCTTATAGAAATAAACGTTAACCGTGGCCGCCACTGCTTGGCCGCTTGAGTTAAGCACCGTGGCAAAAACGCTAACTTCCTCTCCTGGGTAATAGAAACTGCCAGTGCTGGCAGAAATATTAAGTGCCAGTCCTCCGCCGCTTGACCCGCCGCTGGCCGTTAACCCTCCTAAATCAACATAACCGCCCATGCCTTCAAAACCATAAGTATAACCGCTGGCAAAGGTGATGGATTTTGTCGGCGAAACCAAAGAACCGGAATCCGTCGTAGTGCCGATGGCCAAATTAACATAACTTGTATATTCGGTGCCATTAACCGTAGTTAAAACATCAGCGTTTTGCAATTGCATATAGGCGTAGAGCTGGTCAACCGATAAAGTATTTGACCCGTTCGTTAACCTAATCTCACCCCCATAAGAATAAACGGCTCTGGCGGTTATCCCGTCATAGCCCGGCGAAAAGGTCACCACGCCGGTTGAATAATTAACCGAGTATTGATTGGATGAAATCAAGGCCTTGGTGCTGTCATTATATAAACCGAAGAATTCCGATTGGGTAATTGGCGTATTGTTTAGAGTAATTTGGTTGCCAGCGACTAATTCCGTTTCCGAACTAGACCAGGTAACTTTAGTCGGCGCGGTATAAGTGATATCAGTCAAAGCCTGGGCCTCAACTTCAGTCAAGGTATTAAAGAGATCAGCTTCTAGCTGCTTGGTTTCTACTGTTCTGGCGTTAAAAGTTTTAGCTTCTTTAATAAACTTCTTTCCATATTTCTTCACCGTGACTGTATAAGGATTAAAGCTGGTTTCCTCTGCTCCGGAAGGAGTTTTTTCAACTTGCCAGCTCGGAATATACTGTTCGGAAATTTCCCCCAGACCATCTGAGGTTGCAGTAAATTGGGTGTCGCCAAAAGTATTTAGAGCCTTAATCTCTGCTCCGGAAACAACCGTGCCAGCCGTATCAACCAATTTAGGCAAATAACCATAATTTTCTTTAATAGTTGTCGTGCCCGTGCCATAGTCTCCAGCCCAGTTCCAACCATAAGTTCTGTCCCAGGTAGTATTAACAAGATTAACGCCCCGACCATTGCCAGCGGCGATAATATCGGTGGTGTTGTAATCAAAGGTGGAATTTTGAATAGTAATGTCAGTATCGTTCGGAGTGCTGCTACTCACCTCAAAACCAGCGCCGCTGGCGGCATTCTGGTGGAAAATCTGGAGGTTATTTAAGGTCAGCAGAGCCGCGCCGGCCGAGATACCGAAGCCGGTCGGAGAAACAGCATTGACACGGTTAATTTTAAGGTCGTTGATGGTAACGCTTGGAGTATAGAAGAACTGGCCCCGAGAAGCTCGGTCGAAAATAACTTTCTTCATTTCAACTGTAGAATTGACACTTGAATAATCTCCGCCTAAACCAGTAGTACCGCGGTAGATAAACTTGCCCGCTGAAACGCCGGCATCAGTAATATAAGAGTCATAAAGTTTGATAGTGCCACCAGCTACATCAACAAGAACATCGCTAGTAGTAGCCGAACTGAATTTAATAGAAACGCCTTCTTGCGGAATGTTATCAGCTACGCCGCCAAAACTGCCTTCAGCTAATTCAAAAATCTTCAATTGTGGCATCTCAGCCGAAGAGAAAGACAGAGATTCTCCCTTGGATGAAACATAAGTGGTGGTTGCGCCACCGCCAACAAAGAGCTGAGACAAAACAACATAGTTGCCGACAGCCGGCTTCTGGACTCCGCAATCACCTCTAACCGCTCGTCCGAACTTGAAGATGCTTTCAAAACTAATAGGATTAGCGGAATTCCATCCCATCGGTGTGCAGGTAGCATTGCCATTTGGCCCGCAATTTTCGGTTGTGCCGTCATCACCCCAAACCGTGATTGTGTCAGTCGTACTTGCATAACTCATTGGATAATATAGGGCATAACTATAGCTTGAATCAGGGTCGCAAGACTGGGCTAAAGAGAAAGCCAAATTAGTTAATTTGTCAATAACTGCTTGCCCGGCATAAGGAATATATTGAGTTTTAGACAAACTTAAACTATGAGCGCCATATTCAACCGGCGTATTGCCACCGCCTTCACTATAAGAACGATAAACAACTTCTTGAGTAGGAATCACACCGAAAACGTCAGTTTGCAATTCAAAAACCGAACCGAAATTATCTATTAATCCCACAGTGGCTTGATCCAGAGGAACACCCCAAGCATCTTTAACAGTAATATCAAAAGTATAGGATTGATAGAAAATCCCAGGAGAAGCAGGCCAGGTGAAATTCCAATTTTCTGACAAAACATTAGTGGTGGTGGCATTAAGAGCTCCAGCAGAAAAACCATAACCGTCATTAGGATTAATTGTCTTATCAGCTGTTTCTTCAATCTTACCAACATCAACATTATTACTTAATTGAAGGTTAATGTACGAAGTATATTTAGAACCATCAAAAGTTCTAAAAACATTAGCCTGCTTGGCGTGGGTGTAGTCGTAAATTTGGGAAGAATTAACTGTTGAGGTTAAGGTAATTTTCCCGCCATGAGAATAAACCGGGTTAACCGTGCAGCCAGCTTGGGAGTCGCCGATAAAGGTAGTGGAACCAGTACCAAAATCAATTAAATAATCAGTATCTTTAATCAGTTTTTGGTCGCAGGCTCCACCTTTCTTGCCAAAGATGGCGAAGAACCTTGACTGGTCAATGGGGTAGTTATCCAAATTCAT
>Ga0210018_1001185_pt1 | contig 13691 bp, 15 predicted proteins | sample CryGeyCG2014_010_2_FD_183967 | JGI IMG/M metagenome (GOLD analysis project Ga0210018, IMG submission 183967) | Groundwater microbial communities from aquifer - Crystal Geyser CG09_land_8/20/14_0.10 (SPAdes) (version 2) | ecosystem: Environmental > Aquatic > Deep subsurface > Groundwater | place...
TGGTGATTGAACCTCATTCGTCAGCCACGCAAACTTGCGCGGCGCTCTTCGGCATGCCCTTAACGCCGATTTCTCCTTGGAAAATGATGGTTGAGGAATTGAGCCGAAAAATAAAACTGAGCGCCAAAAATACCGTTGTCTTAAGGCCGGACGAGGGTCGGAATTTAGCTGCCAGCCGCATCGCCGAATATCTGAAAATACCCTCCGTTTCTTTTGACAAAGTCAGGCTTTCGGGCCAAGCGGTGTCGGTTTATAAACTTTCTGATCGGGAAAAAGAGCTGGTTAAAGATAAAACCGCTCTTATTTATGATGACGAGGCGTCTATCATGGGCACGGTCTACGCCATCGCGGAAGCCCTGCAGGGCTATGGCGCCAAGGCGCTTAATATTTGCCTGGTTCATTGTAAATTTACGCCCGGCTGGGAAAATAAAATCAAACACCCGCTTTTTGCCCATATCCTGGGGACGGATTCCCGCCAGCCGATCGGCAACATTAATATTGCCGACAACATTGAGTTGGTTTCTTTAGCGCCTTTGCTGCGACAGCTAATTGAGGCAGATATCGAGGGCATTAACTTTTGGCAAGACCAAAAGTTTAAGGACATGCTGCTTCAGGACTAGACGGTTGGCCAAAGATAGAGTAGAATACTTCTTAATATGGGCACACCAAGGAAAACTTATCTGTATGCACGCCGACACCGCAAGGAAAATTTGGGTAAACTCCGGCAAAAATACCAGAAAGCCCGCAACCAAATGGAAAAAGACAAAATTCTGGAAAAAGTCCGCAAAATTTCGCCCTTTTCGTTGACTAAAGATTTTACGCTTTAGTTTCTTCCGCCCTCAAGGCATCCGCCTTGGTTTGATGAACCGTCCCGTCCGGATGATTGGCCGGGGAGTAGATGGTATACAGCTTTAACTCCGCGGTTGGGGAAACGTTAATAATATTGTGTTTGGTTCCCGCCGGCACCACGATAGCGGAGGCGTTTTTGATCGGGTATTCCTCGTTTTCGCCAAAAACTATTTTGCCCTCACCTTGCTCAATGCGGAAAAACTGGTCCACGTTATCGTGAACTTCGGCGCCAATTTCTTCGCCCGGCCTGAGGCACATTAAAACTAATTGGCTGTGCGGCGCGGTAAACAAAACCTGACGGAAATAACTGTTTTTAAGAGTCAACTCTTCGATGTTACTGACATAGCCTGTCATTTTTTCTCACCTCCTTTTTTACATGCTAACCAATAAATAATGCAAACTCAAGGGCCAGAAATTCAGCGGCAGGCTTTGGGAGGCCAGTGTTTTAAAGCCGGCCCTGGCGATGATTTTTTTCGCTTCGTCGGGCTGCCACTGATGAAGATGGCCGTAATCGTAAAACGCCTCTTTAAATTTTAAAGTCAGCAAACGAGTGATTTTAAAATTTCGGTCATGCGGGAAAAGAATGATTAACCGGCCGCCGGGCTTAAGAATGCGGCGGATCTCAGTCAACGTTTGGTGAACCTGGCCTGGCGTTAGGTGTTCAATGACTTCAATCAGTAAGGCGCAGTCGAAAGTCCGGCCGGCAAAAGGTAAGCGGGTGATATCGCCGGGTTTGACCGGCAGGCGGTGTTGGCGGCAGACGGCAATTTTTGCCGGATCGTTGTCAACGCCGATGACGGCCGCATGAGGGAATTTTTTAATGATTTTGGCTAAAGTGATGCCCTCCCCGCAACCCAAATCGATAATTTTTTGGCCGGTAACAAATTTTAAAATGGCGGTATCGCGCCTATCCCAATACGCGCGGGTAATTAAACTTTTTTGATATTGCCGGCGCTGAGTTAGTTTAAGCATCGGCGCAATTTTTGGAAAATAAAGCGCGGCATATCCATCAGGTAAGGCTGATGCCAGATCTTTTTCAGGGCAATTTTTAGCCGCTCCTGCCGAAAAAGCCGATGAAGCCGCCAAAGCTCTTGGCGGGCAAGCGTCTCCGACAAAATAATTGCTTTTTGGGGATGCGTCTCAAAGTTGACATCCAGTAAACGCCAGTCCATGTGATTGGAAACTAATTTTCTTTTTTTAGCGTAGTCCCAAATCGGCGTACCCGGAAAAGGCGTCAACAAATAGGTGTCGGCAAAATCAACCCCGCTGTGTTTGATGAATTCGAGGGTTTGCCGGATCTGTTTTTGTGTTTCCCACGGCGAACCGATCACAAAAGAGGCGTTACCCAAGATGCCTTGCCGGTGGAGAATGTCAATGGCTTTTTGGTTTTTAGCCACACTGGCGCTTGGTCCCTTGAGAAATTTTAAAATTTCGTCCGCTCCCGATTCCAGGCCCATGCCGACCGATTTGACGCCCATCTGCGCCAACAATTTAGCCGCTTGGCCGGTGATCAATTCCGCTCTGGCGGAACAGGAAAATTTGACCCGGCCGATCAATTTTTTTTGTTGTAGTAAACTGAGTAATTTTTCCACGCGGCCCAGGTCGGCGATAAACAGGTCATCGTAAAAACTGATAAATCTGACCTGATATTTGGCCACCAATTCTTCAATTTCCGCGGCCACGTATTCGGCGGAGAAAAAGCGCAGGGTTTGCCAAAACCGGGAGGAAGCGCAGAAACGGCAGCGGAAGGGACAGCCGCGGGAGGTAAACAGGTAGGTGTGGGGTCGCATGGTTAAAATTTCCCGGTCGGGGAAGGGGAGTGCGTCCAGATTTTTAATTAGGGGGGCGGGCGGTGTGGTGATAATGCGGTTACCTTGCCAAAAGGCTAAGCCCGCAATTTGAGATAAAGCGGCGCTTTTTAATTGGCCGGTACGTCGGAAAAGTCTCATTAATTTCATAAAAGTTTCTTCGCCCTCGCCCAAAACCGCCACGTCCATATTTTTGGTCAATGTTTGGGGTAGACTGGTGATGTGAATACCGCCCATTACCACCGGCAGGCCCTGTTTTTTGGCTAACTGGGCGGCGACGATTGCCCGCTGATAATTTTGGGAAACGGCGCGAATGCCAACCAGATCGGGCTGAAAGCTTTTGATTTCTATCGCTAAATTTTGATCAATAATTTTAGTCTCGATGTTTTGGGGGCCTAATTTTAATTTAAGGTAAGAGGAAAGATAGCCCAACCCGAGCGAAGGGTAGCGGCTTTCCAGTTCATTCTGCGGATTGATGGCGTCTAAAAATAAGATTTTCATTAATGGTGGTACCACTTAATTAAGCGCCAGCCGCTTGCCAAGGCAAAACGGATCTGGTTGGGCTGGCCCAGACCCAGCAGCTGTTGCCAAAGATATTTTGGCCGGAAATAAAAACGGCGGTGAGCCTCGCGGATAATTTTTTTTAATTTGACCGGCGTCCAGCCGGGCGAAAGCAGGGCCGGTTTGCGGATGTCCTGGTCGAAGGGATTGTGCGCTGCCGTTTCCGCCAACCAGCCACGTTGTGTGGCCAGACGGGTTAATTTCGTGCCGGGATAAGGCGTGAGAACACTGAATTGAGCATAATTGCATTGTAGATCTATGGCGAGTTGAACGGTTTTTTGTGCTTCGACATAAGTTTCGCCGGGAATGCCTAGAATAAAATAACCCAGAGTTTTGATACCGGCCTGCCGGGTTAAACGAAAGGCTTTCTTGGCCTGGGCCGTGGTTTCCCCTTTTTGTAAGAAATCCAGGCTTTTTTGGTTGGCCGATTCCACGCCATAGGCCAAAAGCGCACAGCCGGCCTTTTTCATTAGTTTCAGGGTGGAAGCGTCCACGGTATTGACTCTGGCTTCGGCTTTCCAGGTCAATTTGAGCCGGCGGCGCAAAATTTCCCGGCAAATTTGGCCAACCCGCGCTTTGTTAAGGGTAAAGAGGTCGTCAAAAAAGACCAGTGAGCGGATCTTGTCTTGGCGAACCAGCATGTCAATTTCGTCCACCACGTTTTGCGGCGAGCGGGCCCGGTAGGTTTGGCCAAAAACACTTTTGTCGCAGAAAAGACAATGGTAGGGGCAGCCGCGAGAGCTGATCATGGTGGTAAAAGGCAACTTGTTAACTAGGGGATAGCGGTAAAGGTTTTGGGGCAAAAGATGACGGTTGGGAAAGGGTAGGCTGTCCAAATTGCCCACCAGAGGGCCGGTAATGACCCTGGGCGGCTGTTTGCCCGTCATGAGGTCCTGTACCAGCCTCAAGAACGCCATTTCCCCCTCGCCTTTGACCAGGAAGTCGAATTCTGGTGCCTGTTTGAAGACTTGGGAGCCAAAAACCGTGGCGTGTGGTCCGCCCAGCACCAACCAGCGGCAATAGGGCCGGCAAATTTTGGCGGCCTTGAAAGTGGTGTCGATGGTGGGCGTCATGCCGGTTAAACCGATCAGGCCGGGCCGCTTGTGGGCCACCGTTTGGCGGAATTTTTCCCAAGTTAGCCGCAAGACATTGGCATCCAGAATTTCGACCGGCAGATGATTTTTTTCTAACATCGCCGCCAGATATGCCAAGCCCAGGGGTGGCACCAGAACATTGGCTTGCCCGGGGGAGCGCGGCGGGGGATTGATCAATAAAATTTTCATGGATTTAATTTCTGATTAATTTAAAACCGGTTTTTATTTTGTTAATAAAGTCACCCGGGCTTTTGATTTTCAAAACTCTTTTAAGAAGATACGCCGGCCGGAAATAAAACTTTAAATAAGATGCCCGCAGCATTTTTTCCATTAATTCTTTCGGAAGATGAGGATAGGAAATAATGGTTTCTTTCATCGGGTCAATCGGCACGTAATCGGCCGTCGTCATCCAGCCTTGCGCTTTCGCCTTTTGGTAAAATTCTGTTCCCGGAAAGGGCGTGCAGAGTGAAAAAAGAACATAATCGGGATCAAGGCTAATTGTTTTTTTAACCGTGAGCTCTATGGTTTCCTTAGTTTCCAAAGGCGAGCTGCCGATAAGGATGTTGAGCTCGACAGGAATGTCGTATTTTTTAAGCAGCTTAACTGCCCGGAAAAAATCCTCCACCAGAATATCTTTTTGAATATCATCCAATATTCTTTGATCAAAAGACTCCACCCCCAAATCAATATAAGCGCAGCCGGCTTTTTTAAGAGACCGAATTAACGCCTCATCGGTCAGAAAATTGGCCCGGGCCAAACATGACCATTCCAGTTTAAAAGGGGCGATCCCTTCGCAGATTTTAATGATTCTTTGTTTATCCCAAAGAAATTGATCATCAATAATAGAAACCGCACGATAACCCTCGCGGGTAATTTGTCTGAATTCTTTAATCACGTTGCCGGCCGAACGGAGACGGACGGGCGGTTTTTTCGCAAAAGTATTTTTAAATTCTATTTCTCTGGCAAAATCCAGCGAGTGGGGCACACAAAAAGAACACCGATAGCTGCATCCCCGGGAAGTCAGAATAGTGGTAAAGGGGGTTTTGGTTAATTTGGGGTTGTAATAATTCCGGTTTTGAGGCAGTAGTTCTCTGTTGGGAAAAGGTAAACGATCAAGATTTTGAACCGGTGGTTGACTGGGATTATGAATCACTTTTTCCCCTTTCAGATAACTAATGCCCTTTATTTTTTTAAAAGAACACTTAGTTTTAATGGCCGTCAACAAAGGAATGAGAGTTTCTTCTGTTTCGCCACGAATAACGAAGCTTTTTTTGTCGACAAAATCTTGGGGATGAGTGGTCGGTTCGGTTCCGGAAAAAATAAAAAGGGCTTGAGGAAGAACCTTTTTGATTAAATCCCGCGCCAAAAGATCGGTCTTCCTGGATAAATAGACCGTATAAAACAGATATACCTCGGCGGCGTCCTTTTTTAAAAATTGGATTAGCGCTTGTTTGTTTAATTTTTCCACCACGCAATCTTTGATTAAGACTTGATGGTGATTTTTTTGACAAAGAGTGGTTTGGTACAGGATAAAAATGTTGGGCTGGTGATAAATGCCGTAATTGCAGCCAAAAATACGTTCAGCCGGTGGCTTATCATCTAGCGGTGGCGGAATCAGAAAGGTTAGTTTCATCTGATTTTGGTGGGGAAAATTATTTCTTTGGTAAAACCAAGTGACCAGGAAAAGCCGACGACAGCCACAACCAGAGGCACGAGGCCCGCAATCTGGGGTGACTTTGTTTTCCGGAGAACCCAGATCGCCAAAATAAAATAAAGAGAAATTATTCCTATCGTGAAGGGTGGAAAGAGAATCAGAAACAAGAGAAAAAGGGGAAAGCTAAATCCTACTAACCAATGAACGGGGGAGGTGCCGTCTTTTCTCATTTTTTTTAGCTGTCGTCTACCGATGGCATAGCGGTAAAATTGTTTAAAGATACCCTTAAAATTGTTTCTTCTTTTGTGATAAACAATCACGTTCGGTGTGTATAAGAGTTGATAGCCGAGATCGCCAAGACGATAATTCATTTCTGTTTCGTCACAGGTAAGTAATCTTTCATTTTGAGGCATGACTTTATCCAGGATTTCTCGGCGGTAAAGACTATTGGCTCCCGGCAAGCTCCTCACGGTTACGGTGTGATCTAATTTCCGAGCGTGAATGGAGCCGGCGGCAAAAATCTCTTGATCCATCACGAAACCAAGGGCTTTGGCAAGGTTATTGTCGGTTTCGGGCGTAAGATTTGGTCCACCGACGCCGGCAATTTGTTTGTCTTTAAAATACGGCAGGGAGTTTTTTAGCCAGTTTTGGTCAAAAGTGCAATCGGCATCGGTAAAAGCGATGAATTGTCCAGTGGCCAGACAATAGCCAGCGTTTCTCCCGGAGGCCACTGTCTTTTTGCGATTAACGGCAATGACCGTTCCAAATTGTTTCGCAATTTGCCTGGTTTTATCGGTTGAATTGCCATCGGCAATGATTATCTTAACTTTTGCTCGCGGGTAATCTAACTTCCCCAAACTTTTAAGACAATCTCGAATATTTCTTTCCTCATTATAAGTTGGAATTATGATCGAAAAAATGGGATAATTGCTCATTGAGTTGAGCTCATTATAACATGGTAAGACGATGAAAATTGGTGTTGATGCCGCCTGTTTGGCGGTTAACGACGATCGCTTGAAGGTCGGTGTTTACCAGGTCGTTTTTAATTTGCTCCGCCAACTAGGGCAGTTAGATTCCCAAAATCACTATCTTTTATACAGTTTTGCCACTATTCCCGAATCGGTGATGGCTCTTTTTGGCCCCCAAATGGCCAATATCGTGGTTTGTCCGGCCAAAGGCTGGAACTACTTTGCCTTGCCGCTAAAGATTTTTTTCCAAAAACCGGATTTATTTTTAGGTTTAAATCAAGCCCTGCCGGGTTTTATTGCCTGCCCGACCGTCCTTTTTGTCTATGATTTGGCCTTTGAACATTTTCCCCAATTTTATCCGGATTCGCTGGCTCATTTGCGGTTGCAAACCCGCCAGGCTGCCCGCAAAGCCAGTTTGATTGTCACCACTGCCGCGGCCGTTAAAAACGATTTAAGCCGGCTTTATCAAATTCCGGCCGCCAAAATTAAAATGGCTTATCCGGGTTACGATGCTGCCGTCTTTAAACCGACTAAACTACCGGAGAAACCTTATTTTTTGTTTGTCGGTGCTTTAAAGCGCCTCAAGAATATTCCCGGACTACTGGAAGGCTTCAAACATTTTTCCGACCATCATGCCCGCCAATTTAAATTAATTTTGGCAGGTGGCGACCTGTGGTTGGACCCGACCATCCGGCCCACCATCCAAAAATTGGACTTGGCCGGCCAGGTAGAAACTTTAGGCCACGTTTCCACTGCCAAATTAGTGGCCCTTTATCAGCAAGCGACCGCTTTTGTTTCCCCCTCTTTTTATGAAGGTTTTGGTCTGACTTTTTTGGAAGCCATGGCCTGCGGTTGTCTGGTCATTGGCAGCACTACCGGGTCAATCCCTGAGGTGGTTGGTCAGGCAGGTTTATTAGTTGAGCCCGATGATGCGGTTGGCCTCGGTAAGGCGCTGCTTAAAATTGTCGGTAATGCGGCTCTCCGGCGCCGGCTTTCCGCTGCCGGTCTTGTCCGCGCCCGGCATTTTTCCTGGACCAATTTTGCCCAAGACGTGAGCCGCTATGCTAAAATTGGGCTGCAGTGAAAATCGCCATTGTCCGGGGTAAACATCTCAATAAGTTTGAAATGCAGCTTTACGAGCCGTTGGCAAAAACTCACCAACTAGTCGGCTTTGGCAGTCTGCGGCCATTTCAAGATCAATTTGCTTTTCCGGTTGTCAAACTTCCCAGCCCCATGGACTTGCCTAACTTCCCTTACAAAATGCCGCTGTTAAACCGCCTGATGATTGACGGCCAATATCTTTTTGGTCTGGAGGCAAGACTGCGGGGGTTTGATATCGCCCATAGCGCCGAAACTTATCTTCACTTTACCCAACAATGCCTTAACGCCAAAAAGCGGGGGTGGGTGAAAAAAGTGGTGGTCACCGTTTTTGAAAATATCCCCTTTGCCAACGAAGGCATTTGGGGCCGGCAAAAATTTAAGCAGCGGGCAATCAAGGAAGTCGATCATTTTATCGCCATTTCCCAACGGTCTAAAGAAGCGTTGATTTTAGAAGGCGCCGACCCGAAAAAAATTAGTATCATCAACCAGTATATCGATACGGCGGCTTTCCGGCCAAGTTCAAAGTTAAAAGTTGTAAGTTCTAAGTTAAATATTTTATTTGTCGGCAGACTGGAGCTTTACAAGGGTGTTTATGAGGTGATTTTTGCCTTCCGGAAACTTTTGGCCGATCCCGATCTGAAAGGTTGCGACTTGGCCTTGACCATGATTGGGGACGGGAGCGAGAAAGCAAAACTGCTGGAACTGGAGAGAAGGATGAGGATTGAGGAACGAGTCACGCATAAAACCGTTCCGTATGATCGGATGCCGGCCGAGTATCAAAAAGCAGCTATTTTTGTCGCTCCCAGCCGGGCCACCAGGCATTGGCAGGAGCAATTTTCCACGGTGTTGCTCGAGGCTCAGGCGAGCGGTTTGCCGATTATAACCACTTGGTCAGGGGCCATTCCGGAAAATATTGGTGAGGCCGGGGCTTTGGTTCAACCGGCGGATTTTTCGGCGCTGGCTGTTGGCCTGAAAAAGTTTATCCTTGATCCGGCTCTACGTCAGAAATTTGGCCGGAAGAGCAGGCAAAGGGCGGTAGCAGTGTTTGATATTAGTATTGGCAGCCGCAAGCTAGCTAAAGTATATGAAAAAACTCTTTATTCTCATTCTTAGTTTCCGCGCCCCACAGGCTTTGGCGGCTTGTTTAACCTCGCTTAAAACAGCGAAGCTGCCGTCCGGTTGGCAGAAAAAAGTTTTGGTGATTGATAATAATCAAAAGAATTTGGGTTTTGCCGCCGGCAATAATATTGGTCTTAAAAAAGCCCTGGTCGAAAAGGCCGACGCCATTTTACTGTTAAACCAAGATACAGTGGTGGATAAAGCTTTTTTGGCTGGTCTTTTGGCTAATCCGGCCGACATTGTCGGACCGGTGATTAAATTTAAACGCGACGGGAAGTGGCTTTTTGATTTTGGCGGGAAAATCAATTGGTGGTTCGGCCGGACAAAACACATCGAAAGCGACTTAATCCTCAGTACTCGTTACTCCAATCCTGATTATATCAGCGGCTGCGCCATGCTCATCCGCCGGCCGGTTTTGGAAAAAATCGGTTTACTGGACGAAAGTTATTTTTTGTATTTTGAAGATGTTGATTTTTGCTTGCGAGCTGCCAAAGCGGGACTTAAAATTGACATCGAGCCGCAATCGCAAATTGTTCATCGTCTGGCGGCAAAAAAATCGCCTTCTTCCCGCCGGTATTTAATCGCCAGCCATTGGTGGTTTATTAACCGCTGGCTGCCGGCTTGGCGCCGGCCGCTGGCCTGGCTTTACTGGTTGGTAATTTCCGTTAAAATATATCTAAGATGATTTCCGCTGTTGTTTTAGCCGGAAATGAAGCAAAAAATCTCGCCGCCTGCCTGGCGTCGCTTGACTGGTGTGACGAGATTATTGTCATTGATGATTTCTCGACCGACCGGACCGTCGCCATCGCCCGGGAAAACGGCGCCTTGGTTTTTCAACATCACCTGAAAAATGATTTTGCCGGCCAGCGTAATTTCGGCTTGCAGAAAGCTAGAGGCGATTGGATTTTATTTATCGATGCGGACGAAAGAGTGAGCTCGGCCTTAGCGGCCGAAATTCTCAATTCTCAATTCTCAATTCTCAATTACGACGGTTTTAATTTAAAGCGGCGGGACTTCTGGGGCGGCCACTGGCTTGAGCACGGTGAAACCGGCCGGATTGAATTGCTGCGTTTAGCACGGCAGGGCGCCGGCCTTTGGCAACGCCCGGTCCATGAATTTTGGGATATTAAAGGCGCGGTGGGCGAACTTAAAAATCCGCTTTTACATTACCCCCATCAAGGCCTGACCGACTTTTTAATCCACGTTAATTTTTATTCCGATTTACACGCGGATACCTTTTATCGTCAAGGAGTACGGCCGGCTGACATCCGGATTATCGTTAACCCCCTGGGAAAATTTATCGTTAACTGGATCTTTAAATTGGGCTTTTTGGATGGCACCCCCGGCCTGATCGTGGCTTTGGTGATGAGCTTTCATTCCTTTCTGGCCTGGGGCAAGCTATATTTAAAATGGCAAAAATAATACAGATTTTATTGGCGGCCTATTTTTTGCTTTTTCCTTTAGGGCAATTATTCCGCCTGCCGTTGTCCGGCAACTTTTTGCCGCCAGCGGTTAATTTATACTTGACCGATGTGGTAGTAACGCTTTTACTTGGCCTGTGGCTGGTCTGGCGATTTTTTTTCGTCAAAAGACCGTATCGGCTGCCCGTTCTGGCAAAACCGATCGCCGTTTTTGTTTTGGTGGCCGCTTTTTCGTTGGCAGTTAATGCCGCCCGGTTAACGGGAGTTGAACTTTTGGTTTCCGGTTTGTATCTTGGCCGTTTCCTGATTTTGGCCGGTCTTTATTTGGTGATAGCAGATTTGAAATGGCCGGGCCAAAAGTGGCTGGTGTGGGCGGGGGTGGCGACGGCCGTTCTTGGTTTGGGCCAATATTTTCTTTGGCCGGACATTCGGCCACTGCAGACCGCTGGCTGGGACCCGCATTATTACCGGGTGGTAGGAACACTACTTGACCCCGGCTTTACGGGCCTCATTTTGGTTTTAACTTTGATTTTATTGGCTTGCCGTTTTGAAGAGAAGAAAAAATTGTTCGCGATTCTCTTTTCCCTTGTTTACGTGGCCTTGGCGCTGACTTACTCGCGTAGTTCTTATCTGGCTTACTTAGTGGGCATGACGGTAATCGCTTGGGTCAAAAAGGCACCCCGCTTTTTACTGATGGTTATTCTGGCCGGAGTTTTGACGCTGATGGTCTTGCCGCGCCAGTCCGGTGGCGAAGGCGTCAACTTGCAAAGACAAAGCACTATTGCCGCTAGGCTGACTAATTGGCGCCACGCGCTCGAAATTATTGCCGATCGGCCGATTTTGGGTGTTGGCTTTAACGCCTACCGCTATGCTCAGCGGGATTACGGCTTTTTAGAGGCGGATTGGCAAACGACCCATGCCGGCGCCGGCGCCGATGCCAGCTTGCTTTTTGTCTGGGCGACCACTGGCGTGCTGGGTTTATTGGTGTATCTGCGTTTTTGGTTGAAAGCAGTCAGATCCAAAAACCTAATCGTCACCGCTTCTGTCACAGCGCTTTTTGCGCACGCCGTTTTTTTAAACAGTCTTTTTTATCCGTGGGTAATGGCTTGGTTGTGGACGTTGCTAGCTACGGAGAATAGTTAAGGGACAATTTTTGTTCTGTTTGGTTGCCGGCTTTATCGATTGCTCTGACAATGACACCGTTATCACCAAATGATAATCCCAAGCGATAGGTAAATCTCCCTTCCTTATCAATTACTACCAGGTGATCGTTGACCAGCAGGCTAACTTCCGGCTCGGTTTTACCGCTGATTTCGGCGGTGTCCGTTTCATAAACAGTCTTGTCCTTCGGCTGGGTAATTTCCAAGAGCGGAGGAACCGGATCATATAAAATTGTGGTTCGTTCTGAAGTCGCGCTTTTGCTGCTTCCCTGATCGGTAACCGTGGCATAAATAGCGTTTTGGCCCTCATTGAGAAGAAGGTTATCAACGGTAAAAGAGCCGTCATTGACGATTAAAAATTTCTTGACCGAAGCATTATTTAAGAAAATCTCCAACTCGCCGCCCGCCTGAGCGAATCCGGAAATATTTAAGGTGGCGCTATTGGTGGCTTCGTAGGGCACGATCACAATTGGCGGCGCCGGCGGCAGCGACTCCTGGGTTTCGGTTGAGGAAGGGGACCGCAGACTGTCGTAAATTACCGCCATCTTGACTACCACCAAGGGGCCGAGAAAAATTAAAGCCAAAATCAAACCTAAACTTAACAGGCCAAAAGTAACCGCCCGGCGTGTATTTCTTTTTTCTTCTTTAGAAGCCAGCCGCGAAAATTTTTTCATCTACGCGTATTTTAACAAAACCTTGACATTTTTCCAAGGTTTAGCCTATACTGGTTCACCAGAGATGTGGCGAAAAGAAAAAATTGCTCCGCCAGGGAATGGATTAAAAGGAAAAGACCTTCTTTTTGCTCATTCATTTACGCCTGATGATGTTGAAACTCTTTTTGAGGCATTTGAACAAATTGATCAAGGAAAAATCCCGAGCGGTTTTCATCGCAAAAAAGTTTTGTTGATGCTTCACGAACCCAATCCGGTTTTCAACTCCATGGGATTTGCGGCCGACACAATCGGTTGCCAAGCTGTTTTTCAGTATTGTCCTGCCCAAGACGTGGAGGAAATTATGGCATTAGTGGCCAGGTGTAACCCGGATTTAGTAATTTTGGATACACCCGAAATTGCTCCCACTATCGCGAGTTATAGCATTCCTCCGGTAATAAATGTCGCCTCGGGAGTTGGAAATCCTTGTGAGGCTCTGGCCGGTCTTTTTATAATTAAGAAAGCCCTGGGAAGGATTGATGATCTTCGTCTTTTTTTAGGTACAGTTGACGATCCGGCAGTTTCGTTACTGGCTCTTTTATGTTCATTGGGAAAAAGGGTAAATTTGGGTGTTTTACAGCAAGATTTAGATAATTTCGATGCTTTTTTGCATCGAAATCTGATAACCAGCGGGATTTCCTTAACGGCGGTTTCTGAGAAAGAATCTCAAAGAGCGGAGGCTATTTATGGTTTGCCGGGACGCCCTCCAGAACAAGTTGACCCAGGGACTTTGGTTTTTTCTCGCTTGACGATCGAAGGACTGCGTTTGCCGACTCAAGTGGTGGTTTTGGAAGCCGTTTTGGGAAAAAACTAAGTTTGGAGCCGATGGGCAGAATCGAACTGCCATCGACGGTTTACGAAACCGCTGCTCTGCCACTGAGCTACATCGGCACCTCGACGCCACTCGGTGCTATAGCCTGATTTTATCAAAAATGAGCGGGGTACGGGAGTTGGACCCGTCTTTCCACCTTGGGAAGGTGGTGTTGAGCCGCTCAACTAACCCCGCAACGCAAAGTCCCGCCAAGCGGAATCACTTTGTGAACGCTTTAGCTTTAAATTTTACCACAAACCCTGCTTCTATTATCTCGGCAATCTTAAAACGTTGCCGGGATGAATTAAGCCCGGATGGGCCAAATTGTTTTCACTCGCAATTTTCACCCATTGATAGCCATCGCTGTAGGCTCGGACGGCGATATTCCAAAGATTGTCGCCTTTAACCACGGTGTAGGTCTCGCCAGTAACTGCC
>Ga0210018_1001187_pt1 | contig 13681 bp, 9 predicted proteins | sample CryGeyCG2014_010_2_FD_183967 | JGI IMG/M metagenome (GOLD analysis project Ga0210018, IMG submission 183967) | Groundwater microbial communities from aquifer - Crystal Geyser CG09_land_8/20/14_0.10 (SPAdes) (version 2) | ecosystem: Environmental > Aquatic > Deep subsurface > Groundwater | place...
ATTCTTTAAAAGGAATTTATCTCTAAAATCTCTTAAAACAATCAATTCCGGTGACTCTCCATAAACTGTCTTAATCGCGCAAGCCCTTTCCATTTCTTTTTCAAACTCCTCAACTTGCTTTTCAACCTGCTTTTCGATTTCTCTTTCAATTCTTTTTTGAGTCTCTAATGCGACTTCTTCTACCTTCTTTTCAACCTTCTTTTTTGTTTTTTCTATTTGCCTTTCAATCGCATTTTCAACTTGTTCTTTCTTTTCCTCAAAAAAATGTGAAACACTTTCGGAGATATTCTGAGGAATGTCTTTTATTTTCTGCAAAAGAGATTTTTCTTTGAGAGCTGGCTTTTCTTTAATTAAAGTCTTCGCTTTCTCTAAAGCCTTTGATTCGTTCAATTTCTCGAGGGCAATTTCGAGGATATTCCGAAGTTTCTCTTGAGTGTCAGAGTCAATATTTTTTCTCGCTCCTGTTGGAGTAAAATATTTCCCCCAAGTTTCCCATAATGATTCGTAGTATTCCTTTTGGTCAGGATCTACTTCTTTACATGTGAATATATCTGAACAAATATACATCTCGTTAGAAGGGGTTCCCTGAGAGCGCTGTTCAAAATAAAATCTAAGTTCATTTCCAAATAATTCTTTTTTTAATGTTTTTATTGCAACTCCGGTTTCCAAAATTTTTGGTATTTTTAGAAGAATACTTTCACCCATACCAAAGCCTCCTGCTTCCTCAATCAATCCTACCAGAATTTCTTCACTTCCTATTTGAGTTAATTGAATAGGAACATTTACATCTAAAATGGCATTCCACAGTGCATCAGCCTTTTTAACATACTCTCGAGAGGCAACAGATTTAATTAAGTTCTTTTCGTAAAGGGCAGTTAATATATACCCTCCAAAAGTTAGACTTGATTTTTCAGAATCTATAGGTATATTAAGAGCATCTTTTAATTCTGAGCGGGTACAAAGTACCCGTCCGTTGATATAAATTATCCCTTTATAATCAGAGAGTTTAAGTTCTTCTATAATTAAGTCTAATTTCCGATCATCAATCTCTTCTTTTTTGTTCCAACTAAGGGCTCCAGCAAAACGGATATTGAGAGAAAGAAAAATAGTCGTTATTAACAAAACGCTCAATCCTAATTTAATAAATTTTAAAATAGCAATAAATTTCACTATCGAAAGTCTTGAGTGTAAGATTCCAACATGTTGTTTACACTTTTTTCTTAAAAGCAAAGGAGGAATGTAAACAACGCAGTTAATTCTTATAGCTAAAGATAATGCGTAACTAAAAGAAGGGGCACAAAATTAAGAAATTTTAGAGTATTTTATTTTAAAACTCTCAAAGATACTCCAGAAATGCCTCTCAAACCTTATTACGTATCGGCTTTATCAAATATAGCAAGTTTCTGCCTAATTTAAATTTACAATGACCATTTACTAGTTTTAAGAATATTTTCGCATAAATTTTCCTCTTCACAAGCAATATTATAGAATTTTGAGTTTATCTGAAAGGAGTAATTTTCTTGCCCATCTTTAACAATCAATACTTCTATATCTCCTATTTTTTCTAACCCCATTTTTTTATTTGCAAAAGGTGATTTTTTAAGTGCTTCCAATATTTTTCTTAAATCGATATTATTTTTTAAATTAAAACAATCAATTCGTAACTCTGGTAAAATTGAATATTCACCGAGAACGAGATCTGTTCTAGAAATAAATAAGTTTTTTATTTCCTCCGGAAAATAAGGAGGCATTATTTCCTCTAAATCCTGGATTTCTTCATAAAAAACATTCCCTAATTTCTTTTTTGGCCAATTTATTTTATAATCGTCTTTTTTATTTATTATTTCATATTCTCCAGAAAACGTTTTTATTACCCTTATTCCTTCGGGTAAATTTTTATTTAACTCTCTTAATTCCTCCCCACTCTGCCACCACCAAAAAATTCCTCCAGCAATAAGGAGTGAAATAAGAATTATAAAAATAATAAGTTTTTTGGTCATAGATAAATTATTGTTTTCTACTTACTACCACTCCAGTGTGGTTTCGAGTTGAAAAATATTCTACTTAAAGAATATCGGCTCAAACTTTATTACCCCACTGAAACCCGCAGCTTGCTGCGGTTGGATGATTCATTTAAACCTTAACTCGGCTTGTCACCTATGACAGGGACGGTGGAGGTGGCGGAGGTGGTGGGAGTACCGTCGGTTTTTTACGAACACTCTGCAATCTCTTCCACTCCTTACCCCCTTCTTCGATGACATATGTTTCATCATTCACGACGCCTTTAACTAATAGCTCTTCCAGTTCATCAAGGGTTTTGGGACCGATCGGTTGATTCGAGGAATCAACATAGTAGAACTTCGCCTTGTGGCTGAACTGCTTGCCTTTTTCAAAAAGATTAATACCAGTTTTAATTGTCTGATTCTTTAAACTTTTTGAGGTTTCAACAATTCGACTTCCAAAATTCGATAGGACGCTTTGTAACATGCTGCCGTCATCCGTTCGAAAGTCTTTAATGCTGTCCAACTCAATGGCAGCATCAAAATCCAAAAAGGGTGCTGTGTTAAACCCCATCGCCCGTGAATAAAACACAGCGGGAATAGATGTTCTCTTAATGTTATAATCCCTAACAAAAGCATTATATGTTTCGCGCTTCGACTGCAACTCACCCTCGATAACCTTTAAGTCGTCCATGAGCTGGAGGTAAGTGCGGTCGGCCTTCAGTTCAGGGAATTTATCTGCCAATTGTGACACATACGTTAAAGCTTGACTTGATTCGCGGTAAGACTGCGCCAGACTTGATATTCCCGCTGCCATGTCTTGTGAGACCTTGAGGTGGACGAGTTTCTCATGACTACCGTATCCGGAGGCAATGTCAATTAGACGATTGGCCAATTCTAGCCGCTTTTTCAGCATCACCTTGATATTGGAACCAGCTTCCTTAACGCGATTCGCCAGGGACTGAAGCGAGTTGTAACTTTTTGCTAAAACCACCGCGGCAACTACGGCAAGCACGATAATCCAGAAGAGTAAGAAAAATATTGTACCCATAAATTTCCTAGTTTTTATTTTACCACCAAAGAACTCCTCCCGCAATAAGAAGTAAAATAAGGATTATAAAAACAATAATTTTTTTGCTCATAAAAATTAAAGCGTTGGTAAAATTTCTAAAAATTCATTTACTTTAGATTTAGCATGTGGTGGATACTCAACATTTAACTCCGTGCATTCGGATGTAGGGTTAATAGTTATTGTCAATACTGATGATTTAGGGTGCCATTTGGTCCCCACTTTACTAATGATCCGAAGTCCAAAAATTATAGGTCCTATAATCGTAGGAGCGGTTAAAAGAAAAAGTATAAACGATATTATGGGGAAAGGAGGCCTACCTGTAAATACTATCTTCTTTTGAGATTGAGTATGTGGATGCCATCCCTTTTTAGTAAAAAATTGGATTGTGCGGGCCACTGCATCATCTTGTGTCAAACTGGTTTTAATTGATGATATTAAATCTGCCATAAAATAAAAAATAATTTATTTTAAAATTTTACTTCTTTTCTTGGCAACTGAAAAGCCGCCGCTAAGGTTTTGGACCGTTCGCCAAGCCCCTACGACAACGCCTCAACGGTGAACAGCTTTATTTAACTTTCTACTTTTTTATTTTACTACGAATAAAACCCGGTGTCAAGGTGAAAGTTTTCCGCAGATGAAATTTTTAACCTTTTTTAACCAATTTCTGAATACGCCAAAGTAGAAATTTACGAGTAAACCCCGTTAGAAGTTCCAATAGATATAGGCATTACCAAACAAATTTATTCAGACTCCCCAATTAGAAAACTTCTAACGGGGTAAATTTCATTATGAGGCAGGTAAAATAAGGGCGAGGGAGCGAGCGATAGCGAGCGACCGAGCCCTTTAAAAGAGAATATAAAATACAATGAAATTGTATATAGTCGGGGGTAAGGTTTTTAGTGTTTTAGGTTCCTTCTCTTGGAGTTATGGATTAAATTTGGTAAGATAATGGAGAAAGTTTGAAACCGTTTAATGTTAGAGCCTGAATTATCACATACGAACTCTGATTTATTAAAGAAAATTAAATTTTCTTTATTACTGGACGGAACTTCCGCCCCGCCCGCCTGCAGGCGGGCGGGGCTTTTGCCTACCGAAAAATTTTTAAAATTTCCCGAATAAAATATTTTGCTTGATAGCAAAATTTGGTATAATGGAAATGGAGACAGTGTTTTTTATTTCGACGTTAAAGAGCGGCAATTTCTGCTTTCGGTGTCGAAAGATGCTGTCTGCGCAGGATTGCCGCTTTTTGATAATTAAAATTAACCAACAAATATATGAACAAAACAAAATTCAAACAATGCGCTATTTATACAAGAGTTTCAACCGACATACAAGCTGAAAAAGAATTCTCTTCTTGCGAATCACAAGAAGAAAAAATCAGGGCTTTTGTGAAAAGTCAGGATAATTGGCAAATTGCCAAGGTCTATACTGACGCCGGCTATACCGGAGCTAATACTAATCGCCCTGCCTTACAAGAATTACTTGAGGATATAAAGCAAAAGAAAATTGACATTATTTTATCTTACAAAATTGATAGACTCACCCGCTCACCAAAAGATTTTTATCAGTTAATTGAAATTTTTGAAGAAAACAATGTTAGTTTCATCTCTATTACCGAGAGATTTGATACCTCTACTCCAGCTGGCAGATTATTAAGAAACATAATGCTTACCTTTGCTCAATTTGAAAGGGAATTAACTTCAGAAAGAACCAAAGATAAATTGCTTGAAAGAGCCAAAAAAGGATTGTGGAATGGCGGAAATCCACCTTATGGCTACGAAAAGAAAGACAAAAAACTCATCATCAACAAAAAAGAGGCTGAAATTGTAAGATTGATTTTTGAAACTTATCTTGAAACCGGCTCTATAAATAGGGTTTATGATTTTCTCAAAGAGAAAAACATAAAAAACCGGCAGGGAAAAATCTTCTCTAAAAGCCATCTCGCCTTGATTTTAAGGAACATCACTTATGCCGGAAAAATCAAATATGCTGGCCAGATTTATCAAGGAATTCACCAGCCAATTATTTCTCAAGAACTCTTTGAGATAGCTCAAAAAACTCACAAAAGAAGAATAAGAAAGTTCAGAATTTACCGAGATTTTCTTTTCGGCGGTCTTATCGAATGTAAGGAATGCGGATATACAATGAGTGCGTGTTTTACCAACAAGCGTAACAATGGAAAACTCAAAAGGTATTATTACTATCGTTGTACTTGCGTCAACAAAAAAGGTTGGCAGGCTTGCTCAACTCAGGAAGTCAGCTCTGAAAGAATAGAAAGATATATTTTAGAAAATTTAGAGAGGATTTCTCTTGATAAAAACTATGTGGAAAATTTAGTTTTTAAGCTAAACCACGAAGCCGTTAGTTCAAAATCCTCGTTAAAAAATTTATCTTCGCCCATCGGAGACGGACTCAAACCATCAGAGTTATGCTCTAAATTTTCTAAATTTGATCCGGAAACCATCGCATCTCTGCTCCGGTCGTTTCTATTATTTCTTTCTCAAAGAAGGGGGGTCGAAAGAAATCTTTTAGTTAAAAGGTTTATTAAAGATATTGTTTATTCTCCGGAAATCATCAAAATAACCCTATTTTATTCGGAAAATCTCAAAGATTTTCAAGTTTCTCAAACCCCCGAAGGAGAACAAGTTCCCTACGGGGCAGGCAAACAAAACCTTGCTTTGCTTTTGCAAAGCAGGGCAAATTTTTCTGGCAGGAACGAGACAGGCTCGTTCCCCCCTCACCAAAAATGGGGGGTTCCTCAACAAAAAGAGTTCATATCTGATACTATGAGTGGGCGAAATAAACAAATTCAAACCTTTTCCATTATCTTACCAAATTTAATTCATAAGTCAAAGAAAATGGATTTAAAACACTAAAACCTTACCCCCGACTACACACCACTTTCGTGGTTTATTTCTATTCTAATTGTTAGGGCTCGGTCGCTCGCTATCGCTCGCTCCCTCGCCCTTATTTTGTATTCAAAAAAGGGTTAAAAAAGACAAAAATCCTCTAAAACCTCGCCTTCGGCGAGGAATCAAAAGTTGACATTCACTTGACATTCCCGAATGACAACTTTTTTGAACAAAATAAATCGCCTTTTTACCCAGAAGGCGACAGAATTATGGCACTTGGTGTCAGGCACGTGCCTGACACCGTTTCTATAAATTTTTTTCTGAATCAGAGTATTATTTCTGTTGTATTAACTTAGTAAATTTAGAATATCTTCTTTCTATTATTCCTCTTCCTCCACTTTTGTTACCAAGTAAGACTTGTAATTCTGTAGGGCCTTGTTGAATAGTAACTACAATTACGTTTTCATCTCTTCTTTTTCCGCCTAAAGCTGTACCACCAATAAGACCTAATGGGCCAAGTAGAACTCCTCCAATTACTGCACCAGCAACGGTTTTTCCTACAGAGATATTACTAGCTCTTTCAAGCCTGACTGATTTAATAGCAGGTAAAGGAATGTTTATAAGAAGTTTTTTCCCAAAATAACCATATAAATTGAGGTTATCATTTTCTCGTTTTATCTCAATAGGCATAGGTCGAGAAATATTAGGATGTCCTCCTAAATAATCAAGATGAACAGTTCTTTCTGCTTCCTCAGCGGCTTTTTTAATTGATTTTTTTAAATTATCAAAAATTCCCATATCTTTAAAAAATTATTTTAAAGAAACGACCTTTAGGGATTATTCCCTCTTCTTTTTCTTAAATAATTGCCATTCTCGAATTCCAATAACTATCAGCCCTATTAAACATAAAATTACCACGATTGTAAGAAAAACCGATTGGCTAATTCCTCTTATTGCCATTCCTAAACTGGCCATTAAACCAGTTTTAACTTCTGCTTCTTCAATTGGTGGTATTTTTGGAGTTATTTCTTTAACTATTTTTTCTCTTTCTTCAGTTTCAGGAGGAATTGGTTCTTCAAGTTCTTCAGTTGGTTCCTTTATAGCTTCTTCTCTTTCTTTAATAGGTTTAACTAAAGCTTTTTCTTTTAAAGTAAGAATTAATTTTGCTTCGGTGGCACTGAAAACATTTTGATTATTAGCATCTAACAGCATTGAATCTTTATCAATTTCAATTGTGGCTGAGCCAGATTTCTTAGCATAAAAGGATATTGTTCCAAGTGTTTTAACAGAAGATATACCACCGGGATAGCCAGCGGTTTTAATTAGAATGCCATTGGTATTATCTATTAGGTCATAGCCAGCTTGAGTAAGGGGAAGCCAATTTTCAGCGAAGCTAAAAGATTGAATTTTCAATAAATCGGCTGGATAATTTATCTGAACTTTGGTGGTATAAATTGTCTTTTCTTTTGGCTCTATTTTGACATCAACTGAAAAAGTTTCTCCTTCGGTATAGGTATTTTTCAGGGAATAAAATCTAAAATCAGCAGCATTAACTATTGAAGGTAAAATTAAAACTAACCCAACTAAAAATATAAAAGCATTTAATAGTTTTTTGCTCATATTTTTGTCCAATTTACCATTAAGGTATTAAAATCTAAAATATCAACCTTGCCGTCTTTAGTAAGATCGGCTTTTCTGTTTTTTGGGCTGTCCCCCAAATTAACAATTAAAAGATTAAAATCAAAAATATCTACTTTTTTATCTCTATTTATGTCGCCTAAAATCTTTTCCCCCAAAGTAGTAAAACTATGTTCTGCACTAACCACTTCTTTTGAATTTTTTGAAACACATCGGAAATAATAAATAGTGCCGGGATATAAATCAGTAAGAATTACTTTATGGCCAGTAACTTTGGTTGAAGTTTCTTTGGTAGAGTGAGCATAACCATAATTTGGAGTATCTGATTTATAACTATGGCTTTCCTCTTCATCAGAGTAAATTACTCTACTGGTAGAAAACAAAGAAGTGCTCCAGCTAATAGTAGCAGTATCTTCTCCTATTGCCGATGTACTAATGGAAGTTTCTGAAATAGATAAAGTTGGTATGTAAACTGCGCCTCCGCCAGTAGGAGCTGGTTTTTCATTTATAGTAACAATTGCCTCATCGGTTCCGGTTGCTCCATATTCGTCGGTAAGGGTCAAAATTGCAGTATAACTGCCAGCACTGGAATAACTATGGCTAACTATTTTTCCAGAAGCAGTATTTCCATCTCCAAAATCCCAATTAAAAGTTAAAGCATCTCCTTCAGGGTCAGAGGAATTAGAGCCATCAAAACTAATTGAATCTTCCACATAAGCAGTTTTGTCTGGCCCAGCATCAGCAATTGGCGATTGATTTGGAATCACTTCTTGAGTTAATCTATTCCCCATCGCATCATAAGTGTATTTTACAGTGGTGCCATTGTCATATCTAATCTCAATTAAGCGATTGAGTTCATCATAGGTGTATTCTGTGGCTGAAGTTAATAGAGGTAAGCTGATAAGAAATATCAGAGAAGCAAGGAATAAAATTTTTGAAAGTTTGGTTTTCATAAAAGTTTTAATATACTTCTAATAAGAATCCAAATTCCGATAATTAAGAAAAATACCCCTCCAATCAAAAATCCTATTTCATAACTTGTTGTTCCAACACGATCTAAAATTTTTTTGATAATTCCAGAATAAGGGAAATATGCCAAGATTTTATACTGAATTGCTAATGCCTGTTGAGCTACTTTTTTATAACCAATGGAACACCACAATCCAATAAATATAAAAAATACCCCTATACCTATTGCATAAATTTTATTAAATAGTGCTCCCACCATTGGATTTTAAAAGTCAGAGGTATAATTTAATTATTCCCAATCAAGTTTCTTTTTCTCTTCTTTTTCCCAGGGCCATTTAAATAATTGCCAGGTTCTAGTCTTCATAGCCGAGGCTCCGGGAGTAGTAACTCCTATTTTCCCCTGCTTTTTTACATATTCCCACCATAATTCTTCACCTTTTTCACTTACTTCAAATTCTCCTCCAACAAACCAAGGAGTTCCAATTTTACCGGTAACATCACTCCAACCAACTTTGGGATTGGAAGGAGAATACATTACTGAACCACCTATACCTGGAATTCCTATCCCTGTTGTAAAATGAAAATAAATTCCCTCAGAACCTATTGAAATCCCAATCCCTCCCTGTACAAAAAGTGAAATAGAACCACTAATAGTAATAGCATCTAAGCCAAGTGGGTCAATAATAATTATTGGATTATTGACAACATAGATATAACCAGCAAGATTTTTTAGAGGATCGAATTCAATAAATCGTCCCACTTCCGAATCATAATACCTCTCTCTCATAAACATCAATCCATTCTTTTCTTCCATTACTCCGTATCTGCCTACATATTTGAAAGGATTTTCAGTAGTGCCGGTTTGGGAAGCAATTTGGCCAAATGCCTCGTAAGAATATTCATCGGTTATATTTCCATTTTCATCGGTTAAGGCAATGGTGTTGCCTATATTGTCATAGTGATAATAAAGAGCTTTGCCATCAGGAGAGATTTGAGAAATTAAGCCAAGGCCATAGACATAATATTTTGTGATTTCTCCATTTTCATCTGTTTCAGCTAAAACCCAAGTAAGCTGGCTGTTTCTATCTAAGACATAATTAGTGGTGCTGCCATTATAAATGGTGGCAATTCTGTTTTGCTCTCCATCGTATTTGTATTCAGTGATATTTCCTTGAGAATCTTCAACTTTTATTAAATCATCTTGAAAATCATAGTTGTAATTTATCACTCCTTCAGGAGTTTCTTTTTTAATTAAATTTCCATTGGCATCGTAAGTGAAATTATCATTTCCAGCTTGAATCAGTTTGTTGTTTTGATAAGAGTAATTAGTAATTCCAGCTTTCAAAGTTGGAATAACTGGATTTATAGGAATAGTTTTAATGATATTGCCATTGGCATCATATTGATAACCGGAGCCACTAAAAGTGCCTCTATTTTGTTTAACATGACCTAGTCCTATCAACCTGTTTGCCGAATCATAATTATAAATTGTTTCAATCCCATTTGGATAAGTAGTTGAAATTAAGTTTCCGACAGAATCATAGCTGTAAGTAATTTCTCCATTCAACCAATCTTTAATTTTGATTAAACGACCCAAATTATCATAAGTATATTCAACTTTTTTGCCATCAGGGTAAGTTAAAGTAGTCAGTAGCCCATTAGAATTGTAAGAATATTGAACAGCTTTATTATTGCTATCTGTAACTTGAGTTAAACGATTTAGGGCATCATATTGATAAAGAGTAGTTCCCAGAACATCCACCATTTCAATTCCATTTCCGTTGGCATCATAATTAAATTTAACCAAACTTCCATTTGGATAAGAAATGGTATTTAGATTGTTTAAGCTATCGTAGGAGTAATTAATAAGATTTCCATTTGGGTCAGTGGCAGAAATTCTATTGTCATTTTCATCATATTGAAAAGAAGTGGTGTAATTTTCTGAGTCTTTGATTGAGGTCAATAAATTATTAGCATCGTAAGTGTAAGTAATTTCGTTTTGGTTAGCATCTTTTACTTTGATTCGATTATTATTTTCATCGTATAGATATTCAGTAATTTTCCCTAAAGCATCTTTAACTGCCATTAAATTCTCTCTGTTGTCGTAATAGAAATAAGAAGTATTTCCTTTGGGGTCAGTTAGGCCTGTTCTTCTTCCAATTTCATCAAAAGTATAAGTAGTAAAATTTCCTTCAGCATCAGTAATTTTTATTAAATTTCCTTTGGAATCATAAGTGTTGGTAATAGAATTTCCATTAGCATCGGTAATAGCGGTTGGTTGGCCAAAGCCATTGTAGGAAATGGTAGTTTTGTTGCCTAAAGCGTTAGTAATAGAAATTAGATTGCCGTTATAGTCATATTCGTAAGTAGTGATATTTCCAGAGGGAGCAGTGCTTTTAATTAAGTTATTATTGGCATCGTATTCAAAAGTTGCAGTATTTCCTAAAGGATCGGTGTTACTTAGAAGATTCCCATTGGCATCATAAGTGAAGTTGTAAGTATTTCCATTTTTGTCAGTAATTGAAGTGCGATTATTATCGTTGTCATAGGTATAAGTTATAAAATTTCCTTTAGCGTCTGTCTCTTTAATTAGGCGGTATTTTAAATCGTGAACATAAGTAGTTTTGTTTCCTTTAGCATCAGTTTCAGTAGTAATAATTTCGGAAGTTGAAGTAGAATACTCATATGTCCAGAAATATCCTCTGCCATTGGTTTGTTTAATTACCCTTCCTTCCGAATCGTAATCATTATCTATGATGATGTTTCCTCTGGGGTCAGTGATTATATCTACTTTATGATTTGAATCGTAAGTAAAAGTAGTAGTATATCCTTCTGAGTCAGTGGTGCTAATTAAATTATCATTTCCATCGTAAGAAAATCTCACTACCCTTCCTGCTGGGTCCCAAATTTCAGAAATTTTATTATTATTTCCATATTGAAAGGAAATTTTTCTGCCAACAGTATCAGTAATTTCGACTAAATTTGGAAAAGCATCATATTGGAGAGAAATTTTGTTCCCATTTTTGTCTTCTATTGAAGTAAGTTTGCCGGAAGAATTGAATTGATATTTAATTTGGTTCTTTTTAGTTAGAGTAAAAGTATCGTCAGGATTTTTAATTAAAGTGTCGTAAACTCCTCCATATTTTGATTGGTAGTTTCCACCTCCTATTGGTTTAAAATAGGCAGCGTGGCCATCTTCATATTTTACTTTTACTGTTCCATCAGGATTCTCAAGTAAGAAAACATTATAACTATGAGTCCAGCCATACCCTAAAGGTCCATTGTAAGAATCAGAAGAATTGTAAGTTCTTTGAAAAACAAAAGGCAATCCTCTTCCCGGAATCACAAAATCCGTTCTTTGAAAAATATAATTACCTATGGCAAGGTTTATTGGCTCTTGGCTAATAGCCGAAGCAGTAGAAAGAGCATTACCCAAAGGTATTTCATTGTAATCAATGTCAAAAATGGGTTGGCCCGGGCCTCCGGGAGTTGGAAGAGCTACTGATGTAATATGATAAGGATTTACATCGGTGCCATCATAGGCTTTAACTCCTCGGCTGTCGGAAGCGACGATGTAGTAATCAATGCCATCTGGGGTTATAACATCTTCAGGAATAACGCCGTACCAGTGATCTTCTGAAAGATTAGACATGTCTATACTTTGATAAAGAATATGTCCGCCTTTGCGATAGTAAACTTTAGCCCAACCTACATAATCATTATCGTCGGTATCAACAATTGAAGCATTGATCTCAATTGAAACATTAATTGGAACTTCGGTTACCGGAGCATGAGTAATCACTGGCTTATTATTTGGAAGGATGGCAATTTGATGTGGAACTAAACTTGGCCTGTATTTTGGTTCTGTAGAAACATAAGTTCCATCTGAAGCAGTAATATAAAAATCTATTCCCGGAGTCTGGACATCACTTCCCTGAATAGTGTATTGGTAAAGATCACCAGAGGGATTATTCATTAAAACTTCCTTATATGGCTCACCGCTATTAGTAGTTCGATAAAACAATTTAGCCTCTTGAACTGAAACATCATCGCTAATTGTGGCTGAAATTTCTAAATCCTGACGTGCGAATTGGCTAACTGCCATTAGTTGTTTTGTTTCATCAGTTAAAGTAATTTGAGGAGCAGTGGTCTCAGTCCCAACTAAATAAGTTCCTGTACCTTGCCCTGAATTTGCTCCAACTGTAGCTTTAACTGTTACGGCCCGAGTGGTTCCATCAAAATTGGGATTGTGAGTGGTATAAGCTACTAAATACTGCCCTTTCTGTTTTTGAGCAATGTCATTATAAATAACCTCCAAATCAGAGGCTTGAGGAGCAAATTTATAAAAAGCATGAGTAGAACTGGCAATTTCTTTTAGAGGACCCTCATCTGCATCACTACCAAGTCCTATAGTATAAACTGGGATATTATTGCTATTAGCATGAGAAATCACTTCATCCTTAGTATGGGTACTCCGATTTTCTTGACCATCAGTAAACACAATTACTGCTTTTACTCCAGTTTCTTTGGCGGTTTCAGTTATAGCTGTATAAATAGCATCATAAAGAGCGGTCCATCCACTCGCAGATAAACTATCAACTGCACTTGTTAAATTATCTTTGTTAGAAGTAAATGGTTGATCAATTCTTACGCTACTAGAAAAACTTACTACCCCCGCTCTATCTCCTTCTGAATAATGAAGTAATTCTAAAAAATTCTTTGCAGAATTTTTAGCATCTTCCATTTTATTTTCTCCAGTCCACCAATCATATCCCATACTTCCGCTCCTATCTATCACCAAAGCAACAGCTATTGCCGAATAACCAGCTACAAAATCTACATCTATGGGAGTTTCTATTGTTGGCTGGTTTTCTAAATTAGATTGTTCAGTTACTTCAAAATTGTCAGCAGTAAGTCCTGAAATAGTGTTGCCACTCTCATCTTCTACTGAGACATAAGCTTGAATTTCAGGAAAATCTTTTGAGATTATTTGGGTTACTCGGACATTGACAGCGTCATCTTGAGCTTCCACTTGACTCAAAGGAAATGGTAATATGCTTAATACCAGCGAAAATATCACTAAACCTGATAAAAGCTTTTTTGTTTTTATTAGCTTGTTTTGCATATTTTTTTTATTCTACCACCAAAGA
>Ga0210018_1001188_pt1 | contig 13677 bp, 10 predicted proteins | sample CryGeyCG2014_010_2_FD_183967 | JGI IMG/M metagenome (GOLD analysis project Ga0210018, IMG submission 183967) | Groundwater microbial communities from aquifer - Crystal Geyser CG09_land_8/20/14_0.10 (SPAdes) (version 2) | ecosystem: Environmental > Aquatic > Deep subsurface > Groundwater | place...
AAAGGCGAAGACGAGTTTCGTCCGATTTTTAAAATCTTAAAAAGAATTAAAAAATAACATAAAAGAAGAACCATCGCTCCCAAAAATCCAAGTTCCTCGGAAAGTGAAGCAAAAATAAAATCAGTATGGTGTTCTGGCAAAAATTGAAGATGAGACTGAGTTCCTTTCCCCAGTCCCCGACCGAAAAACCCTCCCGAACCAACAGTGATAACTGACTGAATAAGATGATAGCCTGAGCCCAAAGGGTCAAGATACGGATTAAGAAAACTTAAGACTCGCGCTTTTTGATAACCTTTCAAGAAAAACCAAAAAACCGGCGATGAGACTAAAATGAATCCTAATCCGGTAAAAACGTAAGACAAAGAAACATTTGAGGCAAGTAAAATTCCCAAAAAAGAAAAAAGAACAACTAGAGTGCTCCCCAAATCAGGCTGTTTAAAGATAAAAAATAAAGGTAAAGATAGAAGAATTAAAACACCCACAAACCTTGAGAAACTCAATTTTTCTTCTTTTGACAAAAGCGAGGCAAAAAAGCAAACCAAAAAAGGTTTAACTATCTCTGATGGTTGGACAGTAAAATTTCCAATTTGTATCCAGCGGATTGAACCCCGAGTTACTTGACCGAATAAAAAGGTAGAAACCAAAAAAACTAAACAGGTAACATAGATAATCCAAGACAAATGTTCAAAGACTCTAAAATCAAGCCTTGAGAAAAGAAAAAAGAAAAAAAGTCCAATAAGGACAAAAATAAGTTGATGAACAAAAAGATTTGGAACTAGACTCCAAATCATTGAAAGCCCCAAAATCGCCACAATGAAAATTGCCAGAAGAATTTGGAAGTCAAAACCGGCAAAATTCTTCATTTTTTGCTTCTTTTAATTTCTAAGGTCTTTCCTTTCTCAAGAGTTGAGGCCAAAGTTTCCCGCCTAATATAATCTTCAAATTCCGCTGGCCAAGAAGGAGCAAAAACTTCAATTTTTTCATCCAGGGCGCACCCCTCTTTTTTTCGGAGTTCCTGAATTTGGCGGACGAATTCCCTCGCCTCCCCCTCCCTTTTTAGTTCAGGGATCATCTTGGTGTCCAGCTCAACTTTTAACTCCCCTTTTCCAGTCTTAAATTCAACTTTTTTAACATTTAACTCATCTTTAATCAATTGAACTAAATCATTTGAAATTTGAAATTTGACATTTGAAATTTGACATTTTCCCAATGGTTGGCGAACTTTTATTTTTGCTTCTTTTCTGGCCGCATGTCCAAGCTCACAAATTTTCCTGACTATATCCATATCTTTATCTATTTCTTTATCTATTTCTCCAGCCTTCGGCCAATCCTCAAGATGAACAGATTCCTTGCCTGTTAGATTTTTGTAAATTTCTTCTGCCAAAAATGGCGTAAATGGAGCGAGTAATTTTGTTAAAGTTACCAAAACTTCATATAAGGTGGCGTAGACCGTTGGACCAACTCTGTCTCGAGAGCGGCGAACATACCAGGTCGATAAATCGTTAACAAAATCCTCAATCACGTGTGAAGCCGTAAAAGCATCGTAATCTTCCAGAGATTTTGTGATTGCCTGTATTAACTGATTCAGTCTTGAAAGAATCCAACGATCCAAGACATTTTGACTTTTGACTTTTGCCCGCCCCGCTTCGCTTGGCGAGGCCGGGGACTTTTGACTTTTGAACTTATCTATGTTCGCATACGCTACAAAAAAGTTATAAATATTCCATAAGATTAAATGAAATCTTCGCCTCACTTCATCAGCCTTATGATATCCAAAAAGTAAATTATCAGCTGGGTTTTGAGTTACATACATCCAGCGCATGACATCAACCCCAATTTTGTCCGCTCCTTCATTAAACTCAATAGCATTACCCAAGGATTTGTGCATCGGTCGGCCGTCTTCAGCCAAAAGGGTAGCAAATCCCAAAACTGTTCTAGATGGAGCCTTATCTTCAAGAATTGTTGCCATCGCCAAAAGTGAGTAAAACCAATTTTTAAACTGACCAGGAAATGACTCGGTAATAAAATCTGCCGGAAACCACTCTTTTGGCATGGTCGAAAAAGAAACGATCCCAGCATCAAGCCAGGGATTACCAACATCAGGAATTCTTGAAACAGTTTCTCCGCAAGAGCATTTAATCTTAACTTCATCAATCCAAGGACGATGGGGAGAATGTCCAGAAAATTTCTCCCAACCAGAAACAGTCATTTTCTTGAGTTCCTCTTTTCCCTCGATAACAGTAAATTTTCCACACTTTCCACATTCCCAAATCGGCAAGGCCAGCCCCCAGTATCTTTTTTTGGAAATCAGCCAATCCTGCATATTCCTCAACCAATCAAGTTCACGCTCAAGTCCCCATCTGGGAAGCCAACGAATTTCTTTTGCCACTTTTATTATCCGACTTCGATAATCTTTGGCTCCCTGGTGGACTTTATCGTCCATGGCAATATACCACTCATCAACCACTCGCCAAACAAGTTCGGTTTTACATCGCCAGCAAACAGGATAACGATGAGTATAATCTTCCAATTTAAATAGAAATTTGCCATTTTCTAGGGTCTTTAATTTTTCAAAAATTAAATCAGGATTTTCTTTGGCATTTTTGCCGGATAAATCATCAAGCCCTGAGAGATAATTTGCCTCTTCATTAATTAAGGCTATCACTGGCAAATTCTCTCTTCTGCCAATTTGAAAGTCTTCTTGACCAGCGCCTGGAGCGATATGAACAATTCCTGTCCCTTCAACCGCAGTCACCAAGTCTTTATCCATGAGAACGCTGTGGAAAGTCTTAAGATTTTCTTTTTTGGCTGCCTCAGCAACAGGCAAATTATCAAATGGACCAAGATAAGAAAACCCCTTAAGCTTTGTTCCAGGAAATTCTTCAATCTTCTGCCACTCTCTATCTTTTAAAATTTTTCCTGCCAAATCTTTCAAAAAGACTAAAACTTCACCTGTTTTTTTGTTTTTAAACCTAGCATAGATAAAATCTGGATTTACTGCTAAAGAAACATTTCCAGGAATAGTCCAGGGAGTAGTTGTCCAAACAAGAAAATATTCATTCTTATTTTTGACGGGGTATTTAAGATAAACTGCTTTGTGAGTTATCTCTTTATATTCTTCGGTTAAAATCTCATGTTGAGAAATGGCTGTCCCGCAACGAGGACACCAAGGAACAGAATCTCTGCCTTTGTAAAGATTTCCGTCAAGCCAGCATTTTTTCAAGAAATACCAAATCATGTAATTATTTTCATCAGAGAGGGTGTAGTAAGAATTATCCCAGTCCATGAAATAACCAAGTCTTTTTGACTGTTCAGTTTGGATTTTGGAAAATTTTAAGGTTCTCTCTTTACATTTATTGACAAATTTTTCAATTCCAAATTTTTCAATATCTTTTTTGCTCTTAAATCCCAGTTCTTTTTCAACCTCAACCTCAACCCAAAGTCCTTGGTTATCAAAACCATTCTGAAATCTTTGTCTTAAGCCTCGCATATTTTTATATCTTTGCCATAAATCTTTGTAAGTTCTGCTCCAGCCGTGATGGACTCCCATGGGGTTGTTGGCCGTAATTGGGCCATCTAAAAAGGAAAACTTTTTTTTGGATTTATCGTTTTTATGAAGATATTTTTTAACAATCCCTTTCTTATACCACCAATCCAAAATCCTGCGTTCCATCTCGGAAAAATCTATTTTTGGAGAAACTGGTTTAAACATTGTTTCTATTCTACAAAAAATCGCCCTCTTTTTAAAGGACGACTTAGCCGGAGTTATGGCTTTTTGCCACAACTCCTAATGGTTAATAATGATTTCACTGGTTTGTCTTGTTATTCTTCTCATCTTTAGAGATTTTAACAAATCATTCTCTTAAAAGCAATTAACCCTCAATTATTACCTCAAAGCCTGTTCCCCTCAAAATCTTGGCAACTTTTTCAATATTTTCTTCCCTGGTAAGGATGTAGTCTTTGGAGAAAGTGGATACTATCAAAGTATTATACCCAGCGTCTGCTATGGGTCTAATCACTCTCGACAAAAATCCCTGGAGAAAAGGAACCGAAACCTGAATCTCTATCATTTTAAACCACCTGACTATGTCTAAGTATTTAACCCCTTCTAAATTTTTCTCTTCGGTTATAACTGTTATCTCCTCCTTGTCTTGTGAGACCAAAAAATGATTATTAAGGCTTTTCTCTCTCATTTTAAGATAGGCGTAGCGCCCGGAATGAATAATTACTTTACTTGTTTTAATAACTTCGTCAATCGATGGTTTCCCCATGGTTATTTGCCTAGCTTTTTTTATTGTATACAAATGTTCCGAAAACTTCAATTATCTAAAATTATCAAATTTGGTATCTGACAAGGGTAACCCCTTAACAGGGATTATCCCTCGATCATGAAACCTTGACACCTCCGAGGTGTAAATGCTAAGGTGTAAGTATAAAATGGCTTACAGAAAAATACCTCTCGTTACTGGCGAATTATATCACCTCTATAATTGTGGGGTAGAAAAAAGAAATATTTTCCTTAATAGACGCGACTATAGACGATTTCTAGAGACTGTAAAATTTTATCAATATAAAGATACTCCTGCAAAATTCTCGCAATTTATTACACCTCCAGGGTGGAAAAACCAAGGTGTAAACCTAGTTAAAATTATTTGTTATTGTCTTATGCCTAATCATCTCCATATTCTCGTCAAACAGGTACTTGATGGAGGTATATCGATTTTTATGAGTCGTCTAGAAAATAGTTATACTAAATATTTCAATACCAAAAATAAACGCATTGGCCATCTTTTTCAAGGAGCATTTAAGGCTGTGAGAATAGAAAACGATGAACAACTCCTTCATGTATCCAGATATATCCACTTAAACCCCTTTGTTGCCGAACTCATAGATAATTTAGAAGATTATGAATGGTTTTCTTACCCAGAATACATTTATCAACATAAGGATGATATATGCCAAAAAGATATAATTTTGTCTTTTTTTAAGTCAATCGAGGACTACAAAAAGTTCGTAACCGATCATGCCGATTATGCTCGGGCGCTTGAAAAAATAAAACACTTAGCAATTGATCAATGAACCAACCTCACACCTCGGTTGTTACACCTCGGAGGTGTAAACGCGGAAATCGGGGCAAATCAGCGATTTTGTCTTAAAAATGCCGGGATTTCAAATTGTTCGCCTAGCTCTTCGGGAGGAATCTCTTCTGGGGGTCTGGCTTCTTCTGGCGGTTTTTCTTCCTTTTCTTCCTCTGGAGGAGGCACTTCTTCTTCTTTTGGTGCCACAAACCGAGCCAAACGAGCCCTAGCTTCATCAAAACCAGTGGCAATAACTGTAATTTTTACTTGGTCAACCATTTTATCATTAATGGTTGCCCCAAAAATAACATTGGCATCGGCTTCGGCTTTTTGGGAAATAATTTTGGCTGCCTCATCAACTTCACTCATCGTCAAATCCGGCCCACCGGTAATATTAAAAAGAATTCCTTTAGCGCCATCGATTGAGATTTCAAGAAGGGGTGAAGAAATGGCACTTCTGGCAGCTGCTTGGGCCCGATTTTCGCCAACCCCAGTGCCTATTCCCATAAAAGCACTGCCGGCATTTTTCATAATGTTTTTAATATCGGCAAAATCTCGGTTAATAAGACCTGGCAAAGTGATAATGTCAGAAATTCCCTGAACACCCTGACCCAAAACGCTATCGGCAACTTTGAAAGCCTCAAGAAGAGTCATTTTTTTATCAATTGAGTCAAGAAGTTTTTGATTGGGGATAACAATTAGAGCATCAACTTTACCTTCAAGGTTCTCTACTCCTTCTTCAGCGACCACCATTCTTCTTGTTCCCTCAAAAGCAAAAGGTTTGGTAACAACTGCTACCGTCAAAGCCCCTTGTTCTTTGGCAATTTCGGCAATAATCGGTCCTCCACCAGTTCCGGTTCCTCCGCCTGCTCCATAAGTTAGAAAAATCATATCAGTATCAACAAGCTGTTGGGCAATTTTTTCTCGGGATTCCTCAGCGGCTTGCCGTCCCAATTCTGGATCTCCACCAACTCCAAGTCCCCGGGTTAAATTTTCTCCAATTTGAAGTTTTGTTGGCGCCAGATTTTGGAGAAGAGCCTGGGCATCGGTGTTAATAGCGATAAAATCTACTCCCTGAATCTCACTCTCGGAAATCATTGTGTTTATGGCATTTGAACCGCCGCCACCAATTCCCAAGACTTTTATTCTGGCAAACCTTCCAACATCAGGTTTAACAAGTGCCATAATTTTTTTTCTTGGAGCAGGTCAAGAAGTGAAAAAATTATATCATAAAAAAGGTTTTACGGCAAAAATGATTTAATTAAATCAACTGTCTTTCGATAAAGTCCACCAACAGGAATTTTTTGGGCAATTTTTGAAATTCCGCCAAAAGAAATTTTTCCCATTCCTTCGCTTTGTGTTTTGGCCCCATAGCAAACCAAACCCAAAGATGAAGCAAAAGCCGGGGTTAAGACATCATCAACGAGCCCTGAAACTCCAGCTGGAATTCCAATTCGAACCGGCATCGAAAGGGTCCTTTTGGCTGATTCAGCCGCCCCAACGGTCAGGGCTCCTCCGCCACTCAAGACTATTCCTGAAGGGGTCATTCCCCCAAAGCCTGATTTTTTGATTTCAAGTCCAACCATGGTAAAAATCTCATTTAGTCTTGGTTTAATTATCCCTTCGGTTAGGGTCTTCCGAGAAACTGTTTTTGTTTCCTCATAAATCCCAAGTTTTGCGAGATCAACTTCGTCAGAAGATTCTTTTTCTTCCTCTTCCTTTTTTTCACCCTCGGGTAAAGTAGCCTCTTTCACTTTCTCTGACAAAGAAAGTTTTAATTTTTCAGCCACCTCAAGTGAAAGACGGAGTCCAATTGCCAAATCGTTGGTAACATTTTTCGCTCCAATCGGTAAAACTACTGTATAAGCCGGCGCCCCCTCAACAAAAACAACAATCTCGGTCGTCCCTCCGCCGATATCAACTAAAACTACCCCAAGCTCTTTTTCCGTCTCGGTCAAGGTAGTCTCCGAAGCGGCAATTCCCCCAAAAACCAAAGCCTCGATGTCTGCTCCAACTTCAGCGACGCATTTGGCTAAATTTCTCATTGCCGTTGAGGAACCAGTAATAATGTGAGTTTCGACCTCCAAACGGACGCCAGTCATTCCCACCGGATCTTTAACTCCTTCTTGAGAATCAACAGTAAAAAATCGGGGAAGACAATGAAGAATCTCGCGGGAGGAAGGAAGAGAAATTGCCCTGGCTGCTTCAATTACTCTTTTAACATCATCAGGAGTAATCTCTCCTTCTGGTTCAGCCACGGCTACCACCCCTTTCGAATTTTGGGAAGCAATATGAGCTCCACCAACAGAAACAAGGGTTTTAGAGAGTGAATATCCAGCCATTCTTTCAGCTGCCTCAACTGAAGAAATAATCCCACTGGCGGCTTCCTCAATGTTAACAATTTGTCCTTTGCGAACTCCGGCTGAGGGAACGGAAGCCGCCCCAATAATATTTATTTTCTCCTCTTCGGGCGAAACCTGGGCAATAATGGTGGCAATTTTAGAGCTGCCAATATCAATTCCAGCTAATACTTTGGAGGCCATAGCCTTTTTTAATATGTTAATACCGGTTTGTCAAATCTTAAATCGATTTTTTGCGGTATTTTCCCTTCTATTTTAGACCGACTAAGAATAAATTGTAAAGAGGCAACTTGACTGGCGTATTCTTTTTCCTTGGAAAAAAGGACAAACAAATTACCCGAAAGTGTCGCTTCGAAAGACTCATCCAAAGATTTAATTGACCAAGTCTTAAAACCCGACATTAAAAGCGTCTCTTCTAATTTTTCTTCTTCAGTTGGTGGAGAAACCGGGCTGACAATTTTTTCTTTTTCAAGAAAAAAATTTACTCTTTTTAATTGGCTAGCCCCGAATACTCCCAGAAGAAACAAAATTAAAATAATGGGAATTATAAGTTTTCTTTTTTTAGGTTGATTTTGTGAAAGCATTTAACTCTTTAACAATTTTCTGACAAGCGGCCAGTCTGACAAGTTTTTTGGCTTTGGGAGCATTTTTTTGATATTTGGAAAGATCTCTCATCATTTCAGAAATTGCCAAAAGCAAGGTTTTGCCAGTTAATTTTTCCTGGGGCAGAATTTCTGCGGTGCCGGCGAAGACCAACACTTTGGCATTTTTAGTTTGTTCATCTTGATAACTCCAAGGAATGGGAATAAATAAGACAGGTTTTCCTAAAGCAGCGAGTTCCGAGACTATGTTTGCTCCAGCCCGAGAAACAACCAGACCTGCCTGATTTAGCACCCAACCAATCTCGGCTGGTCCAATAAAAGGAATTAAGAAATAACGCTTTCTTAATTGATGATTGATGGTTGATGACTTATGGTTGATGAATTCATAATCCAAATCACCGCACTGATGAATAACAACATATTTTTCAAGAAGTTTTGGCAAAATTTCTAAAACCGCTCTATTTATAATCCTTGCTCCCTGATTCCCTCCTGTAACATAGATAATTGGTAATCCAGACTGAACACTGAACGCTGAATGCTGAACGCTGAAAATCTCTTCTCTTATCGGATTTCCAGTTAAAACCACCTTATTTTTGGGAAAATATTTGAGACTCTCTGGAAAAGAAACGGCAATTTTTGAGGCAAAGAAAGAATTTATTTTTGAGGCCAGACCAAAAACTAATGTTTGTTCATGGGTTAAAATCGGAATCCGAAGAATAAAGCCTACAATCACCACTGGCACTGAAACGTATCCTCCAAAAGAGCAAATAACCTGGGGTTTAATTTTTAAAAGATGGTAAAGGGATTGCAAAAAACCAACTGGAATTTTAGCCAGTGAAAGGATTGTATAGCGGGTAAACTGCCTTTGAAGCCTACCAGTAGTGATTGGGATAAATTTTATTCCTAGAGAGGGGACAATTTTTGATTCAACCGAAAGAACCGTTTTCCCTTCCAAAGAATATTTCCTGCCAAAATAATAAATCTGCCACCCGCCTTCTTTTTTCAACTCCGAGATAACTGCCATGGCTGGCGCCAAATGTCCACCAGTAATTACAATTCGTTTTTTCACTTTTTCTTTACCTTATGTTTTGAGATATTAAGCAAAATTCCTATTCCTGAAAGACTAACAACCAAAGATGAGCCACCGTAGGAGATAAAAGGCAAAGGCACACCGGTTAAAGGCGCCAAAGCCACTTGACTTGAAAGATTAATCAAGGTTTGGATTCCAATCCAAGAGGTAATTCCGGCGGCTAAAAGTTGGCCAAATCGGTCAGGAGCTTCTTGGGAAATTTTAATTCCTCGATAAATTATAACCAAAAAAATGGCAATTAAAACTATGGCGCCGATAAATCCCAATTCCTCCCCAATTATGGCAAAAATTGAATCTGTCATGGCCTCGGGCAAATATTCATATTTTTGCCGTGAAGCCCCAAGTCCTACTCCCCAAAGCCCGCCTGCACCTAGAGATAAAAGCACCTGTCTAACATGATAACTTGCTTCAAGTGGATTGCTGCCCAAGTTCAAAAAGCTCAAAAATCTTTCTTTTCGGTAGCTTGAACTAAAAACAAGGGCTAGTCCGGCCAAAATACCTAAAATTGCCATAAATAAAAGCGAAAAAAGTGGGGCGCCGGCAACAAAATAAACTGAAAGTCCAGAGGAAAGCAGAATAACAGTTGTCCCTAAATCTGGCTCAAGCATCAGTAAAACCAAAAGAATACCAGAGATAAGCAGAAATGGCAAAAATTTTATTTTCTTAGCAAAGAGCGAAGACAAATATAAAACAAAAGAAAGTTTTGCCAGTTCTGCTGGTTGAAAACTAAATCCTCCAAATCCCAGCCATCTCCTTGCCCCAAGGGCTTTTACTCCAACTCCAGGAATAAGAACTAAAATAAGGAAAGCGATGGTTAAAAGCAAAAATAATGGAGCCAATTTTTCAAGTCTTCGGTAATTTAATCTTGAGAAAGCAAACAAGGCTCCCAGCCCCAGGAGAGCCCAAAAAATTTGCTGGCGGACATAAAAAAATTTGTCACCAAAATCCCGAAAAGCAGTTACTGATGATGCCTCGTAAACCATTAAAATTCCAAAACAAGTTAAAACCAAAACCAGACTCAAAATCAGCCTGTCAACCTTTTTTTCTTGAGACTTCAAAGTTACCATCTGAAAAAATTTAAATTACGGCTAGCCAGAGACCAAAGATAGCCAGCATTAACTGAGCTAGCCAGGCCCGAGTGACAATTTTTGGTTCTTCCCAACCTCGAGCCTGAAGCCAAAGATGAAAAGGAGCAATTGGGAAAAGTCGATGATTAAAAACTCTTATGGAAATAATCTGAAGCAGACTTGAGCCAATCTCAACAATGAAAAGCCCGCCAATAACCACCACCGCGGCGATTTTTCCAAGTAGAAGCCCAATAACCGCCAAAGTTGCCCCAAAAGATAAAGCCCCCACATCGCCTAAGAAAATCCTGGCCGGATAAACATTAAAATATAAAAAAGCGATTAAGGCCCCAATCCAAAGTGGAATAAAAATTGAAAGAACAGTGTCAAACATGGTGTGAGACAGAATCCAAAAAGCAAAAAGAAAAATTACCAAAAGCCCGCAAGATAAACCATCTAAACCATCAGTAATATTGAAAGCATTGGTAAAGGCAACGATGGTGAAGGCAGCAAAAGGAATATACCAAACTCCCAAGCGAATAATTCCAAAAAAGGGAACGTGAACAAAATTAATTTTTAAATTTTGATAAAGCATAAAAGCAATGGTAAAGGCCAAAATCCACTGAAGTAAAAATTTATATCTAGTCCTAAGTCCCCAAACTCCTTGTTTGACCAAGCCAAAGAATTTCATCACATCATCATAAAATCCTAAAAGTCCAAAGGAGATAAAAGTAAAAAAGAGGATATTTAGTTCGTCTTTTATCGGAAAGGCAGCCGAGATATAAACTCCAAGATATGAAAGAAGGGGAAATAAAAATGCGTAAAGAAGGGAAACGATGGCGATGACGAGCAAACCTCCTCCGATTGGGGTTCCTGCCTTAACTTTGTGCATCTTAAAAAACAGGGACTCACCGGCAGTCTTTTTATCGTTCGGTCTTTGTTCAAGTCTTTGGAATTTAAGCTTATATAAAAGATTAATAAAGGGGACAACTAAAATACTCGTGACAATAAAAGAAAAAATTAAAAGCCCCAGACAAAGTGCCATAACATTAGTATATCATTTTAAAGCCAGTCTTACCTCTTTCTGATCGCTCCAGGGATATTCGGTATTGCCAAAACACATTGATTTTTCGTGTCCTTTACCGCAAATAACGATAATATCGCCTTTTTTAGCCAGTTTTTTGAGGGCAAATTTTATCGCCTCTCGCCTATCTGGAACTCGAAAATATTTTTCTCCTTCTATCCAGCCTGCCTTCTGACATCCAGCAGCAATTTGGTCAATTATTTTATCTACATCCTCTGTTCTTGGGTCTTCGGCAGTTAAAACTACCAGGTCAGCCAGTCTTGAAGCAATTTCTCCCATTATTGGCCTCTTTGTTTTATCTCTTTCTCCCGCACAACCAAAAACAACAATCAGTCTGCCTTTTTTTTCTTTTCGGAGAGCCTGCAAGACATTCTCTAACCCATTTGGAGTATGGGCAAAATCAACAAAGACAGAAAAATCCTGCCCTTTATCAATCTTTTCAAGCCTTCCGGGAAGACCAGAAAAGTCAGCCACCGCCTTTCTGATAATTTCATCTTTTATTCCCAGCGCCTTAGCGGTGGCAATTGCTGCCAGACAGTTATAGAGATTATATTTCCCAGACAATTTAGTTTTAAATTTAAACTTTTTTAAAGTATAATCTGCCTCTTTGTTAATCCCGTAACTGACAATCCTTGCCCTACCTCCTGCCCGCTTTAAATAATTAAAGTGCCTCTCATCGCGATTTAAAACGGCAATTTTCACTCCATGAAAAAGCTTGGCTTTGGCAGCCAGATATTTTTTAAAAGTTTTATGATAATCAAGATGTTCATGAGTGATATTAGTGATTACGCCAACTTGGAAATTACAACCAAAAAGTCGATGTTGGTCCAGACCATGGGAAGTTGCCTCAAGAACCAGATATTCAACCTCCTCATCAACCATTTGCCGAAGAAGTCTCTGTAACAACCAAGGATTGGGAGTAGTTACATGGAAGCCAGTATCAATTTCTTTATCTCTAATTCTTGCCTCAATTGAAGAAACAAAAGCGGTCCTTTCTCCAGCTAACTTAAGAATAGAATAAATTAAATGAACAGTTGTCGTCTTCCCGTCCGTCCCCGTCACTCCGATAATTTTTAAGTTTTTAGCAGGATACCTGTAAACTAACGTTGCAACAATAGCTCCTATAAGGTGTTTTAAATTCTTTAACCATTTAATTACGCTGTCAGTCACATCAGATTTGGACAAGTTTGACATTGACCATAGTTATGGCAAGAAACTAGCGTACACTTTACCCTCTTGTCTTCAAGAATTAAAAGAATTCGCTCAAGGTGGCGTAAGAGTGAACCCTTAAGATAAATAAAGTCGCCTTTTTTAACAATTTTTCGAAGAACTTCGGCTGCTTCCTTAACATCTTTGACCCAAAAAACATTTTCTTTTTTCATTCCACCAGCGATTGCCTCTCTAGCAGTTTCTTTTTGAAGCGGTCCGACAGACACCAAAAAATCTATTTTAAGTTTAGCAATTTCTTGACCAACTTGGCGATGGCCTTCTTTGTCGTACCTCCCCATCTCGCCCATTTCTCCCAAAACCGCAATTTTTCTCCCTTGCCTAGCCGTCAGGCGGGCCCGGCAGGGGAGTGCGGAAAAAGTTTCCAGTCCAGCTATGGTTGAAGCCAGGTTTGCCCGAAGATGATCATCTAAAAGAATTGCTCCCAAAGGTCCTTTTTCAAGGCTCATTCTTCCCTCAAGAGGCTTAAGTTTTTTAAGACCGGTAATAATTTGTTTAGGACTTAAACCACAAATTTTGCCAACGGCAAAAGAAACCAGAGCCGAATGGACAAAATGTTTGCCCAAAAGAGGAATTTTTAAGGGGATTTTTTTTCTGTCATGGTGGACCACAAATGAAGTTCCAGACAAATCAACTTTAATATTTTCTGCCCAGAAATCAGCCTCTTTTGAAATCCCGTACTTTAAAATTTTTGCTTGAGTTTTAATTTTTGCCTTTCTGATATTTTCGTCATCCCAGTTTAAAATTGCCCAACCATCCTTGGGTATTGCAACCAAAAGCTTTATTTTTTCCTTTAAAATATTTTCCAGAGAGCCAAGATGTTCTTTATCGGCATGAACCGGAGAAATTCCGGTCAAAACTCCAATTTTTGGCTTAACCAGACCCAAATGAAAATCCATCTCCCCAATCTTGTCAATTCCATACTCTAAAACCAATTTTTGATGCCAAGGACGAAGTTTTAAGATGGTAATCGGGAGATTATAAATGGTGTCAAGATTTAAATCGGTCTGCAGGGTTTTATATTTTTCCGATAAAACCGTACTTAATGCCCGAACAGTGTTGGTTTTGCCAAAACTTCCGGTGACACCAATTAAAGTTACTTTGGGATTTAATTTAAGCCAGGCTTTAGCAATTTGTCTTCTTGATTTATGAAGAATTTTTCGATGCCAACG
>Ga0210018_1001190_pt1 | contig 13668 bp, 10 predicted proteins | sample CryGeyCG2014_010_2_FD_183967 | JGI IMG/M metagenome (GOLD analysis project Ga0210018, IMG submission 183967) | Groundwater microbial communities from aquifer - Crystal Geyser CG09_land_8/20/14_0.10 (SPAdes) (version 2) | ecosystem: Environmental > Aquatic > Deep subsurface > Groundwater | place...
GCGGCAAAGCATTATTAAAATTTTTTGAATTTATTGATAAAATTTTATTGAAACTGCGATTTTTAAGAAAATACGCATTTAAAGTAGTATTTATTTTTAGCGAAGCCAGAAAATAATAAACCGCCCGTTTTTTAGAGCGGACGGTTTTTTGAATTGAAACTTGAAAATTTCGGTTAAAAAAGATAAATTAAAGTATAATGCTAAAAAGACTGTTTGACATTGTTTTTTCTCTTTTTGGGTTGGCATTGGTCTCTCCTTTGTTTTTGGTTATTGCGGTTTTAATAAAGCTAGAATCTCCGGGACAGGCTTTTTATAGAGGTGAAAGAGTAGCGAAAAACGGAAAACCTTTTAAGATTTTTAAATTCAGAACCATGGTGCCTGCCGCCGAAAAATTAGGAGGTCCTTCAACTGCCGGCGATGACCCCAGGTTGCTAAAAATCGGCCTGTTTCTTAAAAAATATCAGCTTGACGAATTGCCTCAGTTAATCAATGTGTTAAAAGGAGAAATGAGCTTTGTAGGGCCAAGACCGGAAGTGAAAATGTATGTAGATATGATGTCGTCGGAAGAAAAAAGAATAATTTTATCTGTGCCTCAAGGAATGACAGATTTGGCTTCCTTAGTGAATTTTCATGAGAGCGATGTTTTAAAAGGAAGTCCGGATCCGGAAAAAACATATATGGAAAAGATAAGGCCGGAAAAAATCCGGCTTCAAATTGAGTATGTAAAAAACCGTTCATTTTTGTTAGACTTAAAAATAATCATAAAGACGATATTGAAGGTATTTTATGGATAATATTGAGAATTATAAAAAAATCGCTATCGAAGCTAGGGAGAAGGTGCTTGAGTTGATATATAAAGCCCAGACAAGCCACATTGGCAGCAACTTTAGTTGCCTGGATTTGTTAACGGTTCTTTTTGAAAAAGCGAATATTAAAAAAGATAAATTAATAGTTTCAAAAGGCTGGGTTGCAGCTTCAATTTACACCTTTTTAGCTTATAAAGGAATAATTCCAAAATCTGATTTAAAAAAATATTGCCGACCCGGATCAAAATATATTGGACTCATTGAACCGTTGGGAATATTTGGATGCGAATTTGCTGGTGGTAGTATGCAACTTGGCGACGGAGCAAGTTTAGGATTTGCTCTTGCTAAAAAATTAAAACAAGAAGACGGTAAGATTTATGTACTGGAAAGCGATGGAGGTGTTGACGGGGGTATTTTTTGGGAGTCAGTTTTACTTGCTAATCAATTTAAATTAAATAATCTTGTATGGATTATTGATGCTAATGGATTTCAAGCGATGGGGAAAAAAAATGAAATAGTGGACATAGAGCCGCTTAAAAATAAATTTAAAAATTTTGGATGGTATGTTAAAGAAATTAACGGCCACGATTTTTATGAAATAGAACGCGCCTTAAATTACAAACATAGCGGTCCTTATGTGATTATTGCAAGAACAGAGAAAGGGTTTCCGGTTAGTTTTATGCGAGGAAATAATTTTTACCATTACGCCAACTTAACGACAAAAATGTATAAAACAGCATTAAAAGAATTAAATGCGCAATAAAAAAGGACAATTTATAAAAGGTGTATTATCCTCTCCAAAACCGTTCCCAAAAGGTCATTCTCCTTGGAATAAGGGTAAAAAAACAATTATTCATAAAACCTGCTTAACTTGCGGGAAGCAGTTTTCTTTAGATTTACGTATTCAGAAGCGAAATCAGAAATTTTGTTCAAGAAAATGCATTAGAAATGTTACACAATTTCCAAAAGGACATCAGATGCGTCTCGGTAAAAAACCGCCTGAAAATGCTTGGGAAAATAAAAATTCTAAAGAAACACGATTTCAAAAAGGACATAAAATAAATCGGGGGAGAATTCCTTGGAATAAAGACAAAGATTTTGGCGGCAATGAAAATCTAAAAAGAAAAATAATGGGTTTATCAATATATCGTAAATGGAGAAATGACATTAAAAAAAGAGATAAAAATAAATGCGTTCGATGCGGACTAAAAGATAGAAAGTTGGAAGTTGATCACTATCCAATTCCTTTTGCAAAAATTGTTAAAGAAAAGCAAATAACTAATATTCGAGAAGCGAAAAGTTGCAAGGAATTATGGGACAAAAATAACGCCAGAAGCTTATGTCAGCATTGCCATAAAGAAATAACTTATTGGCAACAGAACACAAGAGACACTCGTAAGATTTTTATGGACACTTTGATAGAATTAGCAGAAAAAGATGATTCTATAATATTACTTATTCCAGATGTTGGATTTTCCTATATGGATGAGTTTCAAAAACGTTTCAATAAAAGATTTTTCAATACGGGCGTAACCGAACAAACCACAATTTTAATTGCTGCCGGACTTGCCTTAAGCGGCTTTAAGCCATACGTCTTTAGCATGATCAACTTTGTTGTTTTTCGTCCCTATGAGGCGGTTCGCAATGCCGTTTGTCTGCATAATGCCAACGTGAAAATTATTGGAGTTAAGGGCAGCGAGAAATACAAATTTTTGGGGTTCAGCCATAATCTTATTGTTGAAAACGAAGAAATAAAAGTCTTGGAACACTTGCCCAATCTTAAATGTTTTATTGCTGATAATCCCAAGGAAGTTAAAAAAGTCATTTTAGAAACATACAAGATGAATTCGCCTTGCTATATAAGGATTTAATCATATGGCTTACAAAGTACCTTTCGTAGACGTTCCAAAACAATATCAAATTATAAAAGAGGAAGTTTTAAGAACGATTGATGATGTTTTATCAAGGGGGGATTTGATATTGAGGAAGGATGTTGAGGATTTCGAAAAGAATATAGCTTCCTATGTGGGGACAAAATATGCGGTTAGTTTAAACTCGGGCACGGACACAATGTTTCTGTCTTTGAAAGCCCTGGGTATCGGCCCGGGGGACGAGGTGATTACGGTTTCTCATACTTTTGTTGCTTCAATAGCGGTGATTGTTCAAACAGGAGCTAAACCTATCCTGGTGGACGTAAAAGAGGATTTCACAATGGATGTTGATAAATTAGAGGCGGCAATTACTGAAAAAACCAAAGCGATTATTCCTGTTCATTTAAATGGCAGGATGTGCGAGATGGATAAATTGATGGAAATTGTAAAATCGCATAATTTAATAGTTATTGAAGATGCCGCTCAGGCCATAGGTTCAAAGTATCAGGGGAAGATGGCGGGCAGTTTTGGTTTGGCGGGGTCTTTCAGTCTCTATCCTTTTAAGGTTTTAGGATGTTTTGGGGACGGCGGCGTTTTAACAACCGATGATGAAAACCTGGCTGAAAAAGTTCGTCTTCTTAGAAATCATGGCCAAAAAACCCCCGCACCAGAGCAAGCTCGGTACGGGGCAGGTAAAACTGAAATAGTTTGTTTTGGTTTCAATTCAAGATTGGACAATATCCAGGCAGCCATTTTAAACTTGAAGTTTAAATATCTTCCTCAATACATTGAAAGAAGAAGGAAAATTGCTCTCCTTTACCAGAAGGGGCTGGCCGATGTTAAAGGAGTAAAACTGCCGCCCTCGCCAGATTCTGATGAGAAACATTTTGATAATTTCCAAAACTATGTATTAACCGCGGAAAAAAGAGATGAATTGTATAATTTCTTGAAAGAAAAGGGAGTAGAGACCTTAATTAAAGACCCAATAGCAAACCACAAGCAGCCGGGCTTGAGGCTTTCTCATTTTAACCTTCCTCACACAGAGAGATTAGCTGAACAGGTAATCTCTCTGCCAATGTACCCAGAATTAAGTCGGGAGCAGATAGAATATGTAATAGAATGCGTTCGAGATTTTTACAAGGCGAAGAGAACTATGTTCTCTTCTTCATCTTCGCTTCCTACGGAAGCTTGATAAATGAATAATATCTTTTCTAAAATTTTATTTGAAAAAAGATCACTTGCCAGATTAATATTTTTTTTAATTGCCGATGCGGCCTTGATTATCTTTTCGGTTTTCTTGGCTTTTATTGTCAGGTTTGAGGGATATGTGCCTCATCAATATCTTTTAAATATTGAAGGGATAATACTTTTGTCGTTATTAATTACCCTTCCTCTTTTTTATTCTTTGAAACTTTATTATTTTACTTGGGCTTATGTCAGTGCCGAAGAATTAATATCTTTGATGAAAGCCACCGGTTTAAGTTTTTTGTTATTGACCGCCTCTTTTTTTGTTTTAAAAGACCACCCTGTTTTTACCGGTTTTCCGCGTTCAACTCTTTTTATAACCTATTTTTTCATTTTTATTCTTTGCGGCGGTATCAGATTTGCCAAAAGGATTTATCTTAAGACATTTCAAAAAAGAGCTACAGAAGAAAAAGAAAGAACTTTAATTGTGGGAGCCGGTGATGCCGGAGAGCAGATTTTAAGGAACATTTTATCTTCCCGAATCAGCCCTTATTTCACCGTAGGTTTTATTGATGATAATCCGGCAAAACAAGGAGTGTTAATCCACGGAGTGAGAGTTTTAGGAAAAATTGAGGATATTCCCCGGCTTGCCAAAGAAGAAAAAATAGAAGAATTGATTATTGCCCTGCCTTCAGCCGGCTCTCAAGCCATAAGGGAAGCGGCAGGAAAAGGAAGGGAAGCTGGCATTAAAAAGATAAAAATACTTCCTCCGATTGATGAAGTGATTAATGGTAAGGTTAAGGTGGGAATCGGAGTTCTTCAAGAAGTGGAAATGGAAGATTTGTTGGGTCGAGAACCGGTTGTTCCAGACCAAAAATTAATTGAGAATTTTATTCAGGGCAAAAAAGTTTTGGTTACAGGAGCGGCTGGTTCCATTGGCTCCGAGCTTTGCCGCCAGATAGTCAGATTTAAACCATCAATGCTTTTGTTGTTAGACCAAGATGAGACCGGTGTTTTTAATATTAGCGAAGAATTGAAATATAAATTTTTAGATACCCGAGCCGTAGCGAAAGGTGAAAAAGAGGATTTATCCTCTTTGACTATTAAATCTTTTATAGCCGATATTCGCGATAAAGAAAAAATAGAACAGATTTTTAAAAATACCTTACCGAACATAGTTTTTCATGCCGCCGCTTACAAACACGTTCCGCTGATGGAAGAACATCCAGACGAGGCAGTGAAAAATAATATATTTGGGACAAAAATAATTGCTGAGGATGCTTTAAAATCAGAAGTGGAAAAATTTATTTTTATTTCCACAGATAAAGCCGTAAATCCAACATCTGTAATGGGAGCGAGTAAAAGAATAGGAGAGATGATTTGCCAAAATTTAAATCAAAAAAATAATACTAAATTTATCTCTGTTAGGTTTGGCAATGTTGCCGATAGTCGAGGAAGCGTCATCCCAATCTTCAAAGAAAAAATCAAAAAAAGAGAAACGATTGAGATTACCCATCCCGATATGGAAAGATATTTTATGACTATTCCAGAAGCCTGTCTTTTGGTGCTGCAGGCAGGAGCGATGGGTCAGGGCGGAGAGGTATTTGTCTTGGATATGGGGGATCCAGTAAAGATTTTTGATTTAGCCATAGAATTAGTTAAACTCTCAGGGTTAAGGCCTGACATAGATATCCCGATTGTTTATACCGAACCCAGACCGGGAGAGAAATTTTTTGAAGAAATACTAACGGCTGAGGAAGGAACGATTGCCACTCAAAATGAAAAAATTTTTAAAGCCAAACTTTCTGATGTTAATGAAAATAAATTAAATTCAGGACTTGGAGCGTTAAAAACAGCTATAGATAAAGAAGCTATAATAAAGGTTTTAAAAGAGTTAATTCCAACATATAAGCCTAATAATCAAGTTTAAGTATGGGCAAAAGTTCTAGAGAAAAAAGAGAAAGGAGATTAGGGGAGGAGGCAGGGCCAAAAGGAGAAAAGACTGAAATTAGATTTGAGAAAATTTTAAAAACGATTATTTTTGGGGGCACCGTCTTAATTTTATTTACGCCCTTGATTTTGAGTTCTAAATTTTTCTTTCCTTTTGTCGGACCAAAAAGCCTTTATTTTATGGGATTGACCGAAATGGTCTTTTTTTCCTGGCTTTTTTTAATCATTTTCTATCCAAAATGTCGGCCGCGCTTAAATTTTATTTTATTAAGCTTGATTTTATTCACTGCTATTTTAATTCTCGCCTCTCTTTTTGGAGTAGACCCTTCTTATAGTTTTTGGTCAAAATTTGAAAGAATGACCGGTGTTTTGATGATGCTTCATTTATTGGCTTTCTTTTTGGTGGCTTCCTCTGTTTTCAGGGAGAAGGATTGGCTGAAAATTTTTTCGGTTTCAATTTTCGTCGGTGTTATTTTAAGCTTGATAGCGCTGTTTTCAAAAAGTACTTTAATGCAAAGCGGAGCGACAATTGGCAATGATTCTTTCTTGGGGACTTATTTGCTTTTTGATTTATTTTTAGCCCTGTATTTAATTACCCGAGCGAGGCAAAGCCGAGCGAAAGGTGAAGATGAAGCGATAGCTTCATCGCCTTTAAAATCAAAAGGCGCCTTAAGAATTTATTCTTCAGTTTGCTTTTTGATTATGGGTTTTGCATTGATTTTTAGCGAAGCAGAAGCAGCCAAACTTTCTTTTTTGGGCGGCCTGGTTTTGCTTTTGTTTTTATGGCTGGCTTTCAATCAAAAGAGAAAATTAATGTTAATCGGTCGTTTACTTCTGGCACTATCTGTGATTTTTGTAATTGTTTTTACGTTTTTTGCTTTCCAGCCCGACAGTTTTGTCCGAAAACAAATAATTGAGAAAACGCTTGGCGAAACATTCGGCGGAAGATTTATTGTCTGGCAGGCAGCCTGGCAGGGCTTTTTAGAAAGACCCTTGTTGGGTTGGGGGCTTGAGAGTTTTGAATTTGCCTTTATTAAATATTATAATCCCTGTTTGGGAACTGCGAGATGCGGCGGTGATGTTTGGTATGACCGCGCTCATAACATTATCTTTGACACTTTGGTTACTTCGGGAATAATAGGTTTGCTCAGCTATCTAACTATTTTTGGAGGGGCGATTTTAATTTTATGGAAGCAATATTATCGCAAAGCCATTGATTTTTTGACAGCTGGAATTTTTTCATCTATTTTGATTGCTTATTTTGTCCAAAATCTGACTGTTTTTGATATGGTTTCAAGCTATATGATATTTTTTTTAACCCTCGGATTTATCGGCTTGATTTCTTCAGAAAATTACGGCCCAAAGACAGGAGTCGATGAAGCTGTTGCTTCATCTCCACCCTTCGCTGTCGCTCGGGTAGTCGATGAACTTCGAGTAAGAAATAATTTTAAAAACCAGGCAAAGAGGATTTTGTCTTCTTTTTCGTCTCGCTTTGCTCGCCAATTGACGGCGCTAATTCTTTTCATTTCGTTAGTTTTTTCTCTTTTTGAGTTTGTAATTAAACCTCTGAAAACAGACTTTTACGTGATAAAATCTCTTCGGGCTCAAAATTCTAAAGAAAGGGTTTCACTGTATAAAAAAACATTGAGTTTTTCTTCGGTTGGAAGATACCAAGTGGCAGAGCAACTTGCTGACCTTACATTAAGTGCCCGTTCCGGATTAGGCAAGACCGTCTCTCTGGAAGACTATAAAGCAGAACTCGATTTTATAAGCGAAAAATTAGAGAAAAGCATAAAGCAGTCCCCGTTAAATTTGCGAGGTTACCTTAAACTTGGGCAAATTTATGATGCCTATGTTAGGGTTGACCCGCAAAAGCTTTCTCAGGCAGAGATGGTTTTAAGAAGGGCAATTGAGCTTAGTCCGAAAAATCAGCAAATTTATTGGGAATTAATTCAAAACAAACTATACCAAGGGGAATTTAACGAAGCTTTTTCTTTAGCGGAAAAATCCTTGGAACTTGAGCCAGAGAGGGGTCAGTCTCATTTGATAGTGATTCAGGTAGCAAAGATTATGGGAGATGATGAGTTGGCAAATAAAAAAGCTGAAGAGGCAATCATGATTAATCCGTCTTGGGAGCCGAAAATTAAAGAAATTATTGGAAATTAGTAAAAAACTTGACATAATCTTTTAAATTTGTTAATATTCAATTAGTGAGTGTTCCGAAAGGAACTTTGCTAAGTCGACAGTAACCCTCCCTCGAGCGAGGGTTGCTGTTTTTTTTATTGGTTGCTTAGAGAACTATCCCGAATAACTAAATTCTTTGTTGACACAAGACCCTAAAATTTGCTTTGATAGAGTCTTTTGCTATAATGAATATAATATATGAAAATATGTAAAGTTTGTAAAAAAGAATTACCAGAAGATTCCTTCTATTTTGTAGGAATGGGAAAAAGATGGAGGGGGAATATATGTAAAAAATGTAGTAATAAAAAAAACGTTACAAAGAAGAAAAATAAAGTTTTCTCGAGCTTGGTTTAGAAGAAGATTTTGTAGATTAAAACGGAATGCGAAAGATAGGAATAGAAAATTTGAGTTAACGTTTAAAGAATTTTGTCGTATAAGAAAAAACGAAAAGTGTTTTTATTGTAGAACTATCCGTGGTCTTTTTTCAACAGAGCGATTAGATAACACAAAAGGGTATAGTGTTTTAAATTGCGTTGTCGCTTGTTGGCGATGCAACAAGATGAAGAGTAAAGATTTTACAATGGAAGAAATGAAAATTCTTGAAAAGGCACTTAGAAAAATAGATAAACTCAGAAATATTTGAAGTTTTTTTTAACTTTGTTAAAATATAGTTGAGTCGGGAGGTAGCACTCACTAAAGACTTAGTTTGGAGTTAACTCTCCCGGCTCTTTTAAAACCGAGCCCCGCACGTAGCGGGGCGAAGGTGGAAAAGAAGATTTATCTTCTTTGACTTTCAAAGTTCAAAATGCAAAATGCAAAATGCAAAATGCAAAGTTACAATTAAAAATTCAAAATTCCAAAAAAATAAAAAAAGAATTACCGAGTGTTCAAAAAAATATTTCGCTGAAAAATTATACTACTTTTAAAATTGGCGGCAAGGCAAAATATTTTTTTGCGGCAAAAAGTAAGGAGAGTTTAATTTCGGCAATTAAAGCGGCAAAGAGAATTAATTTGCCATTTTTTATGTTGGGCAGGGGGAGCAATTTATTAGTTTCTGACAAAGAGTATAAGGGATTGATAATAAAAATACAAAATACAAAATACAAAATACCCCGCAGTAGAACAAGTTCACTACGGGGCAAGCAAAATACAAAAATATATGCTGAAGCGGGTGTACCTTTATCACAGTTATTAAATGAGGCGACAAAAAATAATTTAACTGGCCTTGAATGGGCAGTCGGAATCCCGGGGAGCGTCGGCGGAGCTGTCAAAGGAAATGCAGGAGCTTTCGGAAGTTCATTATCTGATAATATTCAAAGAGTTGAAGTTTTTAATATAAATAACGAAAAAATTAAAATTTTCAAAAATAAAAATTGTCAATTTTCATATCGAAACAGTATTTTTAAAAAAAATAAAAGCCTGATTGTTGTTTCCCTGGTTTTAAAATTGAAAAAAGGAGATAAAAAAGAGATGGAGAAAAAAATCAAAGAATATTCAGATTATAGAAAAAGACATCAGCCGCTAAATTTTTCTTCAGCTGGCAGTATTTTTGTTAATCCCGAAGGGTTTTCAGCGGGACAACTCATTGAAAAATGCGGTTTAAAAGGAAAAAAAATAGGCGAGGCTCAAATTTCGAAAATCCACGCTAATTTTATTGTCAATCGGAATAGAGCTAAAGCAAAAGACGTCAAAAAATTAATAAATCTGATGAAAAAAAAGGTAAAACAAAAATTTGGGCTGGTTTTAAAAGAAGAAATTGAGTATTTATGATTTTCCACACTTGACCCCCACCAAAATTTGGTGTGGGGATTGACAATGCTTGTTGAAATGAAATAATAAAGTAATAAATAAAAATTTTATAACTTCATTACCCGAGTCGCAGCGCGGCGAAGGGTGGAGAAGCTCGAAGAAACAAGTTTCTTCTCCCGTCTCGCCTTCGGCTCGACGAACGAATGTTCTTTGAGTACAGATAGCGGTCGACTATTTGCGAAAATCTTTTAAAAAATAATTTGTTCAAACATATGGCAAAGAAAAAAGCAGCCAAGAAGAAGAAAAAAAGATAGAATTAAGTTCTTCCACAAAGATTTGTGGAGAGAGGGAGGGGGGTGGGCAATAAGTTTTTTTAATCCCGCAAATAAAAGAGACCTTGCGGGATTGCTTTTTTTTAAAAATAATGTATAAGTATAATATAAAGTATAATATAAAGAATAACGTATAGGTGTAATATTAAAGATGGAAGGCGAAGAGAACTACGTTCTCTTCTTCATCCGGAAGCTTGATATATGATAGAAAAAATCAGTAAAAAGAAAAGAAAACCAAAAGAAGAAAAAAAGGGAAAGGTTGAAAAAGAGAAAAAACCAAAAAAGCCGGCGAAAGTCAAGATTGAAAAAAAACCAGCGCCCGAAATTGAGCGTTATTTTGAAGCGACTGGCCGAAGGAAAACAGCGGTCGCGAGAGTTCGACTTTTTACCCGTGGTGAAAAATTGTTTTTGGTCAATCAAAAACCTTACGATCTTTATCTTCCAAGTTTAGAGCTTCAACAGATTGCTCAGTCTGCTTTGGAGAAAATGAAATGTCTGGACAGATTCCGGATTGAGGTTAAAGTAAAAGGAGGCGGTTTTCATGCGCAAGCAGAAGCTGTCAGGCACGGAATAGCCAGAGCTTTGGTGATTTTTAATCCTGATTTCAGAAAAAGATTAAAAAGAGCGGGGTTTTTAACTCGTGACCCAAGAATGCGGGAAAGAAAAAAATTCGGTTTAAAAAGAGCCCGTCGCGCGCCTCAGTGGGCAAAAAGGTAAAGCGCTCGGCAATGAAGTTTTAAAGATGATCGCTCGGCAGCTGCGTTCCAAGGCACGCAGTCAGTTAGCCCACCGAGCTAACTGCTGCTCATTTCTCGGCTTCGCTCTTGCCGACTGCGTCGGCAAACCGTGGCCGCTCAGCCTCCGAAGTGTCCTTGTCAGCAGCCGCCTCGCTTTAATGTTCCGAAAGTTAGTTTAAAACTTATTGCCTCGCTCGATACAAAATACAAAATACAAGATACAAATGCTCAAAGAATTAATTGACAAATTTTATTTGGACAGACAAAAAGACAAAGAACAGCATCATTTTTATATTACGGATGCGGGTAAGTGCGGCCGGGTGATCTTTTTTAAATTTAAAAAAGCGCCCCGGGAAAAAATGGAAGCGAGAGTCTTGCGGATGTTTGACCATGGAGACTATATTCATCAGCTCATTATGCGATCTCTCGTGGCAATAAAAGACGTAAGAGTTATCACCGCCGAGGTAGATATCGGTCCTCAGGAAATAATTTCAGGCAGGGCTGATGCTATCCTAAGTGATAGAAAAGATTTGTATGTTTTAGACATTAAAAGCATGAATAGCATGATTTTTAAGAATTTAGACGCGCCAAAAGAAGAAAATATTAACCAGCTCCAACTTTATCTCCATTTTTTTAAGATTCCAAAAGGTATTTTGCTTTACGTTAACAAAGATACTCAGGGATTAAAAGAATTTTTAATTAATTATGACCGTAAACGAGCCGAAAATCTTCTGGAAGAACTGGTAAATTTAAAAAAGAAAATTGACTTAAACGTTATTCCGGATAGAATACCTACGTGGCCGCAAGATTGGCAGTGTCAGTATTGTCAGTTTAGAGAAATATGTTCTTTGGCAGGAAGAGGTGAAATAAACTGGACAGTTTTTAAAGAAAAAATTGAGGCTCCAGCCAAAATTAAGGGATAAGCACCTTTGAACTGTAAAAATTTCCGTTGCTTAAAATAAATAACTTTTTGTATATTTGATTCCAAAAGATCTTTGGAGACTCAAACTCAGCCAGGTCAACAATGTTGATAATATCTCGGTCGTCGGTTTCGGCGATTTTTATTTTGCCTCCTGAATTAAAAATTAGATAATGGTCGGTGAAGAAAAAAATCTCGCCCATTTTTTCTGAAAAGCGAGCAATAAATAATTGTTCCTTGTTTTCTTTTTGAGGTTGGCCAAGCTCCGGTTTTAAAAATAAAATCCATATTTCATAATCGGAAGCATAAGCTATTTTTTTATAATCGGGAGAAACCTTCAATTGTTTATTTGTTTCAAAAAATTTTTCAAATGAATCCGATTCAAGATTAAAAAAATATATTTTTTGACCATCGGAAATAAAAATCCAGTCTAAAAAAACATCGACTTGCAAAGACCTGTCTTTTTCTAAAGAAAATGGTTGTTTGTTTATCTTCTCCGGGTTTGAAAAGGAAAAATCAGTTTTGAAAAGGAAACCTGAATTATCAAGATAGTAAAAATCCTGATTGAAAATCTGGAAAGACTTAACATTTTCCAGCAGTTTTTGGGAAATTTTCTTTTGGGCAATATCCGCCTCAAAAATAGCCCCGTTCTTTAGCATAATTAATTGTTGGGAATTATTCGGGTGGAAAGAAATATCTTGATATTCTTCGTTTAGAAAATCAAGTAGAATTGCTTTAGGTAATGCTTGAGTCAAATCAAGCAAATAATATTTTACCCGAGCGTTAGCGAAGTCAAAGAGCGCTTCGCTCTCTTTTCCACCTTCGTCCCGTAAACGGGACTCGGTGGGTGAAGAAGAGGATTTATCCTCTTCGCCTACATCTACTTTTAACAAAAGCCTTTCGGAATCAGAGGAAAATTTTAAATCCAAAAGATAGACTTGACCGTCTTTTGAAAGATCTTTGCTGTCCATTAATTGACTTTTGACGTTATTTTGAACTTCAAAAGTTTTTAAAGACCAGCCAGCGGAGTTGCTACCCGGAGGGGAAGAAGTGCTGGAACTTTCAGCTGTCTCTTTTAAAATTATTATTTTTTCATCCGGCGAAGGGAAAAAATCCTCCACATTTTTAGTTAAAGGGTTAATCCCGATATCTTGCGGGACCAAGACAATGTTTTTTGCTTCGGTAACCTGATTTTCTTTTAATTCCAGAATTTTTTTCCATGAGTAAAGGCCGTCTTTTTTAATCTCTATTTGGTATTTTTTCGGCAAAAGATTTTCTATTAAAGCGGCGCCAAAGAAAAAATCGGTTTTTTTAATTATTTCTTTTTCTTTAATAACATTTCCTTTGCTATCCAAAGGAGCTATTGAGATTTGAGCGCTTTTTGGCAGAACCTTAAAATAAAAAGCGCCGGTTTTTACGATTTTTTTTGTTTCAAAATTAAATCGATACCCCCAAGAATAAAAAACGATTGAGGGAGCAATCACCATAAAACAAAACAGTAAAATAAAAAATAAGAGAGTCCGAGTTTTTTTATTCATAAGCCGAAGCTTTAGCTGAGGCGGTCGAAGAGAACATTGTCCTTTTCTCCCTCCTCGTCTTGCTATCGTAAGACTTGGAGATAGAAGAGTAGTTACTCTTCAAACAACCATCTCTAGTTTTAATATTAAGGGAAAACGAGCCATTTGCCAAATTTGTTTTTTTGATTTACACTGAAGTCGAAGAACATTCGTTCGTTGAACCAAAGGCGAAACGGGAGAAGAAACTTGTTTCTTCGAGCTTCTTCACCCTTCGCTTCGCTCGGATAAATGATGCCAGAAAAATTTTTAATTCGCGGAGGAAAACCCTTAAAAGGCGTAGTGGAAGTAATGGGGGCCAAGAACGTCACCTTTCCTTTATTGGCGGCAACTTTATTGACCAAAGAACCTTGTCAGGTTT
>Ga0210018_1001192_pt1 | contig 13655 bp, 19 predicted proteins | sample CryGeyCG2014_010_2_FD_183967 | JGI IMG/M metagenome (GOLD analysis project Ga0210018, IMG submission 183967) | Groundwater microbial communities from aquifer - Crystal Geyser CG09_land_8/20/14_0.10 (SPAdes) (version 2) | ecosystem: Environmental > Aquatic > Deep subsurface > Groundwater | place...
TGCTGCGGCTGCTTGCCCAAAAGCCACAGGATTTGCAGCTCGAGCACGCCGAGGTTTATGTCGTCCGGCATATGTAGCATAACATACACAAGCGGTTATTTAAGCGTTTGCGGCAGGAAAGAAAAAAGAGAGCGGGGTGAGGGAGTTGCACCCCCCTAACTCGCTCTGCAGGCGAGCGCGTAACTGCTCCGCCAACCCCGCGTCAACAACTTTTGGCCGGGCAAACTATTTAGCCGTTTGCCCGCGTGCCGGAACGCCGACGCCGGCGGCACGACGCAGGTCGCGCGTCATGCCCTGCCCCTGAATTTTGCCCACGCGCCCCTTGCCGCGGCGTGCAGCTTGGAGAACTCGAGCGCGCCCTTGTCGAGTTCGGGGCGCTTGAACGCGGCGAGGAACAGCACCGCGTAAAGCGCGCCGTAAAAGTGCACGAAGAAGTCGGTTTGCGTCTGCGACTCGCGTTCGCGGCCCTTTTCGACCAAATCTACTTTTTGGGCGTACGCGTTGGCGCTGGCATTCGCCGCCGCGGCCTCGATTGTCTTGTTTTCCTCCGCGAGGCTCTGCGCCCGGATTTGCAGGAGCGCCTGTTGCGTGGCGTAGTCCTCCTGTTCCGACGTTATGAGCGCGGAAACCGCGGGAAACACGAAAAAGGAAATCAGCAGGGGCGTGGCTATCAGCATAAAAACCGCATACTTGGGCTTGAGCGCGGTCGCGGCGGCCATCAGCGACGAAACCGCCGCGCTCGAACCGACCAGGTAGGCGCCGGGGTTCAGCAGGGAAAAGACTATACTCGAAAAAATGCCCGCGGTCAGGAAGAGCGCAAACACGCTCAGCGAGGACAGCATGGTTTCCAGCAAAAGCGTGAACAGGATGAGGGGCACGAGGTTGCCGGCGAGGTGGAACGCGCCCACGTGCGTGAAAAGGTGCGTCACCAAGCCCGCGACTTGCGACAGCGAGAAAGACGAAAGGAAGACCTCTTCGTCGGATAGATAAAGCGTCCCCTGCGAGGCCATGAAGTAGGGCACAAGCATTGCCAGCGCCAGTATTGCCGTCGCATACGGGAAGCGCGGGTAACCGAACACGCCGTCAAGTAGGTTGTGACGCCTTAAATAGAATTAGGCCTGCTCCAATCGGAGCAGGCAAGGCGACCATTTCAACCCACCTGAGAATACGCATTAGTCCGACGAAAACGGCAAATAAAAGCCTTTGGAAACTACGCAAACAGGGTTACCTGCGGCCTTTGCCTTTGCGTGCGTTGAAAACGGTTTTTCCCCGCGGGTTTGACTCCACGCGGATTTTTGCACCCGAAAAAACGGGTTTCAGGCCGAGCGAATGCATCACCACGGCGAGCGCGCCCGCTTCCGAGTGCGGCTGGTTCGTCACGCTCGCGTTTCCGTCAGCCTCCTTGTAAACTTCCCAGTGCACTTTCTCGCCGCCCACGACGAGCAACAGCGGCGGCTTGAGCGCGGCGCTCTCGAACGGCTCGCCGTACATGGTCAAGTGGACTACTCTCGCGCCTTTCGCGCGGGCCGCGGTGAAAACCTTGCGCCACGACGCCGAGTGCGCGACTTTGAATTTTCCGCCCCACCGCTTGGCTACGCTTGCGGCGCTCTTCTCGAACGACTCGTCGCGCTCGCCGGTGTAATAGAAGCGCGCGGCGCCGAACGCGCGGGCTATGAGCGCGCAATGCGTGGTCAGCCGCTTGTCGCGTTCGCGGCGGTGCCCCAACCGAAGTACCCAGACGAAACCCATGCAGGCAATAGGCATTTATACTTTTTTTAACCGTATTATTGCCTCAACGGGTCCGTAGCTCAGCCTGGCAGAGCGCTCGGCTCTTAACCGAGGTGTCGAGGGTTCGAATCCCTCCGGGCCCGCTGTCCAAATCGCTTCGCCTTCCAGCTGCGCGTTTTCTTTGGCGCGGCGCCATCGCGAAAAATTTTCTTTCAACTCCGCGATTTTCGTTTTGTTTTTGTTCGCGGCGCGCCCCCCGAAAAACCGTGTTTTTCGCTCGGCGGAGTCACATAAGGTATAAATACTTTCTGCGCGCATTAAAGCTTTCATGCCCTCCGCGATTCGCCCCCGAAAGACCGCGCCGCGCGCTTCGGCGGCGAAACCCAAATTTTCCGCGAACGCGGCAACGGTTTTGAAAACGAAAATTTTGGCTCTCAAGCCCGCGGTTCTAAAATCAGGGGCCGGACCCCCGAAAGTTTTGGGTGCGAAGGCCAAGGCCGCGATTTCCGCGGCCATGCTAAAGGCTGGCTCCGTTAACGGCGAATCCGCGGAAATCGCGCCCGCGAAGCCGAACCCGCAGGACTTAAAGAAGGCTTTCGAATTCGTGAGCTCGGTTGCGGGCAGGAAGGGCTTGAAGGTAGTCAAATCGCTTGGCGACGGCGCGACGGACGAAACCGTGGAGAAGCAGACGGGCTTCAAGGTTTCGGAAGTCAGGCACCTGCTCAACGTGCTGCACAACCGCGGCATCGTCGAGTATACGCGCGAGAAGAACATGACCACGGGCTGGTTCACTTACACTTGGAAATTCAACCTGGACCGGAGCACCAAGAACTTTTTGGCCGCGAAGCTGAAGCGGCACGAGGCGCTGAGCGCCGCTCTCGCGCGCGAAAGCACGACGCAGTTTTACGCGTGCCCGAAGGGCTGCACGAGACTGGACTTCGCCGAGGCGAGCGAGAAGGAATTCAAGTGCGCGTGCGGCAAAAAACTCGCGTTCCAGGACAACGCGAAGCGGCTCGTCGAGCTGAAGGACGAACTCGAGGCGATAAGGGGCCTGCTCGCGAACTCCAACGCAAAATTATAATAAGCGCGGCGCAGGAATTGTTTGCGGACTCATTCTCGCTTAAAGCGGGGTAGGGTAGCCAGGAGTACCCGCTGGGCTCATAACCCGGAGACCGCAGGTTCAAATCCTGTCCCCGCTATTTTTCGTTTTGTTTGCGTAGCTTCTTGACGCGCCACTTTCCCGAAGCGTCGGGCTTGTACTTTCCCTTGCCTGCCACTGAATAATACAGCAGCCGCATGCGCTCGACTATTTCCTTCGAGCCCCCTAACTCCGCGTGCGCCTCGTCGGAATGCGACAGGTAGGATGGCTGGTATTCGGGCCGGATGATGCGAACTTCGTCGAACCCGTTGGCCGCCGCGTGCTTCTCCAAAACCCTTAGCAACAAGTTCGGCCAGTTCGCGCCTGCCGCGGCCTTGAAGTCCGCGGACGCGTCGACCGAACCGCGCTGGCCTTGAATCGCCAGAACTGCGACTATGCGCTTGCCGCCCTCGTTGAGGAACACGAATTTCAATTGTCCAACGCCATAGTCGAGCGCGTCGCCCTCCTTGGTTTTGACCGCCTCCAGCGCGATTGGCGATTCATACTGCCCGTGCCCGAGCCGCACGCGGAACTCGCCACCCCCGGCGGCGGGAATTTCGCGCGCCTTGAAAGTGGAAATAAAGTCCAGCCCCTCGAGCACGCGCGCGGGCGAATGAAATTCCGCGCCAAACGGCTTCTCAACGCGGCTGTCGCAGTACGTTTCTAACGCCCCGCTTACCAGGTTTACCAGTTTCGGCTCCTCGTTCAGCGCCTGCCAGCCGATTGCCGAGTTTTCAAGGTAGTGCCCGAATTCCTTGAGCCCGCCGCCTATGCGCAGCGAATCGTGCAAAGTCAAGTAGGGCCGCAGACCCATGAGGACGAACGATTCGCGCACGCGCTTCAACGAGCGCGGCGCAACCCGCCTGAACGCCGCGTAATTGTGGCGGATCATGGGCAGATGCATGCGCAGGTCGCGCAACTCCGCGAGACTGCCTTTCACGCCGAGCCGCCTTGCCGCGGCTAAAAAGTGCGGCCGGTCGCCCTCGGGAACGAAAACGCGGGCATACAAGCCGGGCAGCATCGCCATGAATCAAACAAAGGCGGCAACGGCAATTTAAACGGTTGTAGAGTTACGCCCCCTGCGGCTTTGGCTTGGACCCCCCTTGCGGCGCTTTCGCTAACGGCTCTGAAAACAAAAAAAATAAGGCTTAAAAAGGAAATTACTTGCCGAACGAGCGGCGGTACTTGTGGGAGTACGGGAGCGGCTTCTGCTCCGTCGGCTCGGGTGCGGCCTCTTCGACGTCGCTTATCGGCGTGTTGGACACTAGGATGATTCGGTCGACCGCCTTGACCGAGCGGTACATGACCGTGCGCTCCTTGAATACCTTCTTCGCCTCTTCCTTGCTCGACGCGCTTATCGGCTCCATGGTGAGGCGGACGATTTCGCCCTTCTGCAAGTCGATGATAACGTCGTAAACCTTGCCCATGGGCACCGCGTTGTCGGTGAAAATGTCCATACCCATCAGCTGCGAAACCTTCATCAAGCCCATGACCAACCAATCCTCCTACTTTAACCCTATTCCGTTAACGGTTTTTTAAATGCTACCCTTGGGCCCTCAAACCACGCGGAGAGAAAAACCCTTGCCTACCTCGTTGAGCACGTGCCCGTAATCGCGGTAATGCGCTATTGCGACCAGCCGAACGGGATAATTGCCCGGAGCGGTGCGGCCGTTCGCCCACAACTTCAGCGGAACTGTCTTGCGTTCGCCCGGCTTCAGGGGACCCAGCCTGATTTCGCGCTGCTGGCTCAAACCGCTCCCCTCGAAGCCGAGACCCTTCGGGACGGTTACCACCAACGCGGTCAGCGACTCGACGGGCTGGGTGTTTGTTAGGTGGACCTCGACTTGCGCGTAGTCCGCCGTGTGCGCCTTCAGGCGCAACGGGTGGACCGCGTAATCCAGCTCGTAACCCGCCGCGCTCGCGGCCGGTTTCTTGCCGAACAAATCGAATAACGCCATGAAATCAAGCCCGCTTCCTCTGAGGCCTATACCCAGCCGCACAATAAAAAGGTTTCAATACACGCGGCGGGGCATTCTTCCGTTAATCCGGCCGTGCCAACCGCCGGCGGGTTAATCCAGGCGCGAGGCCCACCAGCGCGCCATCTTGCCCAGGTTGGCCGAAAAAACGCCCGAAAGGCGGTAAGCGTTGCTCTTGCCAGCCTCTTTTTCAACCAAACCCGCGTTCGACAGCGCTAGAAGCAGGTAAAACAAGGCGCTCTTGGGCACCCCCAGCTCGTCCCGCAGGGTTTTGAACGACTTGGGTTCTTTTTGCACGGATTCGAGCACGCGCATCGCGTCGCGGCGCTTTTCCTCGGAAAACGGGAACGCCATCGACAGGAAGTCGTACAGGGTAAACTGCCCCGAATCCAGCTTGGCCAGCACTTCGGAGTCAAGCGTAAGGCGTGCCCGGCTCGTTTCCTTTTGCCTCGCGTGCGTCATTTAACCGTCTTTTCGCTGCCTTTGAGCGGCACCCTCCGAATCAGGCACCCCCCATACTTCCAGTAATCGGGGGGTTTTAACCCGAACGCTGAAGCTTGGCAAAACCGCTTGAACCGGAACGACAACATTTTGAACCTGGCGCAAGCCGGGCGATGCAAAAACAAAAAAAAACCGTAAAAATGCACCCGCCCGCGAATTTTGCCGGCTGTATGGGTTTTACTTGGTTTTTTTAAGCCGCTTGAATTAAGTTGTTTTGAGCGTTTTGGGGGTTAGTTCGGTCGGTTTAGTTGGTTTAATTTAAAGTCCAGTAAAGTTGTTTGGGTTGGTTTAAAGTCCAGTAGAGTTGTTTTTGTTTTGTAAGTGTTTTGTTTAAGTGTTTTGTAGATTATTAAAAATATTAAATATTGAATCGACATTTGAGTTGTTGAAACAAAAATGATTTTGTCCAAACGTGAAATGCTGGCCGCAATCAAGCGCGGTGAAATAATCATAACTCCCTTTGAGAAGGGGCTGGTCGGAGCCTGCTCCATAGACTTCCGCTTGGGTGATGAGTTTCGTTTGTTCAAAGGCAAAAATAAAGTCGACTTGACTGACGGATTGGATTATTTGAAACTGACAAAACCAGCAACCAAGCCCGAAGGAATTGAATTGCAGCCCGGTGAAATGGTGCTTGGCGTCACTCTGGAGCGCCTGTCCTTGTCGCAAAAGTATTGTGGTTGGATTCAGGGAAGGAGCAGGATAGCTAGGATGGGTTTGATGGTTCACGTAAGCTCCGGCTTGATACAACCGGGAGTTGACAACAAGCAAGTCCTCGAAATCGTCAACCTGTCGCCGAACGCGATAACGCTCAAGCCGGGCGTTCCCATTTGCCAAGTTTCCTTCGAAGTCCTGTCAAGCGAAGCGTCCTACGAGGGTGAGTTTGCCAAGCAATCCAAACCATAAAGTTCGGGTTTGCAATATTACGATTACCGGAACTGCGGGGTGGGTGGAGCGAAGGGCGCGCCAAAAAGGGCGAAACCGCCCGCCCGAGTTTTGCCCGCCGGCAGTAAAAGTGCGAATGGGTGGTTTTGATGGAGAAAAACGCAATAACGCAAGTGACGGCCCGCGAAGTGCTTGATTCGCGCGGAAATCCGACCGTGGAATGCGAGTTGCACTGCGACGGAAAGGCGTTTTTCGCGATAGTGCCCAGTGGCGCTTCAACAGGCACTCACGAGGCGCTCGAGCTGCGCGACGGCGGCAAGCGCTACCACGGCAAGGGCGTGCTCAAAGCGGTGGGCAACGTCAACGCAACGATAGCCCCGCTGCTTGTCGGCAAGCAGCCATCGCAATCGCTGGACGCGGCGATGATTGCCGCCGACGGCACCGAAAACAAGACGAAGCTCGGCGCGAACGCGATTCTCTCCGCCAGCATGGCAATATCCCGCGCTTGCGCGGATTCGAAAGGCGAGCCCCTCTACAAATTTGTTTCTTCGCTTTCAAACCGCAAACCAGCGATGCCGTGCCCGGCGTCCAACGTGATAAACGGCGGCGCGCACGCCGGCAACGCGCTGCGCATACAGGAATACATGATACTCCCGCAAGGCGTTTCGCAATTCAGCGAGAAAGTGCGCTTCGTTTCCGAAACCTACCACCAGCTCAAGAAAATCCTGAAGGAAAAATACGGCCCCGCCGCAACGAACGTGGGCGACGAAGGCGGCTTCGCACCCCAGATTTCGGACAACCGCGAGCCGCTCGAACTAATAACGCGCGCAATCGAGGAGCTCGGCTACGCGAAGGAAATGCGGCTGGGCATCGACGCGGCCGCGAGCAACTTTTACGAGAATGGCAAATACGCGCTCGACAAGCCGTATTCCGGAAGCGAGCTCGTAGATTACTACTTAGACCTGGCGAAAACTTACGAGTTCGCCTTGATGGAGGACCCGTTCGCCGAGGACGACTTCGACTCGTTCGCGGAACTGACCAAAAAGGCGAAATTCGCCGTGGTCGGAGACGACCTGGTCGTAACCAACCCCAAGCGCATCCGCATGGCGATTGAGCGCAAGGCGTGCAACTGCCTCCTGGTGAAAGTCAACCAGATCGGCACGGTTACGGAAGCGATTGACGCGGTGAAAACCGCGCGTGCGGCGGGCTGGACAACCATGGTGTCGCACCGTTCGGGCGAAACCGAGGACGCGTTCCTCGCGGACTTCGCGGTCGGCGTCGGCTCCGAGTACATAAAGCTCGGCGCGCCGTGCAGGGGCGAGCGCACCGCCAAGTACAATCAGCTGCTGCGCATTTCCGAAGAGCTAAAAAGCTGAAAATTATTTCGCCAAGTCCAGCGCAGCCTGCACGAAGTCGAATTGCGCGATTTTCTTTCCGCGCGCGCATTCCGCTTCCGAAAACTTGCGCGGCTTGCCCTCGCGCTTGGAAAGCAGGTAGGGAATCAAATCCGTCGAGTGCCTGCCCTCCTCGGAACGCGTGCAGTGGTCCGCGCCGAGCGCGCGCACGCCCTGGAAATCAAGCCCGCGCAAGAAAGCGTCCGTCCGCTCGATTTCCCCGACTTTCGCGAGCGGCTTCGCGTCGTGGCCCGCCACGTCGATGGTCTTGAAGTGCACGAAAACAAAATCATGATTATCAATCGCCTTGAGCACTGGCGCTTTCTTCAACTCCATTTCCTTCGAGTTGTCGCCAACGTCTTCCGCGACGTCGATTACAGGTATGCCGAGCAGCCTGCAAATGCCGACGTTCACTGCAATGCCCGTTACCGCCGCGGGTTTCACGCCGAACTTTTTGGCGAACGGCTCGAGCTTGGGCGTTGCCGCGGAGTAGCCGCGCGCCAAAATCGCGTTCGCTTCGGGCAGCCCCTTCTTCCTGCGTTCCGCGTTCGTTTCCGTTCCCGCGAGCGCGTTTCGCGCTTCTCGCATGAATTCGTTCAGCAATTCGGCGGTTTCCTTCGCTTCCGGCGCCAGCGGCGTTGCCGCCATTATTTTTTTGCCGACTTCGTGCGGGTCGACCGGGCTTACTTTCTCGGAAAAGCGGCCGCCTTTGAACCACAAAAGGCCGCGGTAGCCTGCCGTCGCCTTGAACTCAAAGTTGACGCCCAAGTCGATTCCGTTCAGCGCCGCTTCCAATTCCTTCGTCTCGCGGATTCGACCCGCGCGCATGTCGAGAATTTTGCCGTCGGCGTCAACGGTGGCGAAATTGCAGCGCGCAACGAAGTCGCCGTCCAAGATTTTTAGGCCGGTTCCAACGGCTTCAATCATTCCGCGTCCGTGCGGGAACGCGCGCACGTCGTACCCGAGGAAAGAGAAGGTCATTGCGGACGCGTCGCTTATCGGGACGTCTTTTCCAAGCCCCATCGGTTCCAGAAGCCCGCAGGAGCCGCCGCCCAGCCGCGCGTCCATTCCGGGCGTTTTCGCGGCTTCGAGCGGGGTTTTTCCGCCGAGCGTTTTGCAGGGCACGTCGCCGTAACCGTCCAACAGGCAGTAAAGGATTTTTTTCACTTCACAAGCACCTTATTTATACCTTCCAGCCAAAGTTATTAACATGACTCTAAAATGCGTGTGCCAGACTTGCAGGTACGCATTCCCGAACGAAACGCAATTGTGCGAGTGCCCGCGCTGCCATTCCCCGAACGTCCTGTGCCGCCCGCTGCAACCGGGCGAAAAGGAGGCGTTCTCGTCCGCACAAGTCAAGAAGGAGTCCCTCACCACCGGCAAGGCGTCGTGGCGGGAATTCCACTCGTCGGGCGCAAGCCAAAAATGCCCCAAGTGCAACGGTTCCAACTTCAAGCTCGACTACAAGCACAAGGAAAAAATCTGCCTGACTTGCGGGGACATACTCGCGCTCCCGCGCACGGGTAATTGAAATGTCTTTTGCCTACGACTTGTTTTACGGCGCATTCGTTACCTTCATGTCGATTTTGCACGCGATAACCGAGAACGTTCTCGGCCCCAAGGCGCTCGTCGCAATCCACGAGGACTACCTCTGGGTATTCGTGCTCCTCATGTTCGCGTTTTGGTGGATAGTCTAGACTTTTTCCTTCAAGCCCTTCCACCAGCGGCCCGGTTCGGTTGCCCCCAGCTCCTTGAAGAGTTTTTTCGCCGAAGCGGTCTTCAAGGCCTTGCCCACGCGCGTCCGCCAGTCAGCGGCTTCCTTGAAGCCGATTGCCTCGTACTCCCTGGCCTGGAAGGCGCATTCGAGCAAATCAGCGTCCTTTAGCAGTATTCGTTCGCGTTCGTTCAAAAGCGCGGGCCGCGCCTTTTCGGGCAGCAACTTCAATTGCTCGCGTTCCACGCGTTCCTCGGCTTCGCGCGGCGTCTTGAAGCAAGCTTGGCTTATCTTATGCCTGTCCAGAATCCGCGTTTCATGCAAGTCGTGGAACAGCGCGGCAACCGAAATTTTTTCCGCGTCCAAGCCCGCCATGCGCGCGAGCACGAACGCAATCAGCGCGGTCCGCCAAGAGTGTTCGGCAACGCTCTCCGGGTCCTTAACGCCCGCCAGCCACCAGCCGCTGCGCTTCACCCGCTTCAGCTCTCCAGCCTCGAAAAAGAAGTCCGCCACGTTCTTTCCAGCCAAAACACTCACCGCAAAAAGAAGCGCCGCCGGCTATAAAACTTAGTGCGCGTTCGCGAAGCCCAGCGCCGCGGCGAACAGCAGCAACAGCAGCAGCCAGCGGATTGCCTTGTCCTGGGTGATTGAAGGTTTTTTTGCAGTCGGCATTTTTGACGCGCCCGAACCGCGGAGCCCGAAGCTGCGCAGGTTCATGTTCAATATTTTCACAAAAACTTTTATGCCTTTGCTTTCGGCCGCACAAACCGCAGTGGCCGCGCGTTTCGCGACCGCGCGCAAAGCGGTTACGCGGCGTTCAACACGGTTACCAGCCGCACGGTCGCCGCGGGCGTGAACAGCGCGTACGGGTTGCCTGTTTTCCTGCCCATCTTGAAGTCGCCGCGCCCCAGCTTCGCTTCCGCGAACGCCCTCGTGAAAATGGAGTTCAGCAGCGCGGATTTCGCCGCCTCGCCCTTCTTGGCCGCAATCGCGCTCGACAGGCGTTTTGAAACCGCCTCCGCCATGAAGAAGTCGTTCAGCCGAGCGTTGCGCGCGCCCGTCTGCGCAACCAGGAACACGGGCAGCGGATTGCGCTGCAATGCCTTATTGAGCGAGTACTTCTCCTCGACTTCGCGGCGCACGCGTTGCGCTTCCGTTTCCATGCGTTCGGCTTCCACAAGGCCCACCAGGCTGCCTTTCGCGATTGCGCGCCGGTTCAGCGCCTCGCGCCTCTGGCTGCGCTCGAATTCCTCCTGCCTCGCCAGTTCTTCCGCGCTTACGCCCCGCTTCAGCCGTTCCTCGCGCTCCAACAGCCCTTCATAGGCGCGCTGGCGCAGCATGCGCTCTCCCTTCACCTGTTCTCGCTCCCGCTGTTCGAACAACCCCCGCTCAAACCGCTGTTCGTACTCTTCCATGGCAGGCTCACACAAGTTGCAAATAAAAACCGTTGGCGGCAGCCTCGGATAGGATTTTAATCCGCGCCGCCGAAAGCGCCTCATGGCAAAAAGCTTGTTGTTGACTCCCGCGTTGCGCCGCGAACTCAAGAAGCCGCTCGGCAGAATCGGCGGCATTGGGCGGCGCCCCGCGTTCCTACTAGTCGTCGGCGACGAGTCCTCGCGCCGCCTCGCGCGCCTCAAGCCCGACGTGCGCGTTTTCGACTGCAAAGTGAAGCGCCGCAATGTCGCGCCCCTGACCCTGAAGCCGACTTATTCCTGCAGCAACCCCGCGGGCTCGATTACTTCCGACGCCTTGCGTTCGCTTGCGAAAGCGGTCGCCAACCCGCCCGCAACGGTGCGCGTGAACGGGGAGGAAGACCTCCTCGCGCTTCCAGCGCTGCTTCTCTGCCCGCCAGGCGGCGCGGTCGCGTACGGCCAGCCCGGCAAGGGGCTTGTGCTGGTAAAGGCGGACCAAAAGAACAAGAAAAAAGCGCTGCGATTGCTTGCGAGATTCCGGGAAAACTGATTATTTGGACTCAACGGTTTTTTTCCTTTTGATTCGCCCGGTCTCGACGAGGGAAACCCATTCGCCGCCTATGTGTTTGAGCGCCTCGCCGAAGCGGTTGCTCAGCTTGAGCACCATGCGGTGCCGCTTGTCCTTCAAATCCTGCCCGGTCGGGTTCCTGCGCTCGCGCGCCACCATTCCAACGCGGTAGAGTTTCGGAATCACCAAGTTGCGCAGCGTTGAGTTCGGCACGCCGTTGGCTTGCATCCAAGTTGCCAGCTCGTCACCGCCGATTTCCTCGTGCTCCCCCAGCAGATGCACGAGCTTTACCGCGATGTCGTACTGCGCCCGCTGGTATTGCGGCGGGAAAACCAGCTTCAGAAAATCTTCAGCTTCCCAGCGCGCGGTCACCGCCATGGGCAGCTGGCCGTAGTCGAACCACAGGCTCCGCTTGGAAGGTATCCCTCTAGAGGCGGGGCTCTCGCCGGGTTTGGCGGGCATGAACGCATTCAATCAAGCGCGTTTAATTACCGTTTCGGCGTTATGGTCAGTAACTCGTGAAAATCGCGTTCATGGGCGGGTCGTACGACCCCCCGCATTACGGGCACCTGATTGCCGCGCAGCAAATACTCGGGTCCGGGTACGGCGAAGTCTGGCTCGCGCCCTGCGCAGCCAACGAGTTCAAAAAAATCATCGCCACGCCCGCACAGCGCATGCAAATGACGCGCCTGGCGGTCAAAGGCCTTCCGGGCATTGTCGCTTCCGACTACGATTTGAAGCGCAACCCGTCGGGAGACACGGTCCAGACCGCGCGCCTGCTCAAAGCCGACGGCATCCGCGCGGATTTCGTGGTCGGCTCGGATCTGGTGCCCCAGATGCGCCGCTGGCCCCGTGCTCCTGAGTTGTTCAAAGAGGCGAAATTCCTGGTTTTTCCCCGCCTGCCGCACGAATCCAAACCGCGCCTGCCGAACGCAAACTTCCGCTTCTACCCGCGCGCCGCGACCGTGACAAGCCTGAATAGCACCGAAGTCCGCCAACGCGTGAAAAAAGGCAAAACGATTGCCCACCTCATGCCCAACGCGGTAGCCGAATTCATCCGGAAAAACAAGATTTACCAGTAAGCAGCATTATCGCTTAACCGCCAAAAGCGCGGTCTTGGGCCAAGAGCGCGGTTTTTCGCTTTTTGCACAACCAAGATTATAAACCAAACCAAGTTATTTCATTTACAAAAGAACTAGCAGCGTGCTTTCACAATGATTTTTGCTTTTTCGCGGTTTTTTGCCGTGCCAAAAACGCAGAAAAGCGATAAGTAGCCCGTTTTTCCGAAAACGCACGGTTTTTGCAAAGCTTTTCATGCCGGTTTTCGCGTTTTTGTGCAAAACCGATTAGCGGAACAAGAAAAATTCCATAAAACTACCGTTACGGTATTTTAATTGGGTTTTGTTATTCTTTGTGAGCAGCCTGGCCCGGTGCAGCATGGCAAAACCGGCGCAAAAACCAAAAAACAAAATAATACTATTATGGTGTATTGTTTCGCTTGTTTTGATGGTGCGCAAACACCGTTTTGATAGCGCGCAAGCCCATTTTTGCCTCTGAAGCGTTTCTTTTGCACTTTTCGTGCGTTTGACCCTGCCCAAGTGGCCCGCTTTCCTCAATAACTACTATTAAAGTGTAACGCAGCTGGTGGTCTGCTTTGGTGCAATGGTCTCTCGTGCAGGCTTATTGGTGTGCTTTGTTTTTCGTTGTGCCGTTATGGTGTTCTGTGACTTTGAGATTTTTGATGATTTTTAGGGGCCGAGCTCGAGTAAAGTGGGGGTGCCCGGATCCGGCGCAAAGTACCTGCCGGGCCCGGCCTTTTTGGCGGATTTTTTCATCGATTTTTTGTAAAAACCGGCAAAACTATCGGTTCATTTGTAGACGAACTTACGCCTTGTTTTTGCGCAAATTCTTCTTGAAATCCCGCAATTTTCCGGAATTTTTGGCCAAAAGGAACGAAACCGCGTCGTCCACGCTCACGAAAAAGCCGTGTTCGGCCTGCATGGTGCCGGCCAGGACCGCCAAATTCCTGTACGTCTTTTCCCGAACCCTAATTACCTTATCCATATGCAAATTACCTCTATAACTCTGAATAGTTTGTAACCTTTAAATACTTTGTTATGCGCGCTTTTCGCGCGGTTTTTTGAGTTTTTTTTATGCCGGCCGCCAAATTTTTTGGAGGCGTTTTTAGCGCCGATTTTTTGTGCGGTTCTGTAACCTTTTTTTTTGCAAGATTGTTGGCAAGGCCGTTTTTCGCGCTGTAAATCGCCGGAAAACGCTTAAACGCCCTCTTGGCATGCTTTTTTGGAGGCTGCACTTCCAGAAATTGCGGCCAATTGGCGCGG
>Ga0210018_1001198_pt1 | contig 13596 bp, 16 predicted proteins | sample CryGeyCG2014_010_2_FD_183967 | JGI IMG/M metagenome (GOLD analysis project Ga0210018, IMG submission 183967) | Groundwater microbial communities from aquifer - Crystal Geyser CG09_land_8/20/14_0.10 (SPAdes) (version 2) | ecosystem: Environmental > Aquatic > Deep subsurface > Groundwater | place...
TTCTGGTAATTTTAACAGCATTTTCCTAGCCCCTTCTTAAGTTTTTTAAACTTCGAGAGTTTTTAAATTTTGTTGTACTAAAAATTAAGAAATATTTTTAAATAAAGATGCATTAATCAATCAATGAGCAAAAGAGGGTAGATAGCTTTGTTTATAATCTTGGCTGTTGTTATAATCTTAGTTATAGGAATTACAGTTTTCTTAATTACCAGAAATAAAACCGAGAGTGTTATCGGAGGTCAAAAAAATCTTGCTGACAAGGAATGTGTTGTCCTTATGCTGAATTCTTCATTATATAATGGAATAAATTATGCATTCTGCAACAATTGTGAAATGCTTCGATATGAAAATGAAAGCTACAATTTAGTTTCTTCAGATAGTTCAGAGATAAAGAACATGATCAACAATTATGTAAAAGATTACTTCATGAAAAAGATAGAAAGTTGCAATGAAAAACCAGAGGAAAAGATAACTGGTTTGAATGTAGATTTCTCTGTTGACAGGGAAGGTGTTATTATAAAAATTTCCAAGGAAAATAAAAAACAGACGATAAGTATGAGGATAAACCCTGAAGTTAGAAGATTCATACTGGTTTATCCCGAACTGATAAATGCTTTTAAAACAAACATTCCTATTTACGACTTTCTTGAGAAAGATGTAAAAATAAACATATTTGAAAGTGAGACGTATAACTTAATAAAAATAGTCTATATTAATAAATTTTATTAAAATCTCATTATAGAAAAGTCAACAGTTAAATCTTTTATTGGTTCAATTTTTGTTACATCAAAACATGTATGAGAGCATAAATCATTCATATCCAAAATTCCGTTTGGCTCTCCCAATATCGGAACAAGTTTATATTCTCCGACCGAAGGATAATGTATAGGATTAGTTAGATAATTGAAAAGATTCGGTATGCTAAACTTGTCTTCATAAACTGTTTTATATTTTATTGTTGGAGCATCTTCCAAAATAATTCCCGTATGAGGACACATTTTAGTTTCTGTTGAATATCCCCATAATATTACATCCCCAGACATTACCCCTTTTTCACCTTTGGATGATACAAAAGGAATTGGCTCCCCATTATATGATATAACTCCGTCATCTCTTATAGTCATGCTATCAGCCAAATAATTTATTTCACCATATGAAATCATCATAGTTGCTGCTGTATATGGTAAATCTTTTTCTATCTCAGCTGTTTCAAAATATTTTCTGTATGCAAAAACAACCAAATCTGCACAATCTGCACAAATACGATGTTCTGTTTGATGTGTAAAAGCTGGTCCCTGGTCATTTAAACCTCTGCTTCCATAATTAAATGGTAAATTCATAAAAGATAAAAACCAGCTTGAAACTGAATTGTATTCTGGTCTTACACTTACTCTAAATACATCATCTTTTATTCCAAATTTATTTGTTGACTCGGCTCCTGAAGAACTGATTGTATCTCCATCAACAATAAAATCCAAGGAAAAATGCATTGTTCCCAACCCTGCGTATTTATTTTTTATATATTCTCTAATCAAAGAATCTTCTGGAGATAATTCGGAATAAAATATAGTATCTCCGGAGGTCCACATGGTAAATTCATCTGGAAGAAAATTATACAAAGAACTTTTAATTAGCGGTCTTGTGAATCTTCCTACTGCAAAAGGAATTTTGGTATATTCCATGGGAGCAAATCCCGAGGAATAGTCTATATTTTTATAAGAGGGTTCTGTAGATTCAACCTGACTCCAAATTGTTTGATATTCTGGAAAAATTGTGTCCAAAGATGCAACATCGATTGGAACATTGTTTAATGTAATTTTGTCTGTTGTGGAAGCATAAAAAGTGTCGTTAGTTTCTGTATTTCTTATCTGAACCAAAGGATACATTTCTATTCCCTGAAGACCATATATCAAATCTCTATTCTTCTCAGTTGCATAAAGTTCCCTTGATTCCCTTGCAACAATTTGTGCCTTTACTGGTTCGTAAATAGCAGTTTGAATTCTATTATCCAAACTATTAGAATGGGTGGGTGAAATTGCACTAAGCAAACTAAATATTAAACTTAAAGCTTTCATGCAAAAAGCTAATATCCTGAACTTTATAAAGCTTTCTTTTGTAACCACTATAAAATAGGTATTTACTTAGCTTTTCTATTCCAACAAACTATTTAAATTTGTAAAAGATGAAAGAGCTATGGAAATCAGGGATATATTTACTCCGGATATCAGGAAAATTGCAAAAGAGTATTATTCGAGAAAAGACATACAGCAGTTGCTGATTAGCGAGGCAAAAAACAGGGAAATAGCTTTCCGTTATGTTGAAACTTTCGGCAAAAGACCAGACATATTGCAATATGAAAATGATATTTATTCTTTGGCTGAAAAAGGCGTTACATCCTTCCACATGTCTGAAGAAATCTGGTCTGAACCTCTCGAATTGAAAACAGAAATGTCAAAAGAGGAACTGGACAAGTTAAGAATTGGCTGGGATTTAATAATTGATATTGATTCAAAATATTTAGAATATAATAAAATTGCTGCAGAATTATTAGTTGAAGCGTTGAAATTCCACAACATAAAAAATATGGGTGTCAAGTTTTCCGGAGGAACGGGTTTTCATGTCGGTTTGTCATTCAAAGCATTCCCGAAAAAAATTCAGAGTTTAAACATTAAAGATTTCTTCCCCGAAGGACCAAGGTTGATTGCTTCTTATCTGAAAGAGATGATTAAGAAACCACTATCAGAAAGAATTTTATCTTTAAATTCATTAAGCGAAATAGCAACAAGCTTAAAAAAACCCGAGGAAGAATTTATTGTTGACGGACAATTCGACCCATTTACAATTGTTTCTATAGACACAATTTTAATTTCATCAAGACATTTATTCAGAATGCCTTATTCTTTGCATGAAAAGACAAAATTAGCGAGCGTCGTTATCAAGCCAGAACAAATAAAAGAATTCCATATCGGATGGGCAAAACCTTCGAGAGTTTTTCCCCGCGTATTTTTGCCCGAGCCTGAAAAAGATGAAGCCCGCGAGTTATTGACGCAGGCACTGGATTGGAAGGCAAGAAGAAAATCCGAAGAGAAAGAAAAGGAAAAAATAGAATCCAAGTTTGAACAGATAAAAATTGAAAATATAACTGATGACTTGTTTCCCAAATGCATTAGAAATATTTTAGAGGGTATTAAAAAAGACGGGAGAAAAAGGGCTTTGTTTGTTCTGATAACTTTTTTCAGGAGCTTGCATATGGACGAGAACATTATTGAAAAAAGAATTTTTGAATGGAATTTGAAAAATTACAGACCATTAAAAGAAGGTTATATCAAAGCGCAATTAGACTGGTTCAAAAAACAAAAAAGAATCCTTCCACCAAACTGCGACAATGATTCTTATTACAAAGATCTGGGTGTTTGTGAAAATGATAGCTGTCGCAATATAAAAAATCCTGTGAATTATGTTTTAAGACAAATCAGAATTAATGAAGCAAGAGAATATAATAGTAAAAGAGGAAGAAAAAGAAAAAACATTTAAATCAAAAAATCCTCTAGAGATCTAGAGATATAGATTATTTACAAACGAAAATAATTTAAATACCTATTTACTATAAAATAATATGTTTAATATGAAAAAAAGAGTGTGCTTAGTTGTTTTATTCGCTGTAATGACGATAATTCTTATTTCTACAGTTTATGCCCAGACTGAAGAAGTTGATAAAGCTTATAATTGGGCGATAAAAGAAGTTACATCCCGAGGATGGAATGCTTTGACAGTAAGAGAACATTCTTTTGCTTTGCTGGCTTTGGGTTATGATCCTAACTATAGAGCTCCGGGAAGAACATCATTGATTGCAAAATCATTAAGATTAGCTAACGGTGAAAGATGTTGGGGAGACCCCGACAGAAATTTGGCTCCGGCATCTGAAAATAATTGTTATCTTCTTTCAACAGCAATGGCAAAATTAGCTTTGGAAGAAATAAATTATAATCCTACTGAAATTGATTTGATACAGGATTGGTTGGCAAGACATAATTTGGATATTACATCTGACTTATTTTGGTATTTGGAATTGGACAGCAATAAAGCAATGACATGCACAATTTCATACAAAACATCCGATGCTGTCGGTGGCGACCATATTGATACAGTAACGATGAATGATGACAAAACATTGGTATTAACAAACCCAACAACTTCAGCTTGTTTTGAAAACAGGGGGGATATTAATCTAGATCCAAACAGAGATTCTTACTGGTTGAAAATTAAAAATGATGCAACTTGTTATAATATATATTATATAGTATCATGCCAAGCAGAAGATTTAGGAAATTATGTTGCAACAATCTTCTACAAAAAAGACCCTGATGACAGGATTTATTATTTATACAATTCTGTAGCTTCACAAGAATCTGCAGGAAATATTCAATTGTTACCTATATCGGCAAAATGTTTCCCAAAAACAGCTAATGATAAAACATGTGATTACGAAACAACAGGATGGGTTGGAGCTGTTTTAGAACAACAAGGTTTTGCAGGTGAACCGCAATTAAGAAAATTATTGCCTTATTTGGTTGCTTACAAAGATGACAACGAAAAATATTTGCCATTATCATTCTTATATGCAATTTCAGAAATAAATTATTTCGGTTCAGCGTTGGTAAATTCACAAAGTCCAGCTGTTTTATCTGGACAGTATGGAGGAACTGCTGGAGGATTCTGGGTAGCTGAAAACAGCGCTTACGGAAAATATTATGATACTGCATTGTCATGTATGGCTTTAGGTGCCAATGGTGTTTTCTCATCATATCCTGACGCTGCTGAATCAATAACAAATGCAAAAAGATATTTAGTAAGACCGGATGTCCAGGCAGCTGATGGTTATTGGGCGCAGGGTTCAACAGTAAATGCGAGATTCAGAGATACTAACTTTTTATTATGGGCTTGTTTCAGCACAAGAGAATGGATAGACGATACTGATTGTGAAGAAGCCGGCTATAATTGTTATGTTTCAGCATGTCCAACAAATTATTTAACAGTAAACTTGGCATGTGAAGCTAATGAAATATGTTGTAGACCAAGGACAGCATGCGAACAAGCAGGTGGTGTTTGCCAAGAAACTACTTGTGACTCAAATACACAACAGGATATATATAGTGAGCTAAGACAAAGTTGTATTGACGCTGGTTTAGGAAATTATTGTTGTATAAATTTAAATTCATGTGAAAGAAGTGGCGGAACATGCAGATTAAATTTAGGTTCTGCTTCAAACCCGTTATGTCCGTCTGGTCAGGAAGATGGTTATGCATCATTAAACAGTGCTTGTGAATTAAGTTATGGAACAGATTATATTTGCTGTTTTTCGTCTGGAACAAGGCCAAATGAATGTGAAGAGCAAGGAGATGATTTTGTTTGCAGAGACGAATGTGATGAATATACAGAAACACAGGTGGCTTATTCCTGTCCTGAGGATGAAGTATGCTGTCATTCATCAGGAGGAGGAGCTGGAGGCGGTGGAGGAAATGCTGGAAATACAGAATGTGAAACTGTCTATAATTATATATGCAGAGATGTAGCTTGCTTGCCTGGAGAAATACAAATGACTTATGACTGCTCAACTTATGGTGTATGCTGTGCTCCTTGTGAAACAATTTATGATTGTCTGGAACAGGCATGTGAAGGTTACCAAGTCAAGGATTATAATGATATTTTTGGATTATGTGAATATTACACAGAAACAAAATGTAGCGATGGTTTCGATAATGATGGTGATGGAGATGTTGATTGTTCAGATTATGATTGTTATGATACAACAGATTGTGCTGGCGCTGGAGAAACTACCTGTGAAGGTGCCGGGCATAAATGCTGTGCAGTCGGGGCAACAGGAAGTGAACATTTCACAGAATTAGATTCAACCTGTGATTATGGAAATTGTTATGAAGATTGTGGTATATGCAGTGATGTTGGTTATTGTTGTGATGAATGTGATGGAACATATTACTCGGAATTTGATGATACTTGTTTAGACGGCAAACAATGTTGTTCAGCATGCGGAACAGCGACACAGATAGAATGTAATACAAACTCAGATTGTGAAAAAGGATACAAATGTTCAAACAATGAATGTGTAAAAGCAAAATCAACAACATGGTTATGGATATTAATAATAGTGTTTGTAGTAATAATTGCAGGTCTGGTCTACTATTATTTCGTCGTAATGAAAAAAGGTGGCAAAGGAAAGCCAAGGAAAGAAGAAATCAAACCAGGTTTTCCACCAACATCAAGACCTCCAATAAACAGACCTTTGTTTCCACCGATAAGACCAACAACACAGCAACCAAATCCATTGTTCAGGCCACCAATGACATTCCAGCCAAAACCACCAATGATGCAACAATCAAAAACAACAACCATGACAAAGAAAGTTGCACCAAGAACTCCCCGTTCTAAAACAGAAAAAGAATTGGAATCAACTTTCAGCAAGTTGAAAGGATTAACGAAGAAAAAGTGATTAAGTTGTTCTTTCATTAAATTTAAAAACAATATTTTTTATTAATAATTAGCCTGATAATTGGAATAATCATAGGTAGTTTTGTTAGATATTATGCAACAGATTCTTATTCTATAAATAGCAAAATTCAGCTTGATAATTACTGTATTGAAAGTGTTAATCCTACTCCCAATAATATAGACATTATTATTGTTGAGGGTAATTGTGATAATATAGTTCAAGTAAAGGATGTTTCTGGAAGAGAATGGTTAAAATATACAGTTGGTGTTGCTTATTCATTCCCATATAAGATTGGTAAAAGAGATTTGAAAATTGAATATACTGGAAAAAGTATAGAAATTACTTATGCTAAGCTTAATTTTATTTAGTCTTTTTAATTAATAGGCACACATGATGCTAAAGACATATATTTTGATAGTCCAAAAATATTTGTATTTGGGGTAAATCCTACATCTTGAGAGTTGTATAATCTTGTAAGTTCAGCGCAAATATCATTTGAATTTTCTAAGCTTAAGATATTATAATCACCAGTTCTTAATTCAATGTCATAATTCTGCCCAGCATAATTTGAAACTACTCCTCCACCAGAAATAAAAAATCTCTCTAAACGAGAATTATGATTGCCATCCCAAAAAGTTAAAAGAACTGCTGAAGTTGATGGCAATTGTTTAAAATATTCAGAACGTTGTAAAATATTTTGAATTCTTTGGGCTGAAAGTTCTATTTGTTGATTATAATAATTTGTCATTTGATAAGCTTGTTGATTATTTTGATTTGTATCTTCCCCACTATTCATCCAAACATTACTAGCTTCTAAAATTTCCTCTTTTGTTACTGGTTGACCATCAATCCAAAGTTCATCATTTGACCAAGCATTAGCAAAACTACCTAATTCGTCTCTTGAAACAATTCCATCGCAATTAGTATCTGCTCTTGTATTACAATAAGATGGTGGTGATGAAATTTCCTGTGGTTGATAATATTCTTGTTGTGGTTGCGGTGATGGGGTTAGAGATATTGAGTTTGAATTTTTATCTGTAGAGTCTATAAATTTTCCAGTTATTGAAGGTAAAATTAAAAGAGAGATTACTCCAACTATTAAAATCAAAGCTATCCCTAAAATAATGATTAATGTTTTTTTCATTTTATTTAATCCTAACTAATTTTATTGGGGAATCACTGAATCCAGAGGATGATGTCAACATTAAAATATCTTTATCTACAAAATAAAATTTAATTGAGATAGTTTCTCCTAAATTACTGATAGTTAAGATCTCATCTGTATTGACTGAGTATTCGAATATTTTAATATAGTTTCCAGATTCTATAATCAATTTATTATCTTTTGTAAATGTTAATTTGCCGACACTATCAGATTCTCCAGCCCAGGTACCAATAAACTTGTTTTTTTGAGAACATCCACTTGCAAAAATTAAACAAATTAACAAAATGATTATCAATAATGATAAATAAATTTTATTATTCATTTTTAAATTAAAATGGTTTGTTTTTATTATTTTTGATTATTAAATAAAGGAGAATTCCTACAATAATTAATAACAAAATAATTTGAAATGGGTTGGATGGGTCTATATCTATTTTTATAATTTTATCTAATAATTTATTGAAAATAAATACTGTAAAAGAAAAGATTAAAAGGAGTATTACAATAGTTAATGTTTTGTTGCCCATTTTATTTTATTCTTGATGGTTTTCCCATTTCTTCCCATTTTCTCTTTTTTATGTTGTTCGCAAGATAATCTCTATCAGCACTAAAAGCTAAAAGGCAAATACCAGGAATTAAAAGAGGTACGCCGATAAATACTATTAAGGTTAAAACTCCAATTATAGTAAGTATTAACCCAGTAGTTCTATAACCCTTTGCAGTTTTATCAACTTCTTCCAAATCTTCTTTTGTTAGTTTTATTCTTTTCCAAGGTTTGTCGCTCATATTTATCTCCTTTCTTCACTTTATCACCTAGTTATTTTACCTAACAATTGCTTACTTCTTTCCAACATTCACATGAATCACAAGTTCCCCAGAAATTATAATGTAAACATCTACAGTTATTCATATTATCACAACCTTTAACAGCACTCGTAGATGTTTCTGTGTGAGTTCCGCAAATAGCATTTCCAACAGTACATCCAGATGCAAAAAACAAAATTCCTAGTAAAAGTAAGCAGAGAAATACAAATAAGATTATCTTTTCCTTAGCCATTTAATTTTTAAATCCTACTTATATTTAAAACTTTTGGTACCTTTTGGTACAAAAGTTTGTATATCTGTTAATAAAGATTTTGGTATAAATGTTTATATCATAAGTAAATATGATGAAGTTGTTTTGAAAATTGTTTCTAAAGAGGAAATTAAAAGCACTAATGAAATTTTGGTGGAATTACAGCAGAAAACAGGCAAGACAATAAACTGGCATGCTCTTTACAGAATTCTGATGGAATTAAAAGACAAGAATAAAATCGAAAAGCTGAAATCCCGAGCAGGTTTTTTCTGGAAGAAAAAATGATATAAAGTTTATGAGCATAAACTTTATTAACTAAAATATTTTAGAGTAAATATGAAAAGAGGCATGTTGTTTGTATTTGCATTATTGTTTGTTTTATCGATAGGGATTGTCTCGGCAAGCGAATGTCTGGAGACATCAATAGCTAAATCTGTTTATCTTAACAAAGAAACATTTCAGGCAGAAATAACCGGGGAATTTTACAAGGATTTATCATACAAAAATTTTGTTTTTTACAATCAGGACTTGGAAAAATATTATTATCCCATATTCAAGGTTATAAAATTATCAGCCAACAAATATTTCACATATGTTGATTTGAACATTCCTGACGGTTCTTACCTGTTTATTACAAAAGATGTTTTATGCAAATATAATAACCTAGTTACGACTGTTTCAGAATCAAATCCGTTTCTCTTGAAAAATTCAACAAATGAGAGTTTGCTTATGGCTTTAAATCCTGGTGTTATAAAAACAAATTCCGGAACAACAGCAACTTTGACATTAAAAAATAAAAACGGAAAGGAGATTACTGCTGAGATAAGTTCAGAATCAACACCGCAGTTAAAAACTTTTGTCTCGCCAAACGAAAACAAAGCTGTCAAGATTTATTTTCCTGTCATGTACACTGTTAACGGTTTGAAATTTGAAAATTTGAATATAAAATATTATCTTACAGAAGATGCAGATAAAATAAATCAGACAAATGAGACGAATGTAACGGTAACTGTCAGGCAGTATGAAGTTCCTATGATTATTTACACTTTAATTTCAGAGGAACCACAGGAACAGCAGGAGATTTTGATTGTCAACGATACTTTTGAATATGAAGAAGAAAATAAGTCGGCTTCAAATGAATCTGTAGATATAAATGATACGTTAATAACAAATAAGCTCGAATTTGTGGAAAGCTCGATAACTGATAGTTTAAGCGGAGAAAAAATTGTAAAAATTAATCTGAAAAACCCTTCAAATAAAGATATAACTGAGATAAGATTAAGTTACTCCTCCAAATTATACGGAATAATTGATTATGTAAAACCAGATTATATAGAAAAATTAAAACCGAACGAAATGAAAGAGATAGAAATTCTTTTCAGATTTGATGATTTCTTCTACGGAACATACAACGGCTCGATAATTGCCTTAGGTTATATTGAACTTAAGGAAATATCAACAAGTATCCCTGTTAATATTTTTATTAAAAAATTTGGTGGCAATGAAAATGAAGTTTCAGATAAAACTTGCAGGGAAAGAGGCGGCGAAGTTTGCGGAAAAAACGAGACATGTTCAGTTGATGTTGTTCCGGTAAACGATGAAGAATGTTGCTTCGGTCAGTGCGGAGAATCAACAACACCTAAAAAAGAAACTAAGATTAACTGGTGGCTGGTTGGAGTTTTCATAGGATTAATTGTTGTTTCTATTGGATTCATCTGGTTCTCTTTCAGAAAGCCGAAGAAAAAGATGGAAGATTTCGTAAAAAAAGTTGAAGATAGATACAGACAAAAAATTGGTGAAAAAAGGGCTTCATTAAGAAGACCGATTGACGAAGAGAAAGATTTAGGCAATAGATAATTATTCTTTTTTAATATTTTTTTCCAGCTCTTCTAATTCTTTTTTGATTTCATCACCTTTGCCCAATTTGATTTGGGTAAGAAGATGCTGCAATTGTTTCTTCAAGATTCCGCTTTCAATGTTCGATTTTTTTAGCATGGAGTCGTAATTATGCAATCTAGCTATCAAATCATTGATAAAAATATTTGCCTCATTAAGATTGAATTTAACATCTTTTGGTTCTATAATCTCCAATGAAGAAGGCATATAATCAATAATTAACTCCATTATTGCTTGAAAATTTTTTAACAAAGCTTCCACCTCGATAAAACCTGAAAAAATATTCTCTAAAGGCGTTACATCATGTATTTTTTTGTCGATTAATTTAATTTTTTCATTGTTTTCTACACCCTGGAAAACTAAATTTAACGACTCTTTGACGTAATTTTCCGGACGGCCTGCTATCTCTATAATAAAATGTATATGGAAAAAACCTTTTGATAAAAATTCTCTTATATTTATTTTTTCTTCCATTGAACTATTAGAATTCCTTGTTTTTTAAAGTTTGTTAATTTATTTTTTCCCTTAAAAATTTCACATAATCTATAGCAATTTTTGGTGTAATTTTCAAAATTTCAGTTGTTTCTGTTTCATTGCATTGTATAATATTTTCATCAAAACCTCTGAATGATTTAAATTGGCATTTATTATATTCGCAAAATAAAGCTCTTTCAATTATAAAATCCTCTACAAATTTTGGTATATTTGATTCCAGCTGAAGTGATTTTAGTTGGACAACACAATCATCTATTTTAGAACAATTAAATGGTAATGTTTGTTTTTCTTTTGAAAAGCACATTTTGTATTCCTTTATTGTAAAATTATTATATAAAATAAATCCCACAACAGCTAAAGCTGTTAATATAATCAAAATTATAATTAGGACTATCAAAACTTTTCCGTTCTTATTTAACATTTTTATCTTTTCTTCTTTTTACCCCAGACATGAATGGCCATATAAATTATTGGTAAAATACCTACAGTATTTAATATCAAAATCAGCACAAACCATGCAGTATGTTTGTTTCTTGCTGAATTCCACATAGCAATTCCTTTCCAAACTGCTTCCCACACCACCATTACTGCAAGTAAAATAGCCATTCCCAAGGAAATTTCATTTCCCGATAAACTCACCATTTTCCCTCCCTTTTATGAATTCTATATTTTTGTAAAGCTTCTTTAAGCTGAATATGAGTTTTTGCATATTTTTCCAGTGGAATATTCTTCATCGCTGCATCTATTGACTGGCGGGCTGCTTTTGCACCTTCAACAGTTCCTACAGGATGTCCATGAATCCCTCCCCCCATCTGAATAATAATATCTTTTCCCAAATTTTTAATTAAAAAAGGAACATGTCCTGGATGCAAACCGCCGGAGCAAACAGGAAAAACTTGTTTTAGATCATAAACGTTCTCAACACATGCTTTTACATTTTCTTTCACCTCTTCAAGACTTTCGAACATTTTTCCGATGCCAGTTCCAATGTGTAATTGGTCTATTCCTATTATACGATAAATTTTTGCGAGAACTTTCATTGAAATTCCATGTTTTAGATTTTTTGTCAGAATTGCATGCATTGCTCTATGACCATGCAAAACTAAATTTAATTCTTCATTTTTGTGTCTTACTGTTTGCAATGCCGACCAGCCGACAGTTATAACATCAATCATAACATATTCATTTCCGTATTTTTTAGCGAGTTCCATTCTCTTTAACATCTCATTTGTCTCTGCCGTAATATTAATCATGTAAATTTTCTTTTCTCCTGTTTCAAATTCAGCTTTTCGTTTCATTTTCAATGTTTTGATTAATCTTTTTTTGAATTTATTGAATGATTGTGAAGATAAATTCTCGTCATCTTTTACAATATCGCAACCACCTATCCAGGCATCATAACAAACTTGTGCATGATCTCTGCTGTTAAGCCCTAATTTTGGCTTTACAATTGTTCCTAATAATGGTCTGCCATAAACATTCAAAATTTTTCTTACGCCATCAATTCCGAATTTCGGTCCTTTGTATGCCTTGACTATGCATTTTGGAAAAATTATATCATTTAATCTTAAATTGTTTATCTCTTTCATTCCGAAGATATTTCCTGCAACACTTGAAAGAATATTCGGCATATTGTTATACTCAAATAATTCTTTTGGATATGCTACTTTTGCAATAAATCCGGAATTTCTCTTTTTGAGATAAAAAACATTTGCAGCGAGCTTTAACATATATGGTTTTGTCGTCGTTAAAAAAGTCCATGTTCCGATTGAAGATTCTGCTGCTATTGCCCCAGCAGCTCTTTTGTAATCCTCTTTGTTCGGCTCAAAATAAAATTCACAGATTAAATCATCTTTTTTCGGTTTGTAATTTAAATTAACATAATCTTCATAACCTTTTTTTACCTCTTTCTCCCAATGATGATGCATACTATAAAAAATATTTTAGGTTTTAAATAATTAATGTTTTATATTTTAAAATGTCGCTTCAACAAAAATAAAAGTTCTGGATGGAATTTTTCTTTATGGATAATCATCTTTTTAATTTCATCAGTTGAAAAAAATTCTACTTTTTCAACAACCTCTTTGTCTGGTTTAAATGGACCATTAAAAATTGTTTTGAATGTTACTAAGAATTTTTTATTTCCCCTTGAATCTGAATAAAAATCCTTTCGTAAAAAATCTATTTTTGTTTTTAATCCAAGTTCCTCCTCAAATTCCCTTAGAGCAGCTTCTTCATAATTCTCATTTGATTGAACATGCCCACCAACAGGAGTTGACCAATGTAATGGACAAAACGAAACTTTTTTGCTCCTTAACTGCAAAGCCAATTCATTTTTGTCAACAATGTCTAGATATTCCATAATAAAAATAAAGAAAGCTGTTTAATAAAACTTTTTATTTCCTACAACCTTTTCCAAAAATCCCGGCAATGTTTTCAGATTTTTTATTATTTTAA
>Ga0210018_1001199_pt1 | contig 13594 bp, 9 predicted proteins | sample CryGeyCG2014_010_2_FD_183967 | JGI IMG/M metagenome (GOLD analysis project Ga0210018, IMG submission 183967) | Groundwater microbial communities from aquifer - Crystal Geyser CG09_land_8/20/14_0.10 (SPAdes) (version 2) | ecosystem: Environmental > Aquatic > Deep subsurface > Groundwater | place...
CTTTGAGCCGCGACGGAGTAGGAAGATTTTTGCGCGCCATCCTTCCGGAAGATTTGGAAGACAAAGTTTTAAGCATCTACTACCGCTCGAAGAAAAAAATCGGACGCTGGTTTCAAGCGCAGCTGATTCTCTCTTTAGTCATAGGTTTCTTGGTGTTTTCCGGTTTATGGATACTTGACGTGAAGTACGCTGTTATCTTGGCGATTTTCGCCGCTGTTTTTGAACTCGTGCCTATAGTAGGACCGGTTTTTGCCGGTGGTATGGCGGTCGTGGTGGGGCTCTCTCAATCATTTGGTACGGGTATGTATGTTCTTATTCTCTTCCTTATCATCCAGCAGCTTGAGAATCATATTTTAGTGCCTTTAGTAATGAAGCGTGCCATAGATGTCCACCCTGTGGTAATTCTAATTTCTATTTTGGGCGGCTTACAAATAGCCGGTTTCGTTGGTATGATTTTGGCTGTCCCGGCAGCAGTGGTTGCCGGAGAAATCGTTGACGACTGGATAGCCAAGAAAGCTATGAGTCGTAAACAATTGGATATATAAATTTCTTTTTCACAAGCCATATGAAAGCAGACTTCAAAAGGAGCTATTATCTTACGACAACTCTGCCTTATGTGAATGACCGTCCTCATGTCGGCCACACTCTCGAATTCGTACAGGCTGACGTTATTGCGCGCGCCAAGCGCCTTCTGGGTTATGATGTCTTTTTAAACTTCGGTACCGATGAGCATGGGCAGAAAATTTACAAAAAAGCATTAGAGTCTGGCAAGAGTCCGCAAGCTTATGTGGATGAATACGCGGCCACCTTTGGCGCCTTAAAAGAAGCGCTCAATTTTTCTTATGATAAATTTATTCGCACTACCGATCCTGAACATAAAACTGCGGCGCAGGAGTTCTGGAAAATTTGCGCTAAAAAGGGAGATATTTATAAGAAGTTCTACAAAATCAAGTATTGCGTCGGCTGCGAACTTGAAAAAACAGATTCAGAACTCGTGGGGGGAAAATGTCCCCTACACACCAATTTGGAAGTAGAAATACTAGATGAAGAAAACTACTTTTTCCGCTTCTCTAAATATGAAAATGCATTAAAGGAGCTCTACCAAGAACGGCTCGACTTTGTATTGCCCGCGTTTCGCTTGAACGAAATCAAATCTCTTATCGAAGGAGAGGGGTTACAAGATTTCAGCATATCTCGACTGAAAGAAAAAATGCCTTGGGGTATACCGGTACCGGACGATGAAAGCCATGTAATATATGTTTGGTTTGATGCGCTTATTAACTATATCTCTACTATCGGTTGGCCTAAGGACATGACGAAATTTAAGAAGTACTGGCCGGTCACGCAATTTGCCGGCAAGGATCAAGTGCGTCAGCAAGCCGCTATGTGGCAGGCGATGCTTTTTTCCGCGGGGCTCCAGCCGTCAAAGCAGATTATCATACACGGGTTCATTGTAGGCGATGGTGGCATCAAAATGTCAAAAAGCCTGGGCAATGTTATTGACCCTTATAAGGTAGTCGAGGAATACGGGACAGACGCGTTGCGTTATTTTCTCTTGAGGCACATTCATCCCTTTGAGGATAGCGAGTTTACTATGCCTAAATTCAAAGAAGCCTATAACGCACATTTAGCGAATGGCTTAGGAAATTTGGTTTCGAGAATTATGAAAATGTCCTCGGATTATGATGTTGCGGCAAATTTGCCTAATCACGAAGAAGTTTTAGATAACGAGCTTTCTACCGCCGTTTTTGATAACCTGGAAAAATATGATTACAACGCCGCTCTCGATTTAATCTGGTCAGAGATACAAAATTTGGACTCTTATGTGAATATCAAGGAACCATTCAAGTTAATAAAACATAATCCGGAGGAGGCTAGAAAAGCGGTAGCTACATTAGTGAAAGGTCTCTGGAACTTAGCTATTGTTTTGGAACCGTTTCTTCCTGCGACCGCTCTGGAAATTCAGAGACTAATAGGCAGTAATTCCGTTCCGGGAAAACCGCTTTTTTTGAGAAAGGAATAATCATGCCCAGGTTTATAGACGCACATACGCACGTTCAATTTGCTGCTTATAAGAACGATTACCAATTGGTAATAGAACGCGCTCTTGCCAATAATATTTGGCTGGTGAATATAGGCACTCAAAAAGATACCTCGGCTTCGGCAGTTAAAATCGCGAGTGGTTATAAAGAAGGTGTCTACGCGACGATCGGTCTTCACCCGATTCATACTGAAAAGTCTTATCACGATTCCAAAGAATTAGGAGAAGTAAAGACGGCAAAAGATTTTACCAGTCGCGGCGAAGAGTTCGAATATGATTACTATAAGAAACTCGGCACGGACCCAAAAGTGGTGGCGATAGGCGAATGCGGCCTGGATTATTACCGCCTTGGCGCGGAAACCAAGAAAAAACAAATAGGAGCGTTTGAAATTCAAATAAAGCTTGCCGCCGAGCTTAATAAACCTTTAATGATTCACTGTCGCGATGCTTTTCCCGATCTTATTAAAGTGCTTCATGCCGTTCGCGATACGCTTGGCAATCCGCCCGGCATTATCCATTTCTTCGGCGGCACCAAAGAAGATGCGTGTGCCCTGCTTCAAACGGGTTTTTACTTTTCCTTCGGCGGCGTTACAACCTTTACCGAGGATTACAATGAAATTATAAGATATATCTCTTTGGATAGGATTATGTTGGAGACAGACGCTCCGTATGTGGCGCCTGTGCCGTTTCGGGGCAAAAGAAACGAACCTTTATATGTGTCACATATCGCCGAAGCAATAGCAAAAATTTTAGGAGTACCAGTAGAAACCGTGGCCAAGAGAACAACCGAAAACGCAAAGAAAATACTGCGGATTTAATTTTAAAAATCATTTAGAGCAAGATAATCTAACCAGTATACTATAATACTGATCAGTATTATAGTATAGTAAGTGTGTTTTGCGCATGATTGGAAATTGAGAATTTAAAATTGTAAAATTGTTTTATGTATCCGTTTGCAAAAATTGAAAAGAAATGGCCCACCTTCGCATAAAGCTACGGTGGGCAAGCAGAAGATATGAAATATAACTTTCAAAAGATAGAGAAAAAGTGGCAAAGGCGTTGGATTGAAAAGAAAGTATATGAGCCGGATTTAAAGCGCGCTAAAAAACCTTTCTATAATTTGATGATGTTCCCATATCCTTCCGCGGAGGGATTGCATGTGGGGAATATGTACGCTTTCACCGGCACAGACGTTTACGGACGGTTTAAGCGGATGCAGGGGAATGATGTTTTTGAGCCTATGGGACTTGATGGCTTTGGCATTCATTCCGAAAACTATGCTATTAAGGTAGGCAGACATCCGGCCAAACAAGCCAAGATTTCAGAAAAGAATTTTTACCGACAGCTCCGGATGATAGGCAACGGTTTTGCATGGAACGAGCATCTCGAAACTTACGACCCTGAATATTATAAGTGGACTCAGTGGATTTTCGTGCAGATGTTTAAGCACGGTTTGGCCTATCGCAAGAAAGCGAATGTCAATTGGTGCCCATCTTGCAAGACTGTGCTTGCCGATGAGCAGGTTATAGACGGAAAGTGCGAGCGCTGTTCGAGTGGTGTTTTAAAAAAGGAGCTAGAACAATGGTTTTTCAAAATAACTAAATACGCGGAGAGACTTTTAAACAATCTCGATTATATTGACTGGTCGGAGAAGGTTAAAATTGCCCAAAGGAATTGGATAGGGAAATCGGAAGGCGCTTTAATTACGTTTCCACTTGTTGATATTCCGGGGCAGAAGAACGGCAAATATTCGCTCGAAATATTCACTACACGCCCCGATACTATATTCGGCGCCACGTTTATGGTCATCTCGCCCGAGCGTGCGAAGCTATGGCTTGATATCGGTTGGCAGGCGGACGAAAAAGTTAAAAAGTATGTCGCGGGCGTTCTCACGCGCAGATTGTTCACTAAAAGAGAAAATACGATCGAAAAGACCGGAATTTTTTCGGGCGTGTTAGCGGTAAATCCCGCCAACAGAGAAAAAATTCCCGTATGGATATCCGACTACGTGCTAGGGACGGTGGGAACCGGCGCCATTATGGCCGTTCCCGCTCATGATGAGCGTGATTTTAAGTTCGCCAAACAATATAAACTTCCTATTATTGAAGTTATATTGCCGCTGATTTATGCGGATAAAAAGCAGATTAATACCGATAACAATATCGGCATAAATCGGCAAAATCAGCATAAATCCGCGATGACCGAGCCGTATATCGGCGAAGGAATATTAATAAATTCCGGAAAGTTTGATGGCATGCCTTCGGAGCGGGCTAAAGACGGCATCACGAATTTTGTGGACGGCGTTAAAAAGGTTCAGTACCGTCTGCGCGACTGGCTGATATCGCGTCAGCGTTATTGGGGTCCGCCAATTCCGATGATATTTTGTCAGATATGCGCCTCTCTTAACAAAGGTGAAAGAAAAGATATGCCTGGCTGGTATGCAGTGCCCGAAAAACAGTTGCCGGTGAAGTTGCCTTATGTGAAAAACTTTCGTCCCACTGGGACCGATAAGTCGCCGCTCGCATCTGTGAAAAAATTCTACAAAGTCCGCTGTCCGAAATGCCGCTCTTGGGCGAGACGCGAAACAGACGTTTCTGACACCTTCCTGGATTCCGCTTGGTATTATCTTCGTTACCCATCAATTAAGGAGAAAATTAGAGCTTGGAACCCATCTATCACTAAAAAATGGTTTCCGGTTAATATCTACATCGGCGGAGCCGAACACTCCGTTTTGCATTTGCTTTACGTTCGTTTCTTGGCAATGGTTTTCAAAGATTTGAAGCTTGTTCATTTCGAGGAGCCGTTCCCGAAATTTCGTGCCCACGGCCTTATCATTAAAGATGGTGCCAAGATGTCGAAATCAAAAGGGAATGTCGTAAATCCAGATGAGTATATTAAAAATTTCGGCGCCGATGCGTTGCGTATGTACCTTATGTTTCTCGGCCCCTATGAAGAAGGCGGCGATTTTAGGGATACGGGTATTCACGGCATCACCCGCTTTTTGAGGAGAGTCTGGGATTTTGCCGATCGTGTTAAGTTTTCAAAGAGAAATGATGAGTCGGTAGAGAGAAATATTCATAAAACTGTTAAAAAAGTTACCGGCGACATAGAAAATCTGGGTTATAATACTGCTATTTCCGCGCTTATGATTTTAATGAACGAGCTCGAGAAGAATTCTCTAGTGGTAACAAAGGAGCAATTTAAAACATTTCTTAAGCTCTTGGCGCCTTTTGCTCCGCATATTACTGAAGAGTTATGGTCATCACTTGGCGGAAAAGGTTTTATTCATCAAGAAAAGTGGCCCGGGTACGACCGTGATTTATTAAAGGAGAATACTTTTGAACTACTTATCCAAGTAGACGGCAAGTTGCGCGCCAAGATAATGGTTAGCGCGGGTATAACTGAAAATAAAGCGAAAGAGCTTGTTTTTACTAACCCAACTGTCATGAGGTACATTTCTAATAAGGGCATCAAGAAAATAATTTTTGTGCCCAATCGTCTCATCAACATAGTCACCTAGAGAATTATTTGACAAAGCATTTAAGATGTGATAACTTACGTCACGTTCTTTAAATCGGTTTCAAGTGCGATTCGAGGCCAGCCGATTTTAGGTCGAATAATTTTTAATTAACCTAATTCCGGCTTACTTCGGTTCACACTGTGGTAGGTCGGGACTTTAATCCTATGAATAATAATACTAAGGAGAGAGTCCTTCTCTACCTCATCTTAGCGGTGGCGATTATATTCTTTGTTTTCACTTATAAAGCCGTGAAGGTTTATGAAAACGGATTAGCTTCACTTTCTGCTACGCAAGTCTATGTATGCAGTTGTGAGGCGCCAAAGGTTGAAAAAAAGGTTTCTAAGCCTATTGTCAAACCTACTCCGAAGCCTCAACCTCAACCGGTGCCGAAGCCAATAGGTCCATTATCTCCTAATGGCCCCACACCTAATCCGACTCCTAATCCTTTACCTGGTCCTTTACCGCCAAACGGCCCGAATACTTATAACCCTCCTGTGTATTCTGATCCTGTACCGACTTATAATCCGCTTCCACCATCAGGACCAACTTATGAGCCTCAAGCTCCTATGGGACCGCTGCCGTCTAATTAAATTGATAGGGCAAACTCTTGTTTGCCCTCATCTTTAAAATTTTTAGTCGAACTAGAGGTTTTAAAAATGAGGTAAGATAAACAAAAATAAAACAATGAAAAACAAATTAATAAATAGAACGATTAGTATTGCTCTTGGAGCAGTGATTTTATCGAGTCTGGTGTCGGTTGCCGGCGCTACCGGTACGGCGCAGTTTAATACTGCAAGCGGTGATTGGCCGGCTCTTCAGGCGTCTAATTACACCAAGTACCCCGGTTCCAATTCTAACTGGGGTAGAACCGTTTCGGCCGACCCAAGCGACGTTTTAAGCTTCCTTATTTTCTATCACAATACTTCTAACGTTACTGCCTACAATACAAGATTAAAACTGAACCTGTCGCCTACGGTTTCGAGCGGCAATGTTCTTACGACGACTATTTCTGCCGATAATGCTTACTCGAACGGCGGCAGCGTTAACGTTTACCTGAATTACGGCAGCAATCTGCCTCTAACTTTGGTTTCCGGTTCGGCCAGATGGTATACCGGCAGTTCCTCAAACTTAACTACCATTCCTTTCAGCCAGAGTGGAGATGAAGTCGTTACCGCTTTTAACGGCTTGAGAATAGGGGATATCGGTCCGGGAAGTTCCGGCTACGTTGTGGTTCGCGCGCAATTAGGCGGCTACACTCAATCTAATCCCACACCGCAAGGCAATGTCCCTTCGGTTTCCACCAACTCTTCTTCCAATATTTCTACCTCGAGCGTCACTTTAAACGGTTCTGTAAATCCTAACAACTCTGGGACGACCGCCTGGTTTGAATACGGGTCAACACAGTCCTTGGGATATACCACGAGCACGTTTGCTATCGGCGGCGGCACCTCTCAAACGAGTTTTTCTACAACAGCTTTCAGCCTTTCTTCTAACACAACTTATTACTATAGGGCAGTCGCGCAAAACTCTTACGGGACAGCAAGAGGTTCTATCTTGAGTTTCACGACTGACGCGGAACAAACACAACAGCAAGGTGGAATTCCTGTTGCCCGCACAGAAACCATGTCTGGAGTTTCTACGACAAGCGCTACCTTGTTGGGCTCCATAAATCCCAATAGTGCTTCTACTGAGGGTTGGTTTGAATACGGGGCTACCCAGTCATTGGGCTCTTCTACTTCAAGGCAAAACGTTGGAAGTGGGACCGGATTCAATAACTTCAGCTCTACTTTGACCAATCTGTCACAAAACACAACTTATTATTATCGAGCAATGGCGCAAAATAACTTTGGCACAAGCCAGGGAACTATTTTGAGCTTTACGACCCAGAGCCAGCAAGTTTCTGGGGGAGCACCCTTGGTTAACACCAACTCCGCTTCGGTGATCTCGACCTCAAGCGCCACTTTATACGGTTCCGCGAATCCTAACAATTCTTTTGCGACTGGTTGGTTTGAATACGGCACAAGCGGTTCTTTGGGGAACACTACCTCTAGCTTTACCTTGGGGTCTTCAAACTCCTATCAAAGTTATTCCGCCACCATCTTTAATTTATCTTCCAACACTACTTACTACTACAGAGCGGTAGCGCAGAATGGCTACGGCACCGCCTACGGATCTCTCTTAACTTTAACTACGGGCACGAGCCAGGTAACGACCAACCAGGACTTGAGCGGTCTTGCCAATTCTTTGTCGCTGTTGACGTCAGCCTTAGCCAGGTTGAATACGTTGGTTGGTGGTTTGGGCACTAATCGTGTCACCGAGCGCGTTATTGAAAGAGTAGAAGTTGCTTCTACTGCCGGGAGCGATCTGACTAAACTTATTTTTACCGCCGACAAAGAATCTCTTGATCCCGGCGACCAAGTAGTTTTCACCGTTCAAATAGAACCCTTAACTAACCTTACTAACGCTGTTTTGGCTGTTAAACTTGATCCCGGTTTTGAGTTTGAAAGCACAAGCGCTAATAGTTACTCCAAATCGGAAAATACTTTCGTTTATAATTTAGGCAGCGTTACTACTGGTAGCGTACAAACATTTACGATTAACACGCACCTTAAGAGCAACTTCAAAGCGGACGATGCCGAGGATGGCAAGATTACTTCCGCCGCTACTTTCTCGTACGCGGACGCGAACGGCAATGTAAAAACCCCGCTTTTCTCGTCTCTGGATATTAAGGTTGGAGGCACAGGGTTTTTTGCTTCTTTATTCGGCTTAATTCCTGGCGGCGGATGGGTAACGGTCCTTCTTATAGCATTCTTTGTTCTCTTGGCAGCTTTCGTTATAAGGAAATTATTTAGCTAAGCGGCTTTCTTCTTTTTTGCGCGCGACGGCAAAAATGTAGATTATATCAAGAATCGCCAGGGTGTTCACAACCAAAAGAACGATGAACCAATTTTTTTGGCTCAATTTTGCCGCTTTCCATAAAGCGATTCCTTTCCAAGGCAATGTCCACAGTAACGCCAAAAGGAACAGCCCACTGTGATCTTGTAAGAATGGATTCATGAGTGAAGTGTACTACAAATAGTGGCAGCTTTCTATATAACTCCTTAACTACCTTATTGTTGCTCCGAACTCGGAAATAGTTTTATCTTCCAGTTTCTTATGCAGCATATCCACCTCTTCATTCGTGAGAGTGCGATTAAGATGTCTATAAACGATTCTGAATGTATAACTCGCTTTGCCTGAACCGAATTTCGCTTCATCTTCATATTCGTCGAGGAGTTTCATTTCTTCGATGAGTTCTTCGCCAATAACCTCCCGTGCTAACTCATAATAGCGATATTGGCTGAAGGAGTTTTTATCCACAGCAAAGGAGATATCCCTGGTTACGGGCGGATATTTGCTGACAGGCTGGTAGATGTGATTAATGTCTTTGAACTGTCTCGTAACTCGCTCGTCCTCGGAGCGAAGAAGGCGGATATCAGGAATGCGCATTTTAATCATGGCAAGTCTGTCTGCGCCGAAGCCGAACGCCCAGCCATTGTAGATATTCGGATCAAATCCAAGGTTCTTGATGACTTGCGGGTGCACGATGCCTGCGCCCAGAATTTCCACCCATTTATCGTCCCAAGCAATATTCATTTCAAGGCTTGGGTCAGTGTACGGGAAGTGATCTACGCGGAACTTTGCTTTGATATTTTCTCCGAAGAGCGCATGAGCAACTTCCCAGAGAACATCTTCAAGGTCAGTTTGTCTAAGTTCCGCGATTTCTTTCTTGCAGATATAGAGGCCATCAATATGATGAAGCACATTGGAATGCTGCCAATCTATTTCATCTCGGCGGTATACAGTGCCATAGCATAAGGTTCCGGCCGAGCCATACCTTTCTAGTTGCTCCCGTACTTCTGGTAATTCAAGATAATATTTCCACATCAGGCTGGTGTGCGGCCGAAGAATGTGAGCTTCGTCCATATAATAGGTATCGCTCTGCGTTCTGGCCGGATGATCTTTAGGGAAGTTGAAGAGGTCGAAGACAATCTCTGGTGAGATTATTTCAGGGGTTTCGATAATGTCCAAGTTCTTTAAGCTATGAAGATTTATCACCATATCGGTAATCATCTTTACCGGATTGCCCTCTAATCTTGTAAGATCTGGTAAGGCGAGATAGCGTTTCAGGCGCTCGGCTTGAGTGTCAGTGCGAGCGGCAAATTTCTTGAGAATTTTTTTCTGTTCCATAAGAGAAACTGAATAATAGGAACGTTTTAGATGAGGTAAAGAATAGATGTTTTTCATAATTGATTGTGTAATAAGTTTAACAAAGAAAGACCCGGCATGGAGCGGGTCTTTCTCTTTCTAGATGGTATGTTTCTGAGTGTTAGAAAGCGCCCGTCCGTACCGGGAAAGTAAAGCTAAAGAAGAAAAAGCGATCATTCTGGATTTCGAGATTCATTAATTAATATATACACCAATAACCTGGTTTTCGCAAGGTATTTCAGTCGCTGACTCGCCACGGGTAAGTCGGTCCTCGATAAAAATATTGTCTGCGGAAGGGGTGGGACTCGAACCCACAAGCCCCTTGCGGGGCGCTGGTTTTCAAGACCAGTTCCTTACCAATTCGGAGCACCCTTCCAACCATCCTTATAGTATCCTTGATTCAAAGCTGTTTTCAAGTAAAATAGAAACAGTTTCTTTTGTTCCTTGCTCCGGGCCTATAGTTAAGTGGTATAACGCCTGCATGGCATGCAGAAAGCGGGAGTTCGATTCTCCCTAGGTCCACAACCAAACTTCTATGAAGAAATTTATCCTTACTGTTATAATACTGTTGATTGGTGCCGCTGGGGCTTTTATTGTGTTTCGCGAAAGACAAAATGTAACTCCAGGGAGTATCAACGTAGACACAACTTCAATGAGAATAGAAAGTCCTGCCTTTGAGCATAATAGAAATATTTCCGCCAAATATACTTGTGACGATAAGAATATTAACCCGCCGCTTACCATCTCCGGCGTTCCGAATGATGCTAAGAGCCTTGTGCTTATCGTTGATGACCCCGACGCGCCGATGGGAACATGGGTTCATTGGACGCTTTGGAATATGGACCCCGCGCTAACCGAGATTGCCGAAGACAGCGTCCCGGAAGGCATCGAGGGTGTAACGAGTTATGATAAGCCCGGTTACGGCGGCCCTTGCCCGCCTTCAGGCACCCACCGGTACTTTTTCAAGCTCTATGCTTTGGATGTGTTGCTTTCCATCCCTGAAACTTCTAATAAAGAGGCCTTGGAGAAAGCCATGCAGGGACATACCTTGGCTTCGGCGGAACTGGTCGGCTTATACAGCCGCAAGTAGGCTATGAAGTTTAGCGTGAAGCATAAAGAGGAAAAATGACGGAACCGCTTGCCTCCAAAATCAGACCGAAGAATTTAAAGGACTTTGTCGGCCAGGAACACTTGGTTCACGAGGACAAGCCGTTAAATATCGCCATTAAAAATAAACACCTTTTTTCATTTATCCTCTGGGGACCGCCGGGAAGCGGCAAAACGACTCTGGCCAAGATATACGCGAGCGCTCTCGATGCCCAAGTTTACGACCTTTCTGCCGTTTCGGCCGGCAAGGAAGACATCGAACATATCGTTAGGGAAAATTCCTGGGGTAAACCCAAAGTTTTATTCTTGGATGAAATCCACCGCTTCAACAAAGCCCAACAGGATTATCTACTGCCTTTCGTGGAGAAGGGCGAAATTACTTTAATCGGAGCCACCACGGAGAACCCCAGCTTCGAAGTTATTTCTCCGCTTCTTTCCCGTTGCCGCGTTTTTGTTCTGGACCCTTTATCCGAGGGAGAAATGGCCAAAATTATAAAGCGCACCGGTTTCAAAATGGATAAAGAAACGCGCGATTGGTTGGTTAATATGGCTAATGGCGACGCGAGACAGGCTATCACGGTGCTTGAAAATGCCAAAGAGCTTTACGGCAAAATTACCGTTGAAACATTAAGCAGCACTTTGCAGTCGAAGTTCCTGCGTTACGATAAAAAAGGCGAGGAGCACTATAATATCATAAGCGCTTTTATTAAGAGCATGCGTGCTAGCCAGCCGAACGCCGCCTTGTATTATTTGGCGCGGATGGTTGACGCGGGAGAGGACCCGAAATTCATTGCCCGCCGGATGGTTGTTTTTGCCAGTGAAGATATCGGTTTGGCGCAGCCAACAGCCCTCGTGGTGGCAAATGATGTTTTTAGGGCGGTGGAAACAGTAGGGTTGCCGGAGGCCGCCATCAATTTAGCTCACGGCGCGGCTTACCTTTCGCAATGTAAAAAAGACAGAAGCGCTTACGATGCTTATATGGCCGCGATGGAAGATGTCAAAAAATATGGCAATCTGCCGGTGCCGCTTAATCTGCGCAACGCTCCGACCAAACTTATGAAGGAATTGGGTTACGGCAAAGAGTATAAAAAATATTCCTCAATCAGCTTCTTACCGGAAAAACTAAAGGACAAAAAATACTTAAATGGCTAATAAGCTACCCTTATCTGAAAATTTTGATAATAATGAAGAAGGAGTCATAAGATATCTCACGGATTTACGCAACGAACTGGCCGATAAATCGGGCCAAGAACGTTATAAGATTCTGCAGAACAAAACCATTGATTATATAGCCCACGCGATGCCGCAAACCTTGGATGAACTCGCGGCTATTAAAGGCATCGGGCCAAAGAAGCTCAAAGAGTTGGGCCAGGCTATTTTGGCAATTACCACAGGCGGAGAAGCGAATATAAAAGAGAAAGTAATCCAGGTAAGCGAGTCGGGCGAAAGGGTGTTTTCGGTAAGCGATTTTTTGGATCACGTAAATGACATTCTCTATAAACAAAACGTTTTGGTCCAAGGTGAAATTTCAAGCGTAAACGTTCACCCCTCCGGCGTCTATCTTACTTTAAAAGACAAAAAAGACGAGGGAATACTGGATTGCTACATCCGCCCACATGTTTACAGTTACCTGGGCGTTCTACTTGAAGACGGCATGGAGGTGAAAATCGGCGGCTTCCCGAGCGTCTATAAGCGCAGCGGCAGGTTTAGGTTTATGGTTCAAACATTGGAGCTTACCGGCGAAGGTTCTTTGAAAAAAGCTTATGAGCTATTAAAGAAAAAACTGGAACTGGAAGGTCTTTTTGTAAGAAAGCGTCCTATACCGGAGTTTATAAAAAGAATCGGTATTGTGACTTCAAGACAAGGCGCGGTTATTGAGGACTTCAAAAACAATCTTGAGCGCCTCGGCTTTGAATTGTTTTTGAAAGACGTAAGAGTTGAGGGCGTAAGGGCGGTTGAGGACATCACGGAAGCTTTGCGGTGGTTCAACAGCAATGCCGACAAATTAGACCTTGATGTGCTGGTTGTAATGCGCGGCGGGGGCAGTTTGGAGGATTTACAGGCATTTAACAACGAACTTGTGGCTCGCGCCATCTTTGCTTCCTATGTCCCTACTATATGTGCTATAGGGCACCACAAGGATGCCCCTATTGCTAGTTTGGTGGGCGATGAGTCGCCTTCCACGCCCACGGGAGCGGCTATGAGAGTGAATCAGTCCTGGGACAGGCTGGTAAAAGACCTGCCTATATTTGTAAGGGAGATGGTTTATGCTTACGAAAGTAAATTAGTGGCGGCTTATAGCAGGATTGAATCCCTGCGCGAAAAAATGATTAACTACTTCCGCAGGGCATTTGTTAAATTCGAGAATCTTAAATCATCGCTTTTAGCGGTTTATGAGCGTGAACTTCTTAGGGCAACGGAGCGAGTGGGTGCAATTGAGAAATACCTCGCGAGCGTGAACCCGGAAAGGAATTTAAAGCTCGGCTATAGCATAGTTACCGACAATTCTGGTAAAGTTATCAAAGACTCCTCCCAAGTAAAAGTAGGGGAGGATATTAAAACTAAACTCTATAAAGGCGAAGTTATATCAAAAGTAACCCACCACACCTAATCGATTTAATTAAATGTTCTGTGTTTATATCATTAAAAGCAAGGTGGACAGAAAATTGTATATTGGT
>Ga0210018_1001200_pt1 | contig 13591 bp, 7 predicted proteins | sample CryGeyCG2014_010_2_FD_183967 | JGI IMG/M metagenome (GOLD analysis project Ga0210018, IMG submission 183967) | Groundwater microbial communities from aquifer - Crystal Geyser CG09_land_8/20/14_0.10 (SPAdes) (version 2) | ecosystem: Environmental > Aquatic > Deep subsurface > Groundwater | place...
AAAATCACTTTCAGCCCAGACGTTTTCACATTTTGTCGCTTCCATATCCCAACAGGGCTGAACTTTCCAGTGATATTTTTTATTAAGTTGAAGCGGCGAAATATCAAGCGTAAAGTTTGAAAGGGTAGTTGTTCCCGTACGAATTATGCTACTTGCATCGGAAACCTCATAATGAAAAGAGGCAGAGCCAAAGCTTCCGCTCCATCTAAAAACAATGGGCAGACCAACCGGGATTTCCCCTGTGGGCTCATTTGGCGGATATTCTAAAAATGGGGCTTCCAATGTTCCCGTGGTGTCAAACTTCCACTTCTGGCTATAATCCGTGCAATCGAGCCCATTGCTGTCTTTACAGGCAGCTACTTTCCAGGCATAAGAAGTATCTTTTGTGAAATAAGCCTGTTCTTCGTTCAAAAATTCAGGATAAGGATAAAGCGATGGCGAACCGGGTTCTGGAACCAATAAATATGGAACGCATTCATCGCCTTGCTTTAGCAAGGGATGGCAAACCTCTCCTGACCCTTTTTGGTAAATAAGTATCTTATAAGACATTGGGCCTTCAGCTCCTTCAGATTTAAAATCCGATGGGTACCACCTAAGGTTTGCACGTTTGAGCGGGAGTTTTACAGGTTGAAATGGGCCTGTTGTTGTTTCATTCTCTCCACTCCAATCGGGGTCAAAAGATTCGACTGGTTCTGGGGCCCAATTGTTTGTAAAACTCCAGGTGGCGCTCGTTGTCCCGCATTGTGCATTATTAGCCAGTCGTGTATCAGCATCGGTTTGATTATCTTCTCCGCTAGGACGACCACAACAGGCCTTTACTGACCACGGGTGAGTTCCTCCTGGTTTTAAAAGCCCATTGCCAGCTATAAAGCTATTACTACCAAACGTTGCCGTAAAAACTTCCCCTGGGTCATCCTCTATTGCATCTCCCAAAAGAACAGCGAGACTTTTGGTAGAGTGATTACCCGGTGTGTTCCCTGTTCTGGTTTTCAAGAGAGCAGCGAGGCTCTTGGCGGGGAGACTGCCTGTGGTGCTTGGATGATAGCGTTCAACCGTACACCACTTTGAATCCTCCCACAGGCCATTTGTCCAGGGAGGAGGAAGATATAGTAAAGGATCAACTGGAGTGCCTGCCGAATTAAGGATTACAAAATGAATATGATGCCCCCAACTATTACCGGTATTATCAGCCCGACCTATTGACTGACCAGCGATAACTTGATCACCCACAGAGATTGGAATACTACCATGTACCATATGCCCATATTTTGTAGTAAATGTGTTACCATCTATCTCGCTTTCAATATCCACTCTATTTCCCAAATAGTTGCCACCACTACAACTATATTCACATCCCGGATCAGGAGGGTCCGTCGTGCATTCATCATCGGGATCACCGGTAACCCGTCCATGATTAAAACAATCAGTAGAGACCTTCGTTACCGTTCCAGCAGCCGCAGCATAAACCGTGCCAGATGTACCGATATCTATCGCGCGATGCATATACGTTTTCCCACCATAAGTTCGTTCACCAAAACAAGAAGTTATCCATCGGTTTTCACTTGGCCAATTAAATCTGCCATTTTCAGCAGGAAGAAATGTAGTGGGAGGAGGGTATGTAGGAGGAGAAGACCCGGGAGGAAAGGATCCGGGAGAAGGGAGTCCGGGAACGGGAGGGTTGCCGAGAAGAGGAGCTGGGAGTGGAGGAAAAGAAGCACCTTCGATGCCAAGATTAAGATTAAGTCCATGGTATGTATTTTCAATTTTTATCACATAAACCGGATAATCCGGTCGTGTTTCGCCTCCGTCTCGGATATCTTTCCAAGCCAATTTTACGGGTAAAAATATATTTGTTGGGTCTGCTGTGCTGCTGGTAGGATATTCAAGTTGAGGATTGTCATAGTATCTTGGGTCTTCGGGTGTCTTTATGCATTCACCCTCGCATACGCATACTGGCTTTTCAAGCCCCCACTTGGTGACATCACTACATGTCCCTGTTCTTTTTGCTTTTTGCCAACTTACGCAGTATCCTTCTTCGCCAGATACTTGAACAGCATCGTCACATTCGACCTTACAACCTCCACAGTTACAGCATTCACTGCCTCCTTGACCGCAAATACTATAACAGGTTTTTTGGAGAATCTCTACAATCTCTTCCGGTGGTACATCCTTACCACATTCCTTGGTACTAGCTTTATATTCCGTCCAACTACCACTACATGTGTATTGAGTGCACGTAGGATTATAGTAACTTATACAGTTACCAACCAAATCCCAGCCGTTACATTCTTCTGGGCAGGTTATATCGGAACAACTTCCTAGCGATTCGTGCTCACCACACTGTGTGGTGTAATCGAGGCCAGAACAAGCTAAAGAAAAATTAGGGGAAATGAGAAAAAGAAGAAAAAGAATAAAAAGGGTAGTAAGTATATAACTTTTCCGAGAGTTCGTCATTCTTTTATTTTACCACGTTAGAAATTTGATTACAACAAAGAAATTATCAGCCAAAGATTAATGAGAGATTTCTAACGGGGTTTAAAACCCCGCAGTATAAATCTTTCAGATTTAACTACGGGGCATGCTTTTAACTAAATTTATCCAGTCCTCAAGATTTAAGGTTTCCGCTCTTTGAACTGGCTGGATTTTATTTTTCAAAAGCCAATTTCTAACTTTTATTTTATCAATTACGCGAGCGAGCGCAAGCGAGCGACGCGTGGAGATGAGCTTTAGCTCATCGACCTTCAAATTTTTTGACAAATTATTTATTAACTGTTTTCTTGGCTGGGAAAACCCCGCCTTCACAATTTTAAAAAATAAATCCGCATTAATCAGCCTTTTATCAGTATTAATCAGCGGTTTAATTTTAATAATCGCCGAATCGACCTTGGGTTGGGGCCAGAAGGATTTTTTTGAAATGTAACTTATAATCTCGGCTTTGGCGTAAAATTGAACTGAAACTGCCAAAATACTCATATCCGGCGGTCGAGCTACAATTCTTTGAGCCACTTCCTTTTGAACCATCAAAACCATTTGCAGGGGTTGCACCCCTGTATTTTCAAGGAACTTTCTGATTAAGGGTGAAGTTAAATAGTAGGGAATATTCGCCACCACTTTGTAGATTTTAGATTTTAGATTATAGATTTTAGGGCTAAATTTTAAGATGTCAGCTTTGACAATTTTAACATTTCTAACCTTCCAGCCTTCTAACAATTCCTTCAAAATTTCAACCATTTTTTGATCTTTCTCTATGGCGATAACTTTTTTTACTCTTTTGGCCAATTCCGCTGTTAAATTCCCGATACCCGGCCCAACTTCCAAAACAATGTCATCTTTTGAAAGCTCGGCCGCCTCTATTATTTTCCTCAAAACTTTTTCGTCAATCAAAAAATTCTGTCCCAATCTTCGCGAGGGTCGGATATTATATTTTTTAAGCCAATTTTTAATCTCTTTGAGCTCCATGCTTTCATCTTAACAGTTACTTGACAAATGTTATAGGGTATTAGAAGATAACGATATAGATGTCTAATCTCCCAAAACGAAAGAAAATTTTAGCTTCCCTTTTCATAGGGTCTATTTTAGTTATTTTGATTTTTGTTTTTTCTCCCAAAAAGGAGAAAAATATTTTACCCCCCAATCTAAAAGACCCATCTCAAAACACTTACTCTCAAAGCCCTTTTGCCGACCCATTTAAAAAATCCCAGCCCGAGTGGCCTGAGTTTCTTTTAGTTAAGAATTTCTATCTTCGAGCCACTTCCCCCGCCTTCATCGTTACTCCCCAAGTTTTGGGAGCCCTTATAGGAGGTTTTGAAACAGAGGATGTTCAAAAAATAATTGTTGAGTATGCCGTTGAACCGGGAGATACTCTCGGGTCAGTTTCCCAAAAATTTAACATTGATCTACCTACCCTTTTATGGGCAAACAATTTAAATCAAAATTCAATAATTCAACCCGGTCAAAAATTGATTGTCCCGCCAGTTTCGGGAGTAATTCATCACGTAAAAGCCGGCGATACACTTTCCGAAATCGCTGAAAAATATAATGCAAAAACTGAAGATATAATTTCTTCTAATGAACTTTCTAATGAGAACGACATTTTTGTTGGCGATATTTTGATTGTTCCAGATGGAAAAATGCCAACTCCAAAAATCGAATATGCCCCACAATCACAAGAGGTTCCAATTGCTAATGGTTATTTTATCTGTCCCATTTCTTCTCCCTGTCAAATTACCCAGGGTCTTCACTGGTACAATGCAGTAGATTTATCCCATGGAAAGTGCGGGGAGCCAGTTTTTGCTGCGGCTGGAGGGAAAGTAATTAAGGTAAAATATGGTTGGTCAGGAGGGGCCGGAAACAATGTTTCAATTTCGCATCTAAATGGAGCGGTGGTAACAGTTTATTATCATTTGCAAAATATTTTGGTTTTTCCCGGACAGGAAGTTTTGATTGGAGAGCAAATTGGGACAATTGGAAATACCGGAAGATCAACCGGTTGTCATTTACACTTCGGAGTAGTTGGAGCTAAAAACCCATTTCCTAAATGATTTCTTCCCTCATTCTATAACTTAAAGCCTCAGAAATATTTTGAAAAGAAATTTTTTCAGAATTTTCCAAATCGGCAATTGTTCTGGCAACTTTTAAAACCCGATGATAGCCACGGGCAGATAATTTTCCGGAATTGACAGCATTTCTTAAAAGGTCTTCCCCTGCCAAATTAACCTGGCAGTATTTTTTTATTTCCGGAATTTCCATTTCCGAATTTGTTTTATCCTTTTTAAATCTTTCTTTTTGGAACTCTCTCGCTTGAATTACTCTTTCTCTCACCCTTTCACTACAATTTTCCTCGTCCGGGGAAATCAATTTTTCATATTCCACTTTTGGAACGGTAATTAAAAGGTCCATCCTATCTATCAGGGGACCAGAAAGTTTTCTCCGATACATTCTAATCTGGGAATTTGTGCATTTGCATTCATGGTCTGGGTCGCCATAGTATCCGCAGGGGCAGGGGTTTGAGGCGGCAACTAAGGTAAATCTGGCCGGAAAAGCCAAAGAATGTCTTGCCCTTGAAACGGTTATTTCCCCTTCTTCAATTGGTTGTCGCAAAGATTCCAAGATGTCTCTATGAAATTCTGGAAATTCATCCAAAAATAAAACTCCCCGATGGGCCAAAGTAATTTCTCCCGGTCTGGGCGGATTTCCCCCGCCAATTAAGGCCGCTTCAGAAGAAGTATGATGTGGAGAACGAAAGGGCCTTAAATTAATCAAAGGACTATTTTTCGGCAATAAACCAGCTATACTGTAAATTTTGGTTACATCTAAAGACTCTTCAAAAGAAAGAGGAGGTAAAATTGAAGTGATGGCTTTGGCCAAAATTGTTTTTCCAGTTCCCGGCGGTCCCATCATTAATAAATGGTGTGAGCCGGCGGCAGCAATTTCCAAAGTTCTTTTTGCTGTTTCTTGGCCTTTAATATAACCCAAATCAACCGGAAGGAGAGAAGGTTTTAAAAAATCTTCGATCCTTGCCTTTGAAGGCAAAATTTCCTTTTTCCCTGCTAAATAATCAAGTGTTTCTTTTAGATTTCTAACGCCAATTACTTTTATTCCTGCAATTAAACTGGCCTCAATTGAATTTTCTTTCGGCAAAATTAACTCTAAAAATCCCTTTTCCCGACAAGCTATGGCAAAGCAAATTACCCCTTTTATTGGTCTTAATCTTCCATCTAAAGCCAGCTCGCCTAAAAAAATTTTATTTGAAGGGTCAAATTTGATTTTTTCAGCCGCCAAAAGATATCCCAGGGCAATGGGCAGGTCATAAATTGAGCCTTCTTTTTTTAAATCAGCCGGAGCCAAAGATACCAACACCCTTTCCGGTTGGTGATGAGGAGATTGAAAACCGGAACTCTCAATTGCTGCTCCAACCCTTTCCTTTGATTCTTCAACTGCCTTATCCGGCAAACCAACAATTTCAAAATGTCTTAGACCATAAGAGACATCGGTTTCCACTTCAATTGTCTGGGCATCCAAACCTAAAAGGGCCGCCGAAAAAACCTTAGAGAGCATATCCCGTAGAAGAACCCCGTAGTAGAGTAAACTCACTACGGGGCAAGTTTCGAATAATACTTTCGAAACAAGCGACCATAGGGAGCGCCGTCCCGTACTAAATTTATTTTAGTGCGGGATTTCTCTACGGGGCATATTATAAACCTTAACGAATTTTTCCTTCCCCTCTGACGGTAGGGTCGTCGGGCAGGGTAGTATCTATAAATTCATTGTTTGAATTCACAAACATTCCTGTCCATCGGTCTTTGGCCGAAGCTGTCACATCATGAATTAAAATTGCTTCCTTTCCTCTTTGGGCTGCCTGAGGAGTAAAGGCAATTTGAAAAGTAGCAATCCAAGGATCTTCCAAAACTCCAATTCCCGGATCAACCTCTCCGATTTCCCAAACTACTTCAGTAGGTCCAGAAGGAATTCCTTTAATCAACAGTTCATTAAGTTTTAACCGGGTCAGTTCATCAACATAACCCGTAGGTTCTTTCAGGTTTTGGGGATCTAATATCTCTTCTTTATATTTTAGCTGAAACCCCTTTACCGATTTAAGGGTGGTCGGTCCGAAATGACCGCTTGCCCCTACATTTTCGGGATACAAATAAGAAACTTCACTTTTAAGTATAATTTGAAGATATTTGACATCGTCCCCGTTCATTTCCTGATATAATGGTTTTTCAAATTTGAAGCCGGTCGGGATTTCTGGATAAAGGGATTCAACCTCAGCTTTTCTTATCACTTTCACTTCTCCATGGGTGGTTTTTACAGCGTTAAAGTGAACTTCATCTGGAAGTGCGGCTTTAATTTTCACATCTTCTACCCGATTGTAATAATTTCCAAACTTCCAAACAATTGTATAATAAGTGGTTTCATTAACCTGGGGAGGATGCTGGCCAGAATTTTCAAAAAAACCATATTTATCCCTAAAATATCCTTCTTGGGAGATTGTTATTTTAGAATTAACTTGATTTCTAAACTCAGCCTCAAAGCCGGCCAAAATTACCCGGTTCTTTATTAAGACGTTAGTTTCCGTAAGGTCTTTTGGTTTATAATCGTCTTTCAATCGAACCCAAAACTCTGCCTCTCCTTGTTCACCGGGCAGGAGATATCTAAGCTGGGGGATATCTTCTCCATCCCAAGAGATGGAATTATCTCCCATTTTAAATTTCCCCGAGGGGGTCTCAATAGTAAAAATATCATAAATATTTCCTTCTAAAACAGTGGTTAAAACCAAATCTCGCAAAGGTTTATCTTGTATGTTTTTAAAATAAATTTGGTAATGAAGCTTTTCTCCGGGGTAGGGAGAATATTTCTCTTGACCGTTAATCTTCTGAGTAAGCAAAAAAATCGGTTCATAAGTGATAGAACGAGTTGTTACTTCTTTTAAAAGAACATCTTCTCCCTGAAGATTGATGAGTAGTTGTCCCATAAAATCTAATTCCTTATCAAGTTTTTCTTCCCGGGGGAAAGTTCCAGAAATCTCCAGTTCTCCACTTTCAAGCTTTTCTAATTTGGCAATTTGCCAGTTTTGTTTTTCCGTCCGGGCTGGTTTTGATTCTTTAAACTTAAAATCCGAGGGGAAATTGACAACCAATTTGAGGTTGGAAATAGCAGGCTCAATTAAAGAAAGATATTTTATCCTGAAAATAAACTCGGTTTCCGTTTTGGGAGAAATGGGAATTTTGGCTGGAATATCTAAAATCAAATCGATCGGGGTCTCGGAAATAAGAGTAGAGAAAGCCACGACTTCGGTCATAGCTGGGGCTTTTTTTCTTTCGGTAGAATAAGTCAACCAGGTTTTTACCTCTCTTTTTTCTCCTTTTGCGCCAAAAAGCCGTGTTTTGAATTCAAATGTCTTCTCTTCTTTTGGGTAAAAATAATTTCCCAAACTTTTTGTTTCAACCAAGGTTTTTTCCGGCAGAGAAAACGTTGGATGATGAAAGGTTAGTTCCGGCTGTTCTAAAATAACATTACCAGTATTTTTGTAGGTCACAGTATAAATAATTTCTTCGCCACATTTGGCTTTTTCTGGTCCCGAAACCCTAACCTCAACTCGTGTTTTGGGTAAAACAAAGTTTATCACTAATAAAAAAACTGCTAAAATAGAAACAAAAGCCAAAATGGTAGCCACAAGGGCCGCTTGTTCGGAAAGCTCCCGTGCCCTAAAAAAGGAGCTAACTATTTTTAGTTTTTCTTTAATTTTTGCCAGCATTTTTTCTATTATTAATTTTATCAACGAAAAGAAAAGAAACAAGGCAATCTCAACCCCTTGCCAGAAAGCCCTGCCCTTTCTCAACGGGGTTTACATTTCAAACAATATCTGGCTTCCGGTATAGTTTTTAACCTCTCGGTCTCAATTTCCTTTCTACATTTTTCGCAAATTCCGTATTTACCTTTTTTCATTTTTTCCAAAGCTAAATTAATATTTCTCAATTTCAGCTCAAGGGTTTGTTCAATTGGTAACAAACTTTCATATTCTTCTACTTCATCAGCCATGGTTTCCAAAGAAGAAGAACCGGCCTCGCCATCCCATTTGGGAAATCTTGTATCCCAATCTCCCTTGAGTTTTTCGTCTTTTTTAGCAAACCCTTTAAGATCTTTTTCAATAAGGGATTTTTCTTTTTCGAGATTCTTTTTTAGTTCTTCTAATAATTTTTTATTCATATTATAAAGAAAAACTTTCGATTCAACTAATCAATCTGTACATATGCGTTCGCTTCGCTCGCGCATAACGCGGATTTACGCTGATTGATAATTTTACGCCGATTTACGCTGATAAATAAGGTATTCCTTTTTAATCAGCGTCTATCAGCGTTATCGGAATTTTCAAATTCCGATATTATAAAATTAAGCCGAATTCAAAGTTCTTCTATAAGTTATTCTAACAATTTTTCAATAGTTTTCAACATACTTTCTCCCGAAGCATTGAAAATAAAATAACCATCAGATATTGCCCAACAAATTCCTAAATTCGGCTGAGGAAAAGTGAGATAACGAAAAGTTATCTCCTTGTATTTTACTTCCTTGAAAGAAGGGGAGAGGGCTGAACCCTTTTTGTCTAAAATAGTAAAAAAGTTATCAAAATCTTTTTCCATCGTTGACTCCCAGCTTTTTAATAAATCCTCTAATCCTTCCTTTTCTTGAATTTTAGTTAAAAAACCTAATCGATTTCCTTCTTTTTTCTGAGAATAGATAAAAAAAGTAAAGTCTTTAGTATTTAATTTTTGATAAAATTGTTCGGGCGTTTTCACCTGAAAACTATCTAAAATTTCTTTTAGGTTAGCCAAACGATTTTCTTTTACATTTTTAATCAAGATTCGAATAAAAACTTCTTTTTCAAATTCTTCTGTGAGAACCCGACTAAGTGAAGCAGGAATTTCTTCATTATTGGAAATTTCCAAGACCTTATCTTCTTTAACCGAAATTAAAGGAGAAGGAATGGAAATTTCTGGGTTTTTAGGAAGTGTTTCTTGAGAAACCGGTTTTTCACCAGCCGGTGGGAGAGGAGAGGGAGGGTTTGGAGGTTTCCTGATGGTTAGATACCAATACCAAAAGCAAAAAATAAGACTCAGGAGCAAAATAAGGATAGCTATGGCCAAAATTCTAATATAGACCTTTTTAAAAGGAGAAGGCTTTTGAGGAAGGGGAGGTAAAATTTTAACTGGCTGAACTGATTCTTTTGGCTCTTTTCTAGGGAAAACTGGTTTGGGCGGTGGAGTTGGTTTGGGCAGTGGAGTTGGTTTGGGCGGTGGAGGTGAAGGTTCGGGTCGAGGAAAAGTTTCTATTTTTTCTTTCAACTCTCTCTCACTTATTTTTTTCTTTAATGCTTCAACTATTCTTTTTCTTTTTTCTTCTGTTTCCTCAGAAGGTGTTATTTCTTCTTTCTTTATTTCGCCACCAGGTTTAGTTGGTTTAATTACCATCCCCTCTCCCTTTTCCTCTTCTTTTTCCTTGAGAAGAATTTTTTCCTTTTCTTTTATTTCTTCGATAAACTTAACCGGTTCAATTTCTAATTCCTGATTAATTTCTTTTATTCTTTCTTTAATTTGGTTTTCCTGATTTAATATTTTTTGATATTCTTGCTGAATTTTATTAAAACGAAGTTTTACATCTTTCATTTCTTTCCCTAAACGCCACCTTTCTTCCTCAATTTTTTCCCTGTCCTTTTCGACTTCCCATCTTTCCTTTTCAACCTTCTTCTCTTCTTCAGGAGTAGCAGACCCGCGTTCCCTTTCTTCAATTACCCGAATCACTTCTTCGGTTTCCTTTTCTTCTCTTTTGCAGTTTTCCAATTCACTTTCAATCTTTCTTTTTTCTTCAGAGACTTCTTCTTGCTTGATTTCATAAGGTCTTTTTTCTTTACTGAGAACCGAAATTTTTTCTTCTAATTTTGCTTTTTCCTTTTTTAAACCTATTGCCTTTTTACTTTTTTGAAAATTTTCTTTTTCTTTGTTTAAATATTTTTCTCTTTTTAAAACCGTCTCAATTTCAAGGTCAATTTTCTTTACCCTTTCTTCATTTTCATCTATTTTTTCTTCTATTCCCCATTTTTTTTCTTCTGTTTTTCTTCTTTCGATTTCTATTTTATGTCTTTCTTTTTCAACCTTCTCCTTCTCTTCCAGAATTTTTACTTTTCTTTCTTTTTCTTCAATTTTTCTTATTTTTTCTTCGATTTCTTTTTCCTTGACTAAAACTGGCTCCAATTGAATTTTAATTCCTTCAGTTTCTCTTAAAATTTCAGCTTTTTTATCTTCCAAACTCCGTTTTTTTGGAGACAGGCCCAAAATTTCTTCATCGATCTTTTTTTCAGCTTCTTCTAATTTTTCTCTTTCTATCATTTCTTCTCCAACCTCCTTAGATATTTTTCTTTCTTTCTCTAATTTTATCTTCTTCCTTTCTTCTTCTCTTTTTCTTTCTCCTTCCTCCCTTCTTTTTCTTTCCTCTTCAATTGCTTTTTTTCTTTTTTCCTCTTCTGCTCTTTTTCTCTCTATTTCCTCTAAATATTTTTTCTTTATTAACCCAACCCCCTCTTCTTCTTTTTTTCTTTCTCCTTCCTCCCTTCTTTTTCTTTCCTCTTTGAATCTTTCTTCTTCCCTTTTCTTCCTTTCTTCCTCCTCTTTGAATCTTTCTTCGGCTATTTCCTTTTCTTTTTCTACTTTTATTTCCTCTAATTTTTTTTCTGGCTCAATTTTCTTAGGAAAAACTACTTTTTCAATAACCTTCTCTTTCGGTTTTAAAGCAATAGGAGTTTCTTCTTTTTTTTCTTCTTCTTTAACGCCCAATTCCTTTAATTTGGCAATATCCTTTGCCATCGTTCTAATTGCTTTTCTATCTATTCTATCTATACCATTTAAATCTTTGTTGTCTTCTTTTTCCATTTAATTTTTGCCTTGTTTAGTGTTTTGGTTTTGGGTAATTTGGCGCGTCTTCCCCAGAATTCCGCACCCTAACCAGAGATAGATTTATTCTCCCTTGCTCGTCAACAGAAATTACTTTAACTGAAATGACGTCTCCGACTTTAAAAAAGTCTTCAATCCTTTCTACCCGATAAGGCGCTATTTTAGAAATATGCAAAAGTCCCTCCTGGCCAGGCAAGATTTCAATAAAGGCACCAAAATCCAAAATCTTTTTTACTTTCCCTTGAAAAATTTCTCCTACTTTTACTTCCCGAGTAATATCGTTTATCCAGGCAATCGCCTTTTTAGCCGCCTCTTCTTTTTCGGCAGTGACGAAAATTTTTCCCGTTTCTTCGACGTCAATTGAAACTCCGCATTCCTTGATTATTTTATTAATAACCTTTCCGCCCGGCCCAATAACTTCCCTGATTTTCTCGGGATTAATTTGAATGGTTAAAATTCTAGGGGCAAAGGGAGAAAGTTCTAGCCTCGGTTTTGATATGACCTCTTTCATTTTTTCTAAAATTTGGCTCCTGGCTTTTTTCGCTTGCCCTAAGCATTCCCTTAAAATTTTCTCTGAAATTCCTTCAAATTTTACATCCATTTGAATTGCCGTTACCCCATTTTTTGTTCCGGCTACTTTAAGGTCCATATCTCCGTGATGGTCTTCCGGACCCTGGATGTCGGTTAAAATTTTGTAGTTCCCTTCTTTATCTTGCATTAATCCCATAGCAATTCCGGCTGCCGGCCTTAAAATTGGCACCCCGGCATCCATCAAGGCGAGAGAAGAAGAGGATACTGACGCCATGGAAGTTGAACCATTGGAAGATAAAATTTCGGTAACAACTCTAATCGTGTAAGGAAAATCCCCAAAAGAAGGAATCAGGGGTAAAAGAGCCTTTTCCGCCAAAACCCCGTGGCCAATTTCTCTTCTTCCGGGTCCCCTGATTGGTTTTACTTCTCCAGAGCAATAGGGAGGAAAATTATAATGGTGCATAAATCTTTTTTTGCCAACAATTTCCATTCCCTCTAATATTTGGACATCTCCCGGTGCTCCTAAAGTTAAGATTGAAAGGGACTTTGTTTGGCCGCGACAAAAAAGACCCGAACCGTGAGTCCTGGGTATCAAACCTGCCTGGCAAGAAATTTTCCGGATTTCCGTCAATTTTCTCCCATCCGGCCTTCTCTCATTTTTGATTACATTTTCATGGATTATTCTTCCGATTTCTTTCTCAAAAAATTTTAAGGCATAACCCATTCTTTCTGGGTATTTTTCCTGAATGAAATTAATCAAGTCCTCTTTCAATTGGTCTAACTTTTCCATCCTTCCTTCCTCTTCTTCTAATTTATTTTCTAAAAATTCTTTTATCTCTTTCTCTAATTCTAATTGAATCTCTGGCTTGGCCAAATTCACTTTTTCTTTACCAACCTTGGCCGAGATTTCTTTTTGAAAATCGAGGAGTTTTTTTAAAAATGGTTTGGAAAACTGATAGGCAGCCAAAATTGTTTCTTCACCGACCTCCTCAAAATTTCCTTCGAGCATATTAATTAAGAGGTCAGTCTGTCCCGACTTAGCAGCGAAAACAATATCGATTTCGCTTTCTTCCCTTTGGGCATAGGTGGGGTTTAAAATAAATTGCTCTCCAATTTTACCAATTCTGACAGTTGCCACCGGTCCCTGCCAGGGAATATCAGAGATGGAAAGAGCAATGGAACTAGCGAGTAATCCTAAAATATCTGGCTCGTTTTGGCCATCCCAGGAAAGGACGGTGACTACCACTTGAACTTCTCGGTTTAGATTTCCTGGAAAAAGTGGTCGAATAGCCCGGTCAACTAATCTGGCATTACAAATCGCTTCATCCGAAGGTCTGGCTTCTCTTCTTATATAGCGGGGTCCCCTAATTTTTCCAGCTGCATAAAATTTCTCTTCATAATTAACGGTTAAAGGAAAAAAATCCAAAGATTCCCTTTCTTTATCCGACATAACACACGTAGCCAGAACTAATGTTTCTCCATATTGTAAAAAGACAGAGCCCGAAGTCTGTTCTGCCAAATTGTTAATTTCGGCTGTTAATTCTCGACCGCCGAGGTCTAATTTGAATTTCATAAATCGATGCTAATATACGAGGCGAAGAGAACTTCGTTCTCTT
>Ga0210018_1001201_pt1 | contig 13585 bp, 12 predicted proteins | sample CryGeyCG2014_010_2_FD_183967 | JGI IMG/M metagenome (GOLD analysis project Ga0210018, IMG submission 183967) | Groundwater microbial communities from aquifer - Crystal Geyser CG09_land_8/20/14_0.10 (SPAdes) (version 2) | ecosystem: Environmental > Aquatic > Deep subsurface > Groundwater | place...
CGGCCGAACACTGAATGTCAATTCTTCCGGCCTTGGCCTCTATATTGCCAAGAATATTATTGAACTCCATAATGGCACGATTGATGTTTTTTCCGAGGGTAAAGACAAAGGCACTACTTTTACGGTTTGGTTGCCGATAGAGGGGGAGGTTTAAGCATGGGAAAAGCGTAAAAAACTTGACAGGCATTTAAAGGATAAATAAAAATTAATAGGCTGACTCTATTTTTTTATTAGAATTAGCCTATTTTTTTGAAAAGAACCTAGCTAACATCATAGAACTCTTCTTTGAAAGCTTGTTCTTTCTCCTTTTGAGAAAGAAATTTCCATCCTAGCTTTAAATGAGCTGGCAAATTCTTCTCGAATTTTTTCACTTTTTCTTGTATGAATGACTTGTCTTTTTCGCATGAACCTCTTCGACTATTCACTTTTTATCCCTCCAATTTTACAATTTATATTTCTCAAAACAAACTAATAATATAGTAGCATAGGATTTAAGAAAGTCAAGACCGTTATCTAGATTCTAATCGTTTTGGCTAAACTAAAAGTAGTTAAAAATTGACAAAACAATTTAAATAATTATAATTATCTTAATTAATAATATCATGAATAAAATAAACAAAATCTTTACATTGGGTGTTTTGGGAGGACTCGGACCCGAAACTACTGCGGCGTTTTATCTTAATGTGATCAATAAAGCCACTATTAAACACAGACCGTCAATCTGTATCTGGAGCGCTCCTCTTAATATCAAAAAGGAATCCGCTTATATTGCAAGTGGCGCAAATAAACCATACTATATAGAGATCCTTAAAAAGGGAATAAAAACATTAGAAGATGCTGGTTCGGATGTGATTGTTATTGTTTGCAACACCGTTCATGAATTTTATCATGAATTACAAGCATTAACCAAGATTCCGATTATTAATCTTATTGACGAAGTGGCTCATGAAGTAAAAAGCAAATACTGGAAAGAGGCTCTTATTTTTGCTACTTCCAATATTATTCAGAGCAAACTTTATCAAAGGGCTTTAGAAAAAGTGGGGGTAAAGTTTATAGTGCCCAACCAAAAAGATCAAAAAATAATAGATAAACTTATTTTAAAGATTTTGCATGCCAATGCACACACACAAGCAGATATTGATATCATAAGTAATATTATAGAGAAATACCAGTGCCATTATATTGTTCTTGCATGCACTGATTTGTTTAAATTTTTTCCAAACAAGGCTAGCGTGATTGATAGCACAGAAGTGCTTGTGGAAAGAAGTTCTCAGATATTATTAAAACAGAGATTATAGGTGTTAAAAAAATATGGCGATCTGATTATTTATAATCAAATCGCCATTTGTGCGGATTAAATTAATAAATCGAAAAAATTCTTAAAGATTACTTCGTTACTCATAAAGGTCTTGTCAAAAGATCTGTCCAACATCGCTTTTTCTTGAAGCGAGAGTTGATCTTTATTAGCTAAACCAAGTATTTGCTTAGCTTTTGCTATTCCAATCTCGGGATGAAACTGAACTGCCCAAATAGGTTGATCCACTACCTTGAATCCCTCAACTTTGCAATTATCCGAGGTTATGGTTACAACTGCATTGACAGGCAAGGCCACAATTTCATCTTGATGATGTTGGAAAGTAGGAAAACTCTTTGAAACATGACGGAGAATCAAATCATGATTAGCTTCATCGGTTAGAACAACATCCATGAAACCTTTCCTCCAGAATGTCTTGGCGACTCTTCCACCAAGCATATAAGCTAAAAGTTGGGCGCCAAGACAAATCCCGAAAATCGGTTTGCCCGTCCGTAGCGCAGACTCAATCAGTGAGAGTTCGCGGGCGAAAAACTTAATCTTATTGATCTCGTTAACACTCATAGGACCACCGCCTATAATTACACCCTGATAAACCTGAATATCAGGAATCAAGTCATTATCATAGGGTTTCCAAATTTGAGCAATTATAGACGACTTGGAAGCAATATTTCCAATAATATCAACTCTTCCTGGAGCGTGTTCGATTATTAGCACTTTCATATTTTTTCATCCTTTTGGGTTACAATTGTGGTTACAAGTTCCAATCTGGCGTTCTTCCGGATAATCTAGTATAAAGCGCCGAATAGGAAGTGTTTGTATTCAAGCGTACCTTTAAGATGTTTCCGGGAAGATTATGTCTAATAGCTGTATATTCAAAGTGCGGGTCGGGGATAACATATTTCTCTAACCGATCCCAGGCAACTGAACAACCCAAGCCATGTCCACTTAAGGCGTACGAAAATCCACCCTTTGCTTTAAAAGCTTCGTGAATAAAATGCTTGTCTCCAGCAAACCAGTCTGAAGCTGGTTGCCAGCCATCTGATGGCAACGATGAACTCTTTAGCACACAAAGAGCTTGTTGGTCCCAAACTCTGCCTATTGCTGTTGGAAAAGTTCCGCCGACCATTGATGGCATAATAGAATTTTCAAGCGTCTTTTCTATCTCAAGCGCTTTAAGAATTCCACCTACTTTTTGGATTTTATAGTTAAGCAAAATGCTTTGTAAATGGCATTCTATAGCATCTTGAGCAGAGACAAACACCTCGTCAGCCATAATTGGAATCATTAATCCTCTTTGTTGTAGAACGGCCTTAGCCTGCTTTAGTCCCGCGATACCTAACTGATATAATATAGGTTGCTCCAAGAAGAGTACATTTTGAAAACACTGCTGAAAACCAGTCAATTGATCAGCGAATAGAGTAAAGTTTTCTGCAGAATATGCGGCATTAAAGTCTACTGCAAAATTAAACCCTTCTTGTTGAGCGAGTCTGTTGGCCGCTAATAAATAAGATGCGTCGTTTAAAGGATTTATACCAGCTTTAATTTTAGGTAATCTTCCGCTTGCGACAATATCAGCTATTCGTTTAAGCAATAGTTTTTCGGATTGGGAGAATGACAAACTTTCAAGCACACGACCTTGTCTCCGTACTGAACCGCCGTAAATTTCAACGGTATTAACCTCGAAAAATTTTCCGAAAGCATCGTCTAATGCCATGTTCATGGCAGCGTATGCCGATGGAAACTCCATAAGCCCCCGTTGCTCTAAACTCAAAAGCAACTTTTCTCTATCAGAGACATATGCTCCTACTAGGTCAATATTCCGAAGAGCAACAAAGATATCCCAGGCATCATAGTGACTAAAAGGAAAATCCATGCTTGCTTCACCGATAGCGTCAAATTCTCCTTGTCGGCCATGAACAGTTAATTTCACAAATACTCTCGGCAACACTTGTAAGGTTCCAAACGCCAAAGGAAAGGGGGTTGGCAATTCAATGCCAGCCATAAAAACTTCCTGTTTAACAATCATGCTGTCCATAAGTTACCTCCTTTTTCAGTTTTCAATTAATCGAATGACCGAACAACGTCAAGCTCTTTTATTGCCGCAATTAATGCTTCCCTTCTGTCCAGCTTCTTTTCATAATACTTTACTTTTTTAACAAAGCATTCTGCTGGGCTTCCGGTCGATAAACGTTTTCGCAAGGGATCAAGAAAATACTTTATATCTTGATTTTTGGCTCCGAACAGTCTTAATCCCTCCTCCGCTCGATTTATTTCTTGCGCAAGAATGGTTGTTGCTGGCTTTGATGAAATAATAGAGTTATTCAAAATCTTTAATTTTGCATTTAAGCCGTATTTCATTGCTCGGAATTTATTTTCTCTAACATATTCCATAGGGATGAGAGTCTCATTTTTTTGTTGACTCCACAAGAGGCGTCCAAGATAGAATATCATCATAGCAATGTCTTCGCGGAGCGTTGGTTGCAAGGACACTGGACGAAATTCAACGGCAATTGTTTTTTTATCACGAAAGAATTTTAGTCGAGCATCGCGCCAATAGATTCCATTGCCAACCTCAAATGGATGTTCCATGGATATTGGATCATTCATTACAAAGGGATAGCTAAGGATTTGGTTAAAATAGTCATTCATTCCTTTATAATATCGCCGCGGTAATCCTACTCGAGTTTGTCGTCCATTGGCCAGTTCCTCGTGGGAGCGAGAATCATGACTAATCTCCCACGCAAGAAAACGAACATCCGCATATCCTGTATCAAGTAAGTTCATGTAGGGAGCATTAGCCCCTAAAGCCACTGCCAAGGGGCTAATCATAAGCGATCGGTTTAGCTTATCAATGGCGTCAGTAAAGTTTTGGACATCAATATTAATCTGAACTGAATTCATCAGTCCAACGATATAAGCATTCGAGACATCAACTTCTTCGGCCGCTTTGAGGATTTTGATTGCATCAGTTCTTTGGTTATCCATGTGCCAGACTGGGCTTTGTTTATATTTCATGTATTTTGGATCGCCTTTAGTATAATCAAATCCATCTATTTCTAGAGGATAGCAACCAAGACGTATGATTTTTATTGCTCTTTTTTGAATATGCTTGAATATAGGAACAAGATGAAACTGAAAGCTTTCCTCAAGAGAACGGATACCTGCTGAACAGATATCAACAGGGGGCTCGTGGATTATTTCTATCTGATGCGCCCCTAGCTCTACTGAAGTGTAATTGGGGAAACAAGCAACAATCTCATCTCGTATTGTCTGCGGCGCAAGATCAAAATTATCAGTAACCAATGGAAGCTCAAGCTCTATTCCGGCATAAATTGCTTTATTGTCCTTACAATACAATGGTTCTTCGGCAACCACCTTTTGGGCAACCGCAATAAATCCTTCTCGCATCTGTTGTTCGGTGGGGCAGTCAAATCGAGAAATCCACTGACTTTTCTGATACACAAAATCATTCATTTCTCATTTCTCCTTTATTTTTATTGTTCATTTTTCGATTTACAAAGAACTAAAAACTGGTCTTTGCAAAGGCCAGTTTTGGAAGTCGAAGTAGATTAATTGGTTATAATTTCATATTATTACTTCGGCACCTTGAAACTAGCCTCTGCGAGACGAGAGTATAATAGTAATAATACGCAACTCTTTTAATTTTATCTAACTGTAGAATTTTCATTTTAGTCTTTTCTTGTGTATTTTTATTATACTAATCTTTTATAAAATTTTTGTCAAGAGCTTGGCATAGAGTTCTTTATTGTTGTAAGATTTTATAGGGTTAAAGTAAAGTATGAACCTTAATAATTTATAGATTACAGGAGGATAAAATGGATACTTTTAACATTCTAAAAGAACGAGGTTTTGTTCAGCAATGCTCTGACGAAGCAGCGCTTCAAGAAGTTCTTTCTTCTTGTGGTGTTATTTACTATGTAGGGTTTGATCCAACAGCAGATAGTCTGCATGTAGGCAGTCTTATGCCAATTATGGCCATGGCGCACCTGCAAAAAGCAGGAAACATTCCAATCGCAATTATTGGTGGCGGAACAGCGATGATAGGAGATCCAAGCGGAAGAACAAGAATGCGGCAGTTGCTGTCCGCAGAAGAAATTGAAACAAATGGAATAAAAATTTGTGAACAGCTTCAACGTTATCTTGTGCTAGACAATCAACAAGGAAGGTTTATCAATAATGCGGAATGGTTGCTTGATCTTAACTATATCAAATTTTTAAGAGATATTGGGCGCCATTTCAAGGTTAATGAAATGATTAAGGCCGAGGGATACCGTCAACGCCTTGAACGAGAGGAAGGTCTTTCATTTATTGAGTTTAATTATCAATTATTGCAAGCGTATGATTTCCTTATGCTGTTTGAACGGCATGGATGCATCTTACAAATGGGCGGCGATGATCAGTGGGGTAATATCTTATCTGGTGTTGATTTAATCCGTCGCATTAAGGGTCAAAAAGTGTATGCGCTGACCTTTCCTTTGATTAGCACTGCGCGCGGACAAAAAATGGGCAAAACAGAATCTGGAGCTGTCTGGCTCGACGCGGGCAAAGTTTCTCCTTACGAGTTTTATCAGTACTGGATTAATGCTGATGATCGTGATGTAATACGTTTTCTTGCCTATTTTACCTTTTTGTCAATGGAAAAAATCCGTGAATTAGGCACTTTCAAAGATGCCGAACTTCGTAAAGCAAAAGAGATTCTTGCTTTTGAAGCCACGAAACTAGCTCATGGCGTTGAAGAGGCAGAAAAGGCGCAAACAGCATCACGAGCAGCATTTGATAAAGATGGCGAAGAATTATCAGCGCTTCCAACGACCACGATAAAACGAGATCGTTTTGTTCTGGGAATCCCAGTGGTGGAGTTATTTTGTGAGGTTGGCCTTGCTTTTTCCAAATCAGACGCTCGTCGTTTAATTAAGCAAGGCGGAGCTTATCTTAATAGAGATAAAATAAGCTCGGCTGAAATTCTAATAAAAGAAGAATTTTTAGAAAATAATGAAGTTCTTCTGCGACGTGGTAAAAAAAATTACCACCGCATCTTAGTTGAATAAAAAGATAGGAGGATAATTTCGATGTCTGAAAAGGCTGGTTATTTGGGCCCAGATAATGTTACATTCGGATATGCGGCAGCAGAAAAGCACTTCAAGGGGCAAAATATTGAATTTGTTCCTTATGATAGCCACTATCAAATTTGTGAGGCAGTTGGAAAGGGACAAGTTGAATACGGAATTGTTGCTATTGAAAATGTATTAGATGGACCGGTGACCGAAACAATACACGCAGTAGAGCATATATTTAGAAAATATGGAATCCACATCTTTGCAGAGATAGAGCTTCCAATTGAACTTTTCTATTTAAGCAAGATTAGTGAGGGCGGTCATCCTGCAAAAGTATTGTCGCATGCTGTTGCTCTTAGACAATGTCAAGAGTTTGTTGCATCGCTTCAGGATCAAGGCATTGTCGTTGAGATAAGGAATTCAACCGGAGAAGCTGCTAAAGAAGCAAGTGTTAATCCTGAGTATACTGTAATCGCTTCTTCCAAGGCAGAAAGTGTCTATGGTTTAAAACGTTTAATTGATAAATCTGTCACGGACAATGATTATAACTTTACAAGATTTTGGGTGCTCGGGAAGCACCTTGCCAACAAGACTGGTCAAGATAAGACATGTATTCTTATTAATTTAGACCAGGCTGTATCTGGCGTTCTTTGTAAAGCGCTTCAATGTTTTTCAAACCACAATATTAATCTCTTGATTATTTTCCCAAATCCAATAAAAGGCAGAAAATGGGAATACACTTTTTTACTTGAATTTGCCGGTCATATCTTTGATCAAGAAATGGAGAAAGCTTATGAGGAGCTAAACAAAAACGGTCTTTGCCCGGGCGGACCGCTCGTGTTAGGATCATATCCATCTGCCGAAAGAAAGGAGGGGGAATAAATCATGAAAAGTATTCAACAGCAAGGACAGCCTTCTATTGACAAGATTAGCTCTTTGGACAAAGAAGCCCTCCTTGCAACAGCACAAGGAATGATTTGCTGTTTGGATAATTTTAACCAAGAATACCGTAATGCTCTTTATGTTATTGCATCAACAGAACAACTTGCTGCTATATATAATAAAGATTTTGCAAAATATTTTGCTTGGTTAGAAATTGCTACGCAAATCTATCGAAGTCTTTATAGTGCTAAATTTGGGGATTAAAATAAAAACAGAGCCTTGTCAAGAATATATTTGATAAGGCTCTTAATTTTAAGAATCATAAGTGGCATTGTGTTCGGCAATCATTGTCTGAACTTCACTTAATCGAGAAAGGGGCACTGCTTGCTGGCCGTCGCATAAAGCCTGATGATTATCAGTATCATCAAAATATGTTTCTAAAAAAACAAAATCAGGCATTTCCAATAGCCCAGCCCTAAGATTAACAAGGACTAAATCATTTCGCATAGTCCCAGCTGAGTGACTAGGATCGAGTCCGCATGGCACCCAGTAACGATCGTGTACTGTGCGAATCCAGTGATGACGCGGATCAAAGCGATAAGCACTTTCGACATCATCTTGTTCTACGCCTCGATTGCAAAGCATGATCTGATCATTGCCTTGCTCCAAGCTTTTTTCAGAAATAAGTTTTCCTTGGTCGTCATAGTGACGCTCCCCAGCTAGCACAAATTCCGCCAGCTTTATCCATTCGTCTACAGAACGGGCACGGATAGGATTTTTAATCATAACTGCAAATTCCTGTTGTCGTCCTAATTTTTGGAGGAGTACAGGGTTATAGGAGCGAGCGCCAACCCAAAGCACAATTTGGCCTTGGTAACCAATGATGTTCTGAATCTCTTGAATATCTCTAATGTGCGTTTCGTCCATCACTTCGATAAAAACCACTTCGACCGCATATCGTTTTGCTGCTTTTAAAAACCAGTCCACTGCCTTTTTGCCAAACCCAGGAAAAGAATACGGAGAAGAGCGTGGCTTCCAGCACCCACCTCGAATTCTAGTAATATTATGTTCAATAACTAATCTGCCAACTAATTCATCAATATGCATATCAACCGTACAAGGTCCAGCAATAAGCTGACATGGCAATCCTTTGCCGACCCGTACAGATCCTAGTTGAACTTGATGAAATTCGGTTCCATAATTAGCAGACAAGCTGATTCTGCTGGGAGTTACGCGGTTTATCCGTTCTACGCCAGGCATTTGGCGAAAGATATGTTCAGGAATAGTGCAAGCTTGAACTTGCTCTCCGTCGATTATATAAACTTCAGTTACTAAAGCTTCTTTTCCTTTCGTAATCTTAAGCTCTGTTTTAAGTCCTTGTTTTTCAGCGATGCTCTTTATTGCTTGAGTTCGTGCATCTTCAACCCCTATCCCAACTTGCATCTGTATTATCATTTCAATATCCTCCTTTTTTGGATATAGAATATTGAAGAACAGAAAACGCTTTTTATATCCGTGTTTAGGATAACGTAGATTGATGCTTCTTGTCAACACTTTTTACCATGCTATAATATTAACAATGCTACAGTCTTGTTTTTAATAAAGAAGAACTGCCTCTTTTGTTCCAGAAGTTTTAGCGAGGCCGGGGCGGGAGAACTTTGAATGTCAATTCCTCGGGCCTAGGTCTTTACATTGCCAAGAATATTATTGAACTGCATAATGGCACAATTGATGTTTTTTCAGAGGGCAAGGACAAAGGCACGACTTTTACGGTTTGGCTGCCGATAGAGTCTTAAATCTTGGCGTCCAAGACTATATTACTAAACTTGAAGTCTTGCCAAAGCAGATAATTAAGAGGGTTGAACAGCAATTACTTAATTAGAGAAAATTAAAAGTTTTAAAAAAATCATTAAAAACAAAAGGTGATGTTGAATCAACATCACCCATAAATTTAATTTACTTCCCCCTTGATTATTCTTTGTATTCCCAACTTAATCGCTAACTCAACCGCCTCTTTTGCTGTTTTAGCGGGAACAATTTTAATCCTTTTGCGTGAATCTAGATAGGTATTAGCTAATTTATCACTCCAGCCGCCAGAACCAACAAGAGCTATCACTGGAATATTGGCTTGATAAGCAACCACTGCTTCATTTAAAGTTCCTGAGCCGCCATTAATAATAATCATTGCGTCGCAAGCTAGGCTTAAAATAAATTCTCGTCCGCCGCCTCTTTCCATACCGGTTGGGATAATAACATCAGCATTCTTTTCATACACCTTTTTATCTTTGCCATAGGTTATGCCAATAGTGAAGCCATTTGCTTTTTTTGCTCCTCTACAAGCAGCAGTTGATAAAGAATCATAATCTTTTTCTGCGCCAAAAATAACAACAACGTCTTTTTCTGCAAGCAACTCGCCGACCTGTTCGGCTAATCTTTCTATACTCTTGCTATATTTTAAATCAGCGGCTGAACCCATAACACCAATTTGTAGTTTTCTTTTGTTTTGCATAATTTTAATTTAATAATTAAAAAACTCCCATTCCTGCAATTACTATTTAAAAAATAGCAATCAAGGAACGAGAGTTTTATATTCCCGCGGTTCCATCCTTATTCTCTAGCAAGCACTAGGGCACTTAATTAGTTAACGATGCGTGACACCGTCTCTGATTTTGTCAGAGCCGCTCCAAGAGCGTGTTCGCTGATTTTTCAGCATTCGGCTCTCACTATCCCGAATTCGCTCAAGCTTAATTATATCAGCTACTATTCTCTTGTGATAACGCGTTATCTATAAAATTTTAAAGTTAAGGCCATTATAAACAATCCTCAAAATCTTGTCAATACTTTTATGGGCTTAATCGTTTGACATCGCGCGGAAATAAAATTGCTTGTTTAATGCTTTCTAATCCCAGCATTTGCTGAATTATTCTTTCCGAACCCATTCCCCAGCCGCCATGAGGAGGCATAGCGTATTTAAAACTGTTTAAATAAAATTCCATGCCATCTGGCTTTATGTTCTTTTTCTTCATATTTTCAATTAACTTATCATAAAGATGAATTCTTTGACTGCCGGTTGTGATTTCCATACCCTTAAAAATTAAATCAAAACCGCATGTCTCTTCCGAATTTTCAGGATCCGGCATGGTGTAAAATGGTTTTTCTTTCCAGGGATAATGGGTGATAAAAATAAAATCAGAATTAAATTTTTCTTGAGCGTATTTGCCAGCTAATCTTTCTCCTTCAGGGTCAATATCTGTTTTTTCGGGAATTTTGTAATTATATTCTTTCTTAATTATCTCTTTTATTTCTCTTAATTTAAGATGCGGTATTTTCTCCGGAACTTCTGGAGCTTTGACATTGTGGACATTACCAAAATTACTTGACATATGGATTTACATATGATAGCTTGGAAAGCAGGTTTGTTCCTTGAAAATCACACCAATATCAGAAGAGTAAATTTTAAGAAAGGAAAGAATAACAGTGAAAGAAATTTATGTTCAAGATATCAAAGACAAAATCGCGCTTGGCACATCGGTCACGTTGTTCGGATGGACGAAAAATAAACGAGACCATGGTAGCATTATCTTTATAGACGTTTGTGATTCTACCGGATCAATTCAGGCAATCGTAGATAAGGGCAAAGTTGCAAATGAGATTTATGGGCTTGCCAAAAACATTGTTCTAGAATCTTCTATAAGAGTTGTAGGCCATCTGCAAGCTAAAAATTCTCTAGATAAAAACACAAGAAGCATCGAGGTGCAGACAATAAAGATTATTGGCGAAGCATCTTACGATCTTATGCCACGACCCCGCAGTGATTTTGATGTTTTTGATCCATTAATAGCCGATCATTTGCTCCGAAATAGACATCTTTATATCAGGAATGACAAGCTAGCGGCGGTATTACGATTTAGGCATGGTTTTATGGGGATATTGCATCAATGGTTCAGAACGAAAGATTTTGTAGAAATTACCGCTCCAATTTTGACACCATTACCTCTTTATGATGACCATACTGCTTTAAGTTTAAGTCTTGGCGAAGAAAAAATTTTTTTAACCCAGTGTGTCGCTTTTTATCTTGAAAGCGCATTGCCTGCTTTCGAAAGAGTGTACAATATTGGACCAAGCTTTAGGGGTGAAGAAAGTAGAAGCAAACGACATTTAATGGAATACTGGCACGTGAAAGCCGAAATCGCCTTTGCCGATCTGGAAGATACTATCTCTTGTGTCGAAATAATGCTGCGAGATATTATTAGTGAGTGCGAAGAGAAATACGAAAACGAAATAAAGATTTTAGGCGTGAAGCTGCCTAAATCTACGCTTTCTCTTCCTTATCCTCGAATTAGCTATCGAGAAGCTATATCAATATTGAAAACTCGTGGTATTGACTTTGAGTTAGGAAAAAGTTTATCATCTAAAGAAGAGACGGTTCTGGCTTGCCAATTCGAAACGCCATTCTGGATTACCAATCTTCCTCGCGATATCGAGCCATTTCCTTATATGATTGATGCCTCAGATCCTTCTACTACTAAAACTGCTGATCTTATTGCGCCTGGAGAATTTGGGGAGCTCCTAGGAGTAGCAGAAAAAATTACAGACCCTCTTGAGCTCCAACAAAGATTAGAAGAAAAAGGCAAGGACTCTGATTCTCGATACAAATGGTATTCTGAATTAAGAAGATATGGTTGCGTTCCGCATAGCGGATTTGGCATGGGAGTCGAAAGGGTGATCCGCTGGCTGCTTAAGCTTTCTCATGTCCGAGACGCAATTCCGTTCCCGAGAATTTTTCGTCGCAAGGTTTATCCTTAAATAATTATTAAAGGAGAGAAAAAATGGAAAAGAAAAGGACGTTGATAAGCGATCTGCCAAAAAGTATTGATCGCAATGTAAAAATCCAAGGATGGGTTCAAACCATTCGCGATCAGAAAAAGATGCAATTTTTAATTTTGAGGGACTCGACTGGTTTGGTCCAGGTGACTCATGAGCGGGGAAATAATGAGCAAATCGCTCAAACAATAGCCCAGCTTATTCCAGAATCAGCAGTAGAGGTTGAAGGCAAAGTAGTGGCTAACCAAAAAGTCAAACTAGGAGGCATTGAGGTAATGTTGGAGAGTTTCAGGGCAATAGGCCCAGCTAAAGAGGTCTTACCGATAGATATTTTTGGTGGCAATTTGTCTTCTTCAGAGAATCGACTGAATTGGCGTTTTTTGGATCTTCGTCGGCCGCAGAATATACTCGTTTTCAGAATTCAGACAACAATTGAGCAAGCAATGCGAAGCTTTTGGCAAAAAGAAGGGTTTATTGAAATCCATAGCCCAAAACTAATGGGTACTGCCAGTGAATCCGGTGGAGAATTGTTTAAAGTAGAATACTTTGACAGAAAAGCTTATTTGGCTCAATCTCCTCAATTCTACAAACAAATGGCTATGACTGCTGGTTTTGAAAAAGTGTTTGAAATAGGGCCAGTGTTCAGAGCTAATCCTTCTTTTACCTCACGGCATGATACAGAATTCACTAGTATTGATATGGAAATGTCATGGATTGAATCGCATGAGGATATAATGGAGTTTGAGGAGCGGTGGTTGAAGTACGTACTGCAAGCTGTCAAAGAGGAGTATGGCGAAAGTATCTCTTCGGTCTTTGGTGTTAAAGTTAATATTCCAGAGATTCCGTTTCCTCGACTGACGATGGAAGAGGCTCTAGAAATACTCTTGAGAGAAAAGGGTTACAAGCCGCCACGCGAAACTAAGGGAGACCTTGATCCTCAAGGAGAACGGTTTTTGACTGAATACATTAATAAACAATTTGGTCATGAATTTCTCTTTGTCAAAGATTATCCTATATCAGCCAGACCTTTTTATCACATGAGGCATCAAGAAAAACCGGAGATTACAAAAAGCTTTGATCTTTTGTGGAAGGGGCTGGAAATAACAACTGGCGCACAGCGTGAGCATAGGTATGACATCTTAGTTGAGCAAGCCAAAGAAAAAGGTTTAAGTCTTCAGCCGCTTCAGTTTTATCTTGATTTTTTCAAATTTGGTTGTCCTCCCCATGGAGGATTCGGGTTTGGACTAACAAGAATGCTTATGCTCCTTTTGGGATTGGAAAATGTGCGCGAAGTAACTTTCTTGTACAGAGGCCCTAATAGACTAACGCCTTAATTAGTTGTTTCGGCGGTTTTTTCTTTTGACGAACCCATAATTTTTAGTTTAGGCATTCATAAAATCTTCTTTAATGTCTCAATAAAAATTTTTACTTCTTCTTGGGTATTATAAAAATAAAACGAAGCGCGGACAGCGTCTCTGATTTTATTAGC
>Ga0210018_1001204_pt1 | contig 13571 bp, 16 predicted proteins | sample CryGeyCG2014_010_2_FD_183967 | JGI IMG/M metagenome (GOLD analysis project Ga0210018, IMG submission 183967) | Groundwater microbial communities from aquifer - Crystal Geyser CG09_land_8/20/14_0.10 (SPAdes) (version 2) | ecosystem: Environmental > Aquatic > Deep subsurface > Groundwater | place...
TTAATCGAGAAAGATTTAGTTACGGAATTAAAGATTTTCCAACAAATCTTTATGTTAAGAATTAAGGTTTACTTTACAGGTTCAAGTAGCATTAACGAAAGATATATAAATGTATAACCTTTGTAGATATAATATAAAATGGGAAAAATACCTATGCAAGCAAGATTGAGAAGAGAAATTCATAGAAAGATAGCATATGCTCAAGATTTGATCGTCAAGGAAGTCTATTCTGTAATGAATAATGCAGTTCTTCATGGAGGAACAGCTATCTGGAGATGCTACAATGGAAGAAGATTTTCTGAAGACTTAGATTTTTATCTTCCAAAAGATATACAAAAAATCAATTTAATCTTTGAAAATCTAAATAAAAATGGTTTTGACATTAAAAAGAAGAAGATATCTGAAAACAGTGTTTATTCTGAATTGGAATTTGAAAGAACCTCTGTTAGATTAGAAGCTACTTTTCAAAAAATACCAGGTGTAATCTGTGACTATGAAATGTCTGATGGAAATATCATTTCTGTTTATAGTTTAACTCCAGAGGATTTCATAATTGAGAAAGCTAGGACTTATTTGAAGAGATTTAAGATTAGGGACTTGTGGGATGTCTTCTTTTTGCTAAAACTTGCGGAAAATGTTAAGAAACTAAAAGAAATAGAGAAACTAATTAATAATTATAAAAAACCAATTGATGAAGAGGATTTAAAGATTATCTTGCTAGAAGGGATTGTCCCTTCTTCTAACGAGATGATTGAGTATATAAAAAGAAAATGGGGAAAATAATACATTTAGATAAAGTTGAAAGATTATTTGATAAAAGTCCTGTTATTGACTTTAAATCAATTGAAAGAGTTATTGGAGTTAAAAAGAAGAACAATTATGCTAAATTATTAATTTCAAATCTGTTAAAAAAAGGAAAAATAAGGAAAGTTGGTAAAGGATTTTATACTAAGTTTATTGAAAGTTCATTATCTGTTTTTGCTTTTAAACCAGCTTATTTAGGATTACAAAGTGCTTTGAGCTTTCATGGTGTTTGGGAACAAGAAACAATCCCAATAATATTAACAACAAAAAAAGTAAGAAGAGGGATAAGGAAGATTATGGATTCAAATATTTTTATTAGAAATATTGACAAAAAATACTTCTTTGGCTTTGATTTTGTCCAAGAAGGAAATTTTTATCTTCCTTATTCTAATTTGGAAAAGACATTTATTGATATGATTATATTTAATCAAAAGATGGATGAGGAAGTTATTAATAACATAAAGAAGAAAATAGACAAGAAGAGATTGAATGAATATTTAAAGAAATATCCCATAAATATTAAAGAAAGAGTGTTAAAAATATAATATGTTAAAAATTAAAAATTTAAAAAACATTTCAGCGGAAGATAAATTTATATTAAACTCAACCATTTTCCTTAGAAAATATTTATAAACTTAACGAAATTTAATCAATAAACATAAAATGGTGAAAGTTAACAAAAATAAGTGCATTGGATGTGGAGCATGTGCTTCAACCTGTCCAGAAGTCTTTGAGATGGATGATGATGGAAAGGCACAGGTTAAACCAAATGCAAAAAAAGATGCAAAATGCGTAAAAGAAGCAATAAAAAATTGTCCTGTTGAAGCTATATCTAAATAGAATTAAATTATCATCTAAACTCTCTGTATTGTTCTACCATTAATCAACCTCTGTGATATAATAACAACACAATATTTTATACTGATAATTATAGGATTTTACAGGATAATTACTTTTTATTCTACTATTAATCGCGCCAGATAAAGGTTTTGGACAAAACCTTTATTAACATATAAAATTTAATCTATTTATGCTTCAAAAAGAGGGCAATAAAGTCAATTCTGACAATAAACCTGATTTAATAAAATGGTTTTCTGAAATAGGAAAGAACTCAGGAAATGTGGCGGGGGGAAAAGGAGCAAATTTAGGGGAAATGTATAATTTAAAGATTCCTGTACCTCCGGGATTTGTTATAACTGCTCAAGCTTATGATTATTTCATAGAACATTCAGGATTAAAAGAGAAAATAAAACATTTACTTAGTAAAATTAATTATGAAGACACTCAATTGCTGAATGACATAACAGAACAAATAAGAAATCTGATAGTTGAATCAAAATTTCCAAAAGACATGGAAGAAGAAATATTAGATGCCTATGAGAGTCTTGGGGCAGCAGATTTAAGTGCTGCTGAAGGCACTGCTCTTGACATACTCAGCAAAGGGCAAGAATCAATATTTGTTGCGGTGCGTTCTTCTGCAACAACAGAAGATTTGGCAGAAGCAAGCTTTGCAGGACAGCAAGATTCCTTCTTAAATGTGAAAGGAGAACAAGAACTTCTTACAAACATAAGAAAATGTTTTGCTTCCTTATTCACCCCCAGAGCAACATATTATAGAAACAAACAGGGTTTCAGAGACGCTCATAATAGTCTCGCAGTTGTTGTTCAAAAAATGGTTGATTCAACAAAATCAGGAGTTATTTTCTCAAAAGATCCAAGTTACAAAAACGATAACATAATTATGGAAGCTGTCTGGGGACTAGGAGAAGGAATAGTTTCTGGTACAATAACACCTGATAAATATGTTATAAGCAAAGATTTAGAGATACTTGACATAAAAGTAGCAGACAAAAAAATAGCAATGACTAGAGATTCTTCCGGAGGCAAAACCACTGTCAAACTAAAAGAAGAAAAATCAAAACAGCAAGTCCTTACAAAAAATGAGGTCATAAGATTATCAGAGTTCGCACTTCAGCTTGAAGAACACTACAAAAAACCACAAGATATAGAATTCGCAATTGAAGGAAGTGAAATCTATATAGTTCAAACAAGACCCATAACTACAATAAAGAAAAGAATAAATGTAAAGATTGAAAATATAACCGGAGAAGTACTGCTTGAAGGACTAGCAGCCTCTCCTGGAATAGCTTCAGGAGTTGTAAAGATAATTCAAGATTTAAAAGATTTACCAAAAATAAAAACTGGAGATATTCTTGTAACAAAAATGACTAATCCGGATATGGTTGTTTCAATGCAAAAATCAGCAGCAATTGTAACAGATGATGGGGGTTTAACTGCACATGCAGCAATAGTCTCAAGAGAAATGGGAATCCCTGCAATTGTTGGTACAGATGATGCAACAACAAAGCTAAAAGATGGGGATATAATAACAGTAGATGGAAACTCGGGCAAAGTATACAAGGGGAAAGTAGCAGAAACCCACAAAAAAGAAGTAGGACTTGTAACAACAAATACAAAAACAAAAATAAAAGTGATGGTTGACCTTCCAGGTTTCGCTGAAAGAGCTTCTAAAACAGGGATAAGATCTGTTGGATTAACCAGAATTGAAGGAATAATATCAGAATCTGGAAAACATCCAAATTATTTTTTAGGAAAAGGGGAAATAAAGGATTACGAAGAGATAATTTTCAAAGGAGTAAATCAAATAGCAAAGTATTTTGATGAAATATGGGTTAGAACTTCAGATATAAGAAGTGATGAATTTTCAGACTTAGAAGGTGCACCAAAAGAGAAAGAAGCAAATCCTATGTTGGGTTTTCATGGGATAAGATATAGTCTAAAAAATCCAAAGATACTTGAAGCAGAATTAAATGCATTAAAAAGGGTGAGTGAATCAGGAAAAGAAATAGGTGTAATGCTACCTCAAGTTATTCTTGTAGAAGAAGTGCAGAAAGTCAAAGAAATGCTAAATAAAATAAATTTCAAGAATGCAAAATTGGGTGTAATGATTGAAACCCCTGCAGCTGTCCAAATAATAAACCAATTGTGTGATGAAGGAATAAATTTTATCTCTTTTGGAACCAATGACTTAACTCAATACATGCTAGCAGTAGACAGAGGAAATGAAGAAGTTCAGGATTTATACAACGAGATGCATCCTGCTGTTCTCTACCAGCTAAAATATGTTATAAGAGTTTGTAAAAGAAGAAATGTTAAAAGCAGTATATGCGGACAAGCAGGAAGCAAAAAAGAAATGGTCAAATTCTTGGTTGAAGAGGGGATTGATAGCATAAGTGTAAATGCTGATGCTGCTGCTGAAATAGCAAATTATGTTAAAGAGATAGAAGAAAACAGGATAAAAGGAACTGATGAGGAACCAAGAAAATATAAATCTAAAGACAGTTCAGAAGAAGAAATTCTCCCAATAAAAGGAATTGAAAAATTACGTGAAAGAAAGGACGATTAGCCCTATCTATAAATATTTATAAATATTTAATTCCTATATAAACAGTAGATAGAAAGAGTGTAAAAAAAGATGGTAACAAAAAAGAGGAAGAATAGAAGAAAATATCTAAAAAGAGCATTTGCAATGGAAAAGAACCCCAATCCTCCAAGAAGAAGCCTTGCCATGGAGAGTATTTTAATAGAAAATTTTGTATCTCTTCAAAAGGTAATGGTTAATCTATCTACAAAGTTTGATGAACTTACACTTAAAATATCAAAGCTTTTAGAACTATTTGAGACATCTGCAAAGACTCTTGCAGAAAAAGATTTGGACTTGGAAAAAAATAACAGAGAAAATATGAAAGTTCTTGAGAAATTAGATAATGTTTTAGATCAAAATAAGACAATAGCCAGGGGTTTAAGTTTAATGCATGATAAAATAAAAGAACCTCCAAATTATTATTCACAACAACCTGGTCCAAAAATGCCTCCACAACAGAAACAACCTCAACCATTCAAACCTGTTCAACAAAAGACTTCTGTGATGGAGGGGGTTTCTGAAGAATATCATAGACCTATCTCATCAGATGGACAATAATTTAATAGATTTAAAAAAAGAGTTGAATTTTATAAAATTTAAGAAATTCTTCTTACTGGAGTTTACAAGGCAACTAATAAAAAATTCTACACACTATGAAGTGCTTGATTTACAAACAATTATAGAAAGAGAGAGAAAGAAAAAGGAAGAGATTATAATAAGAGAAAGAAAAAACAAGGAAGAGATAGTAAAAGAAAAAATAAGAGAGATAATAAAATATAGGGAAAAAGGACTCTCTGAGGAAAAAGGATTCGTAACGAACGCAAAGGAAATCGAAGAAGGAGATATAGAAAGAGAACGCTCAATTATGCATTCGCCTGTAGGAATGTTTGAAATACAAAACATTCCAAAAGTAAATCCTTTTGAAAAAGCTTTTCAGAATATGCGCCCCTTGGAAAGAACATATGAAAATAGGACTTTTATAGATCCATTCAAAAAAACAAGACTTTTGATACCTGAATCAAGATTTCCCCCACATCTTCAATACATACAACCCGTACCAGTAAATAAAGATATTGAACTTGGAAAACTAAATCCATTAGTAAATGACCCTATGGTAAAGATAATTGAATGCTATGGACCAGGAGAAAATCTTGTAGTTGTAGGAGGGATGGGGATGAAAAAAACCGGGATAATTTTGAAGAAAGAAGAAATAGAAAATATCATAAAGAAATTCTCAGAAGAGACAAAAATTCCTGTTCAAGAAGGTATTTTCAAGGTTGTGGCTGGAAGATTAATTTTCTTAGCAATAATATCTGAGATAGTAGGTTCAAAATTTATAATAAAAAAGATGTCTCCACCAGAACAAAGGGGTTATGGAGTATAAGTTTGATTATACCCTTCTAATTTTTCTGAAACACTCTTTTCTTTAGATACTGAACTTGCTATGTCTTTTAAGAATTTTATTCTATCTCTATCCATCTGTACCTCTAAAAGCTCTTTAGTTAAAGAAGGGTCATAAGAATATTCAACAGAATATTTATCAAAAGTATATCCTCTTATAATTCTGCTATTATACAATTCAGACTTTGTGCTTTCAAGAGAAATCTTTCCAAAGTTATCCATAAGAATCTTTCTTTCTGCTTGGGTTAAGAAATCTCCAATTTCCCAAAGGGAAGTGTCGACAACTTCTTCTACTGTCTGATTTTCCTCAGCAAATGTTTTATTCTCTTTCTTTACTTCAACAGGAACTTCTTCAGGTTCTTCAACAGGAGTTTCAGCAGGCTTTGTTTCATTATTAATTACGGCTTCCTCTGAAGTTTTTTCACCTTCTGCTAAAACAGTTGTCAAAGAAAGTATCTCTTTTTCTCCATAAACTAATTTTATATTTAAATCTCCTTCATCTAATTGCAAATTCAAATCAGATAAATCCACAGAAACAGTCTTTTCCTTGTCTCCTTTATAATCTTCCCCATAACCCTTATCCTTTTCTGAATAATCAGTAGTTACTATGGCTTCATTATTCTCTACTTTTAAAGAAACAACATTGTCATTCAATTCTTCACCATTCATTTTAACACTCTTAGGCTTTAATTCAACACTTTCTCCTTCTTTCAATTCATAAGTGAAAGGATTATCTTTTGAAGTTACTCCATCAATTTCTTGCACAAGTTCCATTGATATCATTCCAGTCATCCCAAAAAAGGAAGCAAAAATTCCTCCAGAATTTTTAACCTGATTTCCAGTTATTGGTAAAGATTGGGTTTCTTCTATGTTTGATTCAGGAATTGGTTCTGTACTTACTTCAGTTGTAGTTACTTCTTGGTTTGTTTCGCTTGGAACAGTTTCTGTGTTTGTTTCAGTTAGAGTGATTTCTTGAGTTGGTTCGCTTGGAGCAACTTCTGGAATTACTTCAGTTGTAGTTACTTCGCTAGGTGTTTCCTCTTCTTGAGGTTGTTCAGTTGGTTCTTCCTGGATTGGTTCAGTTGATTCTGTATAAACTTGAAGAACAAACTCAATATCTGGGTAATCTATTTTTTCCCCTTCAATTCCATAACCTGCTCCACTTCCTTGAATATCCCTTCCACTAATATAATAATTTCCTTCTGAAGTAGGCTCATCCAGAACATCTTTCAAAGCAAATTCATATGTCTTACCTGAGTTTTCAAAGACAACTTTTGAAGAATCCGGGATAAGTTCTCCTTCTGTAAGAGAAAATTTCAAGACCCCATTAAGAGGCTTTCCTTTTTCATAAGAAGTATCCACCCCTAAAACAACCCCCCCTGTAAGTTTATTGTTTGAGAAAGCAAGAAAATAAATTAAAATTCCCAGCAAGAGAGCTCCAGCAAAAAGAAGCGAGATTTTCACGTATTTTTTAGTTTTATTAGCCCCTTCAGTCCCATAATACTCTGAAACTACTTTTCCATCAACTCTTTTACTATGATAAATATACGGACCATAAAGTTTTCCGTTTTTTTGGATATATTTTTTATATGCCATCTTTGTAAGTAACTAATTGAAGCAATGATATTATTTAAAGGTTTTTGTAAGTAACTAATTCAGGTGAGGATATTCTTTGAAGTTTTTTAAAAATTACTTTGTAGAAATCTCAACTAAATTAATCACATCCTTAAGAATTACATTTCCTTCAATATTTACTTTAGTAGAGATAACATCTCCCTTATCAAACTCAACAACCCCTATAGATTGAGTATCATAATCCTTCTTAACACCCACAGAAGCTCCAGATATAGTGTTACTGAAACTTGCAGGCTTTCCGTTTATGTATAATATAACCTCAACACTTCCTTCTCCGCTCAAAACCTCAAGGTTTGTTGAAAGTCCTGTTATACTTCCTTCCCTCATCATTACATATCCCTTTTCACTACTTCCCTCCACTCCGGTTGCTGTGTCAAGGAAAGTAGATTCACTGACTTCTCCTGTTAAACCAAAGTTCAAGAGCATCTTATACATTAAAGTAGCAGGTACAGGCTCAAATGCCTGATTTGAAGCAGTTATTACAAAGACTGGCTTATCACCACCATAATCCACTTGATATACTACAAGGTTGGTACTGTCTATATTCTGCAAATCAACTTGGGGGGGAAGATTATCAAAACTGACCTCTTCTACTGATTGAATGTTTTCTTTATTTATTCCCTGCTTTTCAACTATATTATTAACTATCTCTTGAACATCTCCAGATAACCCAATTGACTCTGCAAAAACCCCAGATGCCATAATAAATATTAGAACAAATGCTACGCCAAAGGATAATTTCTTCATCCCCTTTTTCATGAATGTATTAACAAAACAAGATATTTAAAGATTACGATAGAGGTAAAATAATATAATTTAAAAACAAAAAACTACTAAAAAGAAGCATAAATAAAAATAAAATACAATGGAAAACAGCATAACTATAGAAAAAATAGAAAAATACTTTAAAATAACAGAAAGTGCCTTAAAAGAAGCTAAGAAAAATATAATAAAAGGAAAAGAAGCTCATGCTAAAGAGATAATTGAGATGGCTGAAAATTACCTGTCAGATGCAAACCACTTCAAGAAAAAAGGAGATTATGTAAATTGCTTTGCAGCATTAAATTACGCCCATGGGTGGATTGATTCTGGAGTAAGACTGGATATTTTTGATGTTAAGGATAATACATTATTTACTGTGAAATAATCAGTTACTATAATAAATCCCATAAATTCTTTTAAACACTCTGCTAATTATAAAAGAATGAGTTGGAATCATTTTGTAATAGACAAAACAGGAAAAGCAATTGTTGACAATGAGGTAGAGTTTGACATTTTGGAACTTCCAAGCGGAAGATACTTTCTAAATAAAGAAGTCATTACAACAAAAGAAGTTCTGACAAAATTAAAAAACTATACCCCAAAAGAACTGAAGAAAGATTCGGAATATCCAATATATGTTTTAGTTGGCCACACTCAAGATGGAAAATCAGGTATTACAACAAGAATAACTGATGTAAAAGGTCTAAACACAATTATCCAAGAAATTGAAGAGAGTTTAATAAAATAAATAATCTCAAAATATAAAAACCCCTTCCACCTTTTACCAATATGCAAAAAAAGGTGATTGTTTTAAGCTTGGGTGGAAGCCTCATAATTCCAGACAACATTAACATAAAATATCTCAAAGAATTCAGAAAAACTATTCTGAAAAACAAGAATAATTACAAGTTTATTATTGTTTGCGGAGGAGGGAGCATTGCAAGAAAATACATCTCCGCACTTAGAGAAATAGGAATGAATGAAAACTTCCAGAGTTATGCAGGAATATCTGCTACAAGAATGAACGCCCGTTTTATGTCTTATTTTTTCAATCAAGATCAAGAAATGGGTATACCCAGCAAAACAAGTGAAGTTAAAGAATATATTAAAAAATACGGAGTAATCTTCTGTGGAGCTTTGGAATATCACCCTCATCAGACTTCAGATTCAACCTCAGCAGAAATAGCAAAAGTTTTCAAATGCAAGTTCATAAATCTGACAGACGTTCCAGGATTGCACGACAAAAATCCAAAAGAATTCAAAAATGCTAGATTCATCCCAGAGATTTCATGGAAGGATTTCAACAGCATGGCGAACAAAATTAAATTTAAACCAGGACAACACTTTGTTCTTGACCAGACAGCATCAAAAATAATAAAAAAGAGCAAAATTACAACTTATATTCTTGGTGAAGACATGAAACAATTGGATAATCTGCTAAATGGAAAAAAATTTATAGGAACAATAATTCGGGGATGAATATTTAATGTTTATAACCAAAAATTTTATCATAATCTCTATGATTACAAATATCTACAACAAAATTAATAATCTCAATTTGATTCCCTGTAATTGTATAGATTAATCTCCATCTATCTGCAAGTTCAATTCTCCATAAATTATCAACATTATATTTTAAGACATATTTTCCAGGCATTTGCCTTTTTGGAACTTGATCTCCTGCGAAAGGATTTTGTTTTAATATGTCTTTTACTCTATTTATGCTCCTCAACAAAGTTTGATGAAAAGAACTTTCTACTCCTTTCATTTTCTCTTCTCCAACTGTTTTATTAAGCTCTTGATAAACTTTATCAGCCTCATTACTCAGCTTAACTATAACTTCTTTCCCTCTGAACATTTTAAATTTCTCTTGCGTTTTCAATTGCTTTTCTTAATTTAGAACTAGGGTTATAAATCCATAATATTCCTTTATGACTATCCAATATCATGCCTTTTTCTTCCAAGTATATCAAAATTAAATTCAAAGTTTGATGCATAATTTTAACAGGTAATCTTCTCTTTAGTTCTTCCCTGTCTATTACAGTATCTGCTTTCTTCAGAACATTCTCTACCATTAACATTGTTCTTAAGCTTGGATAGTGTATTATATCCTTATTCTTATATATTTCCATACTATTGTTTATATAAACTTATATATAAAGCTTTCTATTTCATCTTTCATAACAATTTTAAATATCTGATTAACTAATTTTATAAACTTCTTCTTCATTTGAATTCTATGAACCAAAATCAGATTATTTTAACAGAAACAAATTTCAGCAAGCTTAAAGAAAAAATTAAAAAAGCAAAATCTGAAAATAAAATAATTATCTTCTCATCAGAAGATGATGAACTAAACAGGAAAGTCATTGAAAAACTCCAAATAGATATTCTTTTAGTAAACCTCTCAAATAGAAAAGATTTTCAAAAGCAAAGAAACTCTGGATTTAATCAAGTTATAGCAAAAGCAATGAAAAAAAAGAATATTCAGCTTGGAATAAATCTGGATGAAATCATTGAAGAAAGGAACTTGAAAAAGAAAGCAGAAATCATAGCAAGGCTCAAGCAAAACATCTTTTTATGCAACAAAGACAAAGTACAAATGAAGTTCATAGCTCAAAATGAAAAGAACAATAGGAATATTTATGATTTAAAGTCTTTAGGAATAATTTTAGGAATGCCTACCTGGATGACAAAAGAATTGTAAGAAATCTAATACCAACAAGCTTCTTTCCAAAAGTTCCGTATAAATGTTCCACCTGCCGAGCCAGCACCTATTCCATACATACATAAGCCCATCTGTATTGTGTCTTTATCTAAGAAAGATTGAAAATATCTTTGATGCTCACAAATACTCTGAATTCCTGCAACTATAGGATATATTACAGCTCCAAATGGAAGAACGAATAAACCTCCTAAAACTGCCCCCCCAACTATTATTGCACTAGCTTGTCCAACATTTTTTAGTGCATTTACACTTCCTTCTTTAAAGTTATTAGTTTTTTCTTCTAATGAAATTTTTTATTTTTTTCCATTATAAAATAATCACAAAAAAGTATACTTAATATTTATAGCGAACATGTACGCGTGTAGAAGTAAAGGCTTTTATTACAGATTAGAGAAAATATCTGGAATTAATTTTGATTCTGCTACCTGTAAGTGCCTCTGATATGTTGATAAAGAAATATTCATTATCTTTGCTAATTTTCTCAAAGATGTTTTTTTAGGTACTTTATAATATCCTTCTTTAATTGCAAGTTCAATTGATTGTTTTTGCAATTCAGTTAAATTAGGCATTAGTTTAGGAAAGAATATATTCTCTGCAAAAATTTCTTTTATATAAATAATTTTTAATTCAAAGCATATTGCTTCTAAATAACTTATAAATTTATTAATCTCTTCTCTTTTATATGAACCAACTTCCCAATACTCATAACCTTTTGAATCAACAGCAACAGGAGAGGCCATAAAAATGTTTTTATTAAATTTTGTTACAGGGGTTTCTTTCTTTTTATCTACAATAAATAAAGTATTATTCTTAAACTCTGAATAAATTATATCTTTCTCTTTTTTGAAATCCTTTATAAATTTGTTTATACTCTCTTGTCTTCCGAAAAGTTGGTGCATTGAAGAAGTTACCTTAATTTTCCCTTTTTGATACTTTCCAAGTTCGTATGATTTTGCTGTTACATTAAACTTCTTACACCTATTTCCAATCATACAATCATGCCTGCACTTAAGTTTAGCAACCCACATTTAATTATTAATAAACACTAATTTAAAATTGTTTTGAACGGCTCTTTAATATCAAAAACAAACTTTTTTAACCCCTTTACTCTTCAATTTTAAATGAATACTCAAAAACTTATTGAATCTTTAAGCCCAAATGAAAAGAAAGTTCTTCCTCACTTGGGAGAAAGAATAAACGAAATATGCAAAAAATCTAATTTAGACAAGACTTCAGTAACAAGATCCCTAGAATATCTTCAAAATAAGAATATAATAAAGTTGGATTATACAAAGAGCAAGATAGTTGAATTGGATGTTAATGGGGCACTTTATTTAAAAAAAGGACTCCCCGAAAGAAAACTTCTTCACCTTTTAAATGAGAGGCACATAATCCCCCTCCAAGATGCTCAAAAAGAAAGTGGCTTGTCAGATGATGAATTCAAAGCATCTATTGGTGCACTAAAGAAAAAAGCACTCATAGAATTAAAGAATGGGAAAATAATACTAAATGCCAACAGAGAAGAAATATCCAAAAAGACATTAGAAGAACAATTTCTTGAGATTCTCCCAGCAGATTATGATTCTCTCTCACCAGAACATCAATTTGCTCTGAAAAATCTTCAAAGCAGGAAACAAATTGTTGAAATAAGAGAAAATAAAAAGATAAATGTTGAAATAACTCCCCTAGGAAGAGAAATAATAAAATTAAAATTGGGCTCTCAGGAATTAATAGAACAAATAACTCCTGAAATCCTAAAGAAAGAATCCAGCTGGAAAGGAAAAAGATTCAGAAGATATGATATAACTTCTCCTGTTCCAGAAATATATGGGGGAAAGAGACATTTTGTAAACCAATCTATAGATTATGCTAGAAAGATATGGACAGAGATGGGATTTCAAGAAATGTCTGGAGAATTAGTTCAAAGTTCTTTCTGGAATTTTGATGCATTATTCACCGCACAGGATCATCCTGTAAGAGAAATGCACGATACTTTCTTCATAAATAAGAAAGTAGAACTTCCTGATAAAAAAATTGTTTCAAAAGTGAGAGAAGCCCATGAAAAAGGAGTAGGAGGAAGTAAGGGATGGCAATATACCTGGGATGAAGAAGAAGCAAAAAAACTTGTATTGAGAACTCACACAACTTGCCTTTCTTCAAAAACTCTTTCAGAATTAAAAAAACAAGAAATTCCAGCAAAATTCTTTGCATTAGGAAAATGTTTTAGAAATGAGACAGTTGATTGGGCACATGAATTTGAATTTTACCAAACTGAAGGAATTGTTATTGATAGAAATGCAAACTTTAGACACCTTTTAGGATATCTTAAACAATTCTATAAGAAAATGGGATTTGAAAATATAAGATTCAGACCAAGTTATTTCCCTTACACAGAGCCTTCTGTAGAGGTTGAAGTATTTCATCCTGAAAAAAAGAAATGGATTGAACTTGGTGGAGCAGGAATGTTCCGCCCAGAAGTAACTATTCCTCTTCTTGGAGAGCACATCTCTGTGCTTGCATGGGGGCAGGGATTTGACAGAATAATAATGGATTATTATGAAATAAAAGATTTAAGAGAACTTTACAAAAATAATCTAACTCAACTAAGAAAAATTAAATTTTGGATGAAACAATGATAAAGAAAAAAGATGTAAAAAATCTGAATTATGCATTGGTAGCAAAAGCTCACACTCCCATGTATCTAATGCATAAATATTGGGCGAGAAAACCACACAATGTTGTTTCTGAGTATATTAAATTCTATACAAAAGAAGGAGATATTGTGTTGGATCCCTT
>Ga0210018_1001205_pt1 | contig 13570 bp, 12 predicted proteins | sample CryGeyCG2014_010_2_FD_183967 | JGI IMG/M metagenome (GOLD analysis project Ga0210018, IMG submission 183967) | Groundwater microbial communities from aquifer - Crystal Geyser CG09_land_8/20/14_0.10 (SPAdes) (version 2) | ecosystem: Environmental > Aquatic > Deep subsurface > Groundwater | place...
TAAAATTAATATCCGCGGTGGCCGGCGTCTGCTTATAATAATCAGTGGCCACAAAATGACGCATCACCTCATCCACTTCGCTCTGAGAAAACAGCGGCGCCACACCCGCGTGCCGAGCTTTTTCCGCCAGCACCTTCACGCTGTCCTGCAAAATAAGGCGCGTAAAATCAACCGCCGGCGGCGTGGCAAAAATTTTCCCCTTAAAACCTTCGTCTATTAATTGGGGCAAACGGCCAATGTGGTCCAAGTGAGAATGCGAAACAATTACCGCGTCAACGTCTTTGGCGCTGTAAGCAAACGGCTCATAATTTTTGGCTTCCAGCTCTTTATCACCCTGAAGCAAACCGCAGTCAATTAAAATTTTTGACTGGCCCGTATCCAGCAAATAGTTGACGCCCGTTACCACTTGCGCCCCGCCGTAAAAATATAATCTCATATTTTTTTTATTCCCTCCTTTGTAAAGGAGGGTTAGGGTGGATTTAAATCCCTCCTAACCTCCCTTTAAAAAGGGGGGAAATTATTTTTTTATTCTTATCTCTATTTTTTATTACTTTCAAACATTTCTTAAACCTAAAGACGCTCGGCGTGCGATACGCCGTCTTGCCCTTACCCGCTTGCGCTTGTGAATAATTTTTCATTAAATATATTATACGCTATAAACGAATCTATTGTACCATTTCAAATAAATATTTTCTACTATTGACAAACCACAAAAAACTTGTTAATCTATAGATGTAGTTCTTGTCAATAGAAAATTATATGCCCTTGGAGGAAGGGAGGAAGTCATGGGATTTATAGGCAAATATTGCCCGCAATGCGGGTATGGGTTCCCGGGGCAAAGAACCGGAAAATGCCCTAATTGCGATTGCGACGAAAGTACAATAATCCGGGGATGTCGACTCTATAAAATCAATCCCCGGGAAATCAAGCGCTTCAAACAGCTTGATAAAAATGGCGGCATACTAAAAGCAGCAGAAGCCGCTGGAAGGAGGCGTAAATCGGCTGTCTAAAAAAGACGGCAACGCAAAAAACCTCAAACAAAAATGTTTGAGGTTTTCTTTTTAAAAAATTTATCCCAAAAGTAAAACCCCAGCAATTTTGCGTGGGGTCTTTTAAAAAAAATTGAGAACAGCGCTCGGAATCGAACCGAGGCAATGATAATATCAGTAGATTACACCATGGCCTTATTTTTACATATAAAATATGTATGCGAAAGGCCTAACGCGACGATATTCCTGCATTACCATGCGGCTGGGTTATGAGCCCATTGCCATGTGGGACCTAACTCCCCGCTGTTCTCGGCAAAATTAAAGGGGCTTCTTCTTCAACCTGTATTCTATAAGAACTTACTAAAAATGTCAATATTAGGCGCCAAAAGGCCTAAGCCCCTAGCTTCAGCTTCTTTAATTCTTCCCGCGTAACTTCCCGGTCATCCCACTTCATTTTCTTACCACCAACCGCTAATGTCTGCTCTGTCCCTTTGCCCAAAATCAGCACCATATCCCCTGCTTGGGCTAGTCCTAAGGCCTTAGCAATGGCCTGACGGCGGTCTAAAACAATATCGGTTTTATTTTTATTACAACCGGCTAAAATTTCGTCGGCGATTTTAAGCGCGTCTTCATCATAAGGGTCTTCGTTGGTGATAAAAATCTGGTCTGAATATTCCGAAGCGATTCTCCCCAGCTCCGGCCGCTTCCACTTATCGCGTCCGCCGCCGGCTGAACCGAAGACAGAAATAATTTTATTGCGCGTATGCGCTCCGCCTTCGCTCGGCTCCGCCGAGCTTCGGCGGACAAGCAAATCTCTAAAGAGTTTAAAAACCTTATCAAATGAGTCGGGTGTGTGCGCCAGGTCTACTATCACTGAAAAATCCTGCTCCTCGTCAATCATTTCCAAGCGCCCCGGAATGGCTTTGATTTTCCCTAAGGCCCGTGCCGCCGTTGCCAAGTCCGCGCCGCACGCCAGCCCCACCGCCATCGCCGCCGCGCAATTATACACATTAAACTCACCGAGTAAATTTGTTTTAAACTTCACACCATTAATCTCAAATTCGCTGCCATTAGCATATAATTGAATATTAGAAATTTTGAGCTCAAATAACTCCCCCCGTAAAGGGGCGTGGCTCCCACGGGTCTTTACGCCCTCGCCCCCTCTTAATTTCAGAGGGGGAACTGCTCCCTCCTTTTTAAAGGAGGGTTGGGGAGGATTTAAAAAATACCCAATTTTTTTCTTCACCGGAAATGCTAAAAAATGCTCCGCATTCTCATCATCTAAATTATAGACCCCGAAGCTATTTTTGTTTCTGGCTGCCGCCGCAAATAATTTTTCTTTCTCTTGACGATAATTCTCAAATCCGCCGTGCGCCTCCAAGTGCTCCGGCGCCAAATTGGTAAATACCGCGCCCGCCCAATTAATAAACCGATGCCGGTGCTGTTTTATTCCCTCGCTGGTTACTTCCACCAATGCATACTCACAGCCATTTTTCACTATCTGCCGCAATGTCCGCTGTATAAAAAACCGGCCGGGCATTGTCATATGATAAGGATTCATTACTTCCTTTTTCCCGTCATTTATTGTCAGCGATGAAATCCAGCCAACTTTTCTACCATTCTCTTCTAAAATCTGCCCTGCCAAAACTACTATTGTTGACTTCCCTTTTGTCCCCGTCACACCAATCACCTTTATTTTTTTTGACGGCCAACCATAAGTCACCGCCGCCCAAAAAGCCAGCATCCAATGATACCAGCAAAGAATAAAATCAGGAATTAATTTTTTAAGCATTTTTTTCATCTCCTAGCCATTTGCACCAACCGATACAAAAAATACCACAGCTTATTTAATGGATAATCCCAATAGCCGATATAGTTAACTTCCCGCCCGCCAAAGCCCTTTTTAAAACGGGTAAAGCCCTCCCAGGACTGGCCGCGCTTATCTTTGGTGTGCTCATTCACAATACCCCAGAAATCATATTCGCTGCAACCGCGCTTTTTTGCTTCTTTTATCTGTTCCCACTGCAATAGGTGCGGCGCCATAACTTCGCGGTGCTCACTGCTGGTGGCGCCATGCAAATACGTGGCGCGATTGCCAAATAGCACAACGATATTCGCCGCAATAATTTTACATTCGTATTCAGCCACAAACAGCTCAAACTTTATATCCTCGCTATTTATTTCCAGCTGTTTTTTGTAATAATCCTTAGGATGATGTTTGATATTCTTGCGCTCCGAAGTGCCTTTGTCCACCAGCCGATAAAACTCATTAAAATAGTATTCAAAATTCGTGATATCAGATATCACGAATTTTACTTTCACGCCTTTGCGCTCGGCCAAACGAATATTGTAGCGCCATTTTTCATGCATTTGCGCCAGCAATTCTTCCTCGCTTTTTGTTATATCCAAAATTAAGGTCTGCGATGGCTCAATATCATAAGGCAACTGCTTAAAACCCAGTTTTAATAAAACTTTTTCTATCCCCTGCCCGCTTTCCCATTCCAGTCCCAGCCGAAAAAAAATCCGGCCCGGACATTTTTTCTCTTTGATTTCCCCTATCAGGTTTTTGATTTTTTCTTTAAAATCCTGCCCTTTGGTTATTCGGCTCATCACCGGTCCGCGCTGAGCGTGCCAATATTTTTTGCCCAGCGGCAGCGGCATCTCAATAAATTGCGCCTGCATCGCCTCGCCGAAATCCGCACCAGCGGATGAAGGCGGGCCACAACATTTAAAGCGAAAAACACGCCTACACGCGCGCTCTTGAAACTCACCCCATTCGTAGGATTGCAAAAACGAGCCGTTATTTTCTAAAATAAATTTATTCCAGCTTTCTTTATTCATTTTTTACCTAATCTTTTAAGCGCCCCCCGTACGCGATTCTCTACTCCTTTGACATCTTCCGGCACCTGTTTTAGCGCGTCGCGCGCTTCATAGACCTTATAGCCCATAGCCACCAGCGCATCAATAATTTCAATATCGTCGGCCACGCGGAATTTATCACCCGTGCCTTTGGCCAATTTTTTAACTTTACTTTTCAACTCAATCACGATTTTTTGCGCCACTTTTTTGCCAATACCAGAAACGCGGCTTAATATGGTCTCGTCGCCCAACACTATCGCCTCTTGCAAATCCTCTGTCGTGGCCACCGACAAAATATTGGCGGCGGTCTTGGGCCCGATACCAGAGATAGAAATTAGCAACTCAAAAAGTTCCAGCTCCTCAAACGTCAAAAATCCGAACAAATCCCAGCTATTTTCCTTAACCGCCAGGTACGTAAACAGCTTTACCGCCCCATCTTTTTGTGATATTTTTGAGAGAGTTTTTTCAGCACACCAAACCTTATAGCCAAGACCATTGACCTCTAAAATTATATATTTTTCGGCTTTAAGGGTAATTTTGCCTTCTAATGATGAGATCATAAAAACTTACAGAATTACAGATTATTACTGATATACAGATAATTAATCCGTAAATCTGTAAGTATCTGTAAATCCGTAAGATAATTCTATACTATTTCCCCGCCACCTTCAACTATATGCCTCAATTCAAACTCGCCGCTCCATTTAAGCCAACCGGCGACCAACCAACAGCTATTAATAAGCTCGTCAAAAATTGGCAAGACGGCGCCCGGCACCAGGTGCTTTTGGGCGTGACGGGAAGCGGTAAAACCTTCACCACGGCCAATGTGATTGCTAGAGTGCAACGACCCACGCTCATAATTTCACACAATAAGACCTTGGCCGCCCAGCTATACCAAGAATTCAAAGAATTTTTTCCGCAAAATTCCGTTAACTATTTTGTGTCATATTATGACTATTATCAACCCGAGGCCTATATTCCCCAGACCGACACCTATATTGAAAAAGACGCCAAAATCAACCAGGAGATTGACCGCCTGCGCCACGCTTCCGTTCAAAACCTGCTGGACCGGCCCGATACTATTATTGTGGCTTCGGTTTCCTGTATTTATAATATCGGTTTGCCCGGCGACTATTTGGACTTGAGTATTGAACTGAAAGTCGGACAAATTATTTCCCGGCAAGCCCTGCTGCGACAACTGGCAACATTGCAATACGACCGGAAAGATATTAATTTTGGCCGCGGCTCTTTCCGCGTGCGGGGCGAAAACGTGGAAATTTGGCCGGCCACCGGCGAAAAAGTTATCCGAGTGGAACTCAAAGGCAGCGCTATCGCGGCTATCATTGTTCGCCAGACAACTCTGACGCGCGACCTGTTTGATAAACGCGAGACCGAGGTTAAGACCGAACGGCTTTATCCGGCTAAGTTTTGGGTGGCGCCGCAAGATAAGCTGAAACTGGCGATAGCGAATATCCGCGCGGAGCTGGAAACCCAACTTAAAAAACTCAAAAAGCAGGGTAAATTATTGGATGCCGAACGCTTGCGCCGCCGCACCAATTACGACTTGGAAATGATGAGAGAAGTTGGCTACTGCCACGGCATTGAAAACTATTCGCGGCACCTGGAATTCCGCCAGCCGGGTGAACCGCCCTCTTCCCTGTTGGACTATTTTGCCCACGCGAGAAACGGCGCTAATGATTTTTTAACCATCATTGACGAATCCCATATGACTATGCCGCAGATTGGAGCGATGTATGAGGGCGATAAAGCGCGCAAACAAACTTTAATTGATTTTGGCTTCCGCCTGCCTTCTGCCTTGGACAACCGACCGCTTAGGTTTGCTGAATTTGCCAAAAAAGTCGGCCAAACAATTTATACTTCAGCCACGCCGGGTAAATACGAGCTTGGCAAAACGCCGCATATTGTTGAACAACTTATCCGCCCAACCGGCCTTCTTGATCCGCAAATTTCAGTGCGGTCGAGCCAAAACCAAATTCCTGACTTAATCAAAGAAATTAAAAAACGGGTCGTCAAAAAACAACGAGTGCTCGTCACCACTCTCACCAAACGCATGGCTGAAGACCTGGCTGATTATTTAACGGAGGAAGGCATAAAAACTCACTATTTCCACTCGGAAATTAAAACCCTGGAACGGCCGGAAATCTTAAAAAAACTGCGTGAGGGGGAATATGACGTAGTAGTGGGAATAAATTTACTGCGTGAAGGGCTGGACTTACCCGAGGTCTCGCTGGTCGCAATTTTGGACGCGGACAAAGAAGGTTTCTTGCGCAATGCCACCACACTCATCCAAACCATTGGCCGCGCTTCGCGGCATTTGTCAGGTCAAGCCATAATGTATGCCGATAGAATTACTCAGTCCATGAAGCACGCGATTGAAGAAACTAATCGCCGGCGCAAAATCCAAGCCGATTACAACAAAAAGCGCGGCGTTGCCCCCAAACAAATTATCAAAGCCATTCGGGCAAGTTTTGGCGTTGCCGAGACCAACCAGCCCATCAAAGGCGGGTCCACCCCAAGCAAAGAATACTTAAAAGAGTATCTGCAAGAGCTACAATTTAAAATGGATTTAGCCAACCGAAACTTGCAGTTTAATGAAGCCATCCGGCTCAAAGAAGAAATCAACAAATTGCTCGTCTCAATTCGGCCGAGTCAAAGCGGAAAAAAGGTTGCCAGGAAGTAGAAATTCGGCTGCCGCTATCGCGGCGAATTAACGAAGTTGCCGAATTTTCACTTCCTGTTTGCCAAAAAATAACTTTTCTGCTATATTCATTAAGACATCTAAATTAGAAACTATTTCTTATGCCAAATAAACCCTCAGCCAAAAAGGCCATCCGACAATCCGCCAAGCGGAATATTTTGAATTCAGCCCGCAAGGAGGCAATAAAAAACTCGGTCAAAAAGATAAAAAAGTTGGCTCAGGCCGGCAAAAAAGACGAGGCCAAAAAATTAGTAGCCGCCGCCTATCAAGCGATAGACAAGGCGGTTAAACGCGGCGTTATCAAAAAAAACACGGCTAATCGTAAAAAATCCCGCCTAATGAAATCGTTGAATAAATAGGCCAAAAACAAAAATCCGCCCCTTCGACTACGCTCAGGGCGGTTTTTTGTTTTATTGTATGGTCTAATTCGCGCGAATACGCCTATACGAGAATTAACCTGTTATCTCCCCGACCACCAAGTCCAGCGCGGCACGCGTTTCCATTTGGCCGCTTTTTATACCCAAGTCAATTTCCGCCAGCCGCTCATAGATTTTCTTAAGCGCAGCCAAAGTAAAGCCCTTTGATTGCTCGAAGCTTTTGCGCAAAACAAACGGGTGTAGACCCAATTTTTTCCCCAAGTTCTGAAATTGCGTTCCCTGCTCCAGCTGGCTTTTAACCAGCAATAAATTGCGAAACTGATAAGCCAGCATAGAGAGCAAATAAATCTCCGATTCGCCCTGGGCTAAGTGCTGATGCAAGAGCTTGAAGGCCGCCGTTTTATTGCGCGAGGCCAGAGCGTCAATGGTCTGAAAAATATCGCTGTCAATTTTAGCGCGAACCAATTCATCAACATCCGCCTCGGTTATTGTTTTCTCGCCCTTAAAACTTATGAGCTTTGCCAGCTCATTTTGCATTCGCCACAAATCCGACCCTACGGCCAAAGTTAATTTTTTAACGGCCGCGCTGTCTATTTGACCACCGCCAGCGCGCACTTCTTTTTTTACCCAATTTTCCAAACCAGCGCCGGTTAAAATATCAAACTCCTCGGTCTGAATCGGTTTGGCGATTAACTGCTTAAAAATATTCTTGGCCTCCCGCAATACGTATTTTTCCTTGGCTCGCTTATCCTCACTTAACTCCAGCTCTTGTTCAATTACCAAAAAACTTTCCTGAGTTTTTAAAATATCGCTGTTTTTCAAATAAAAGGCCAGCTCCTCCTGCAGGTTTTCACCCGCTTCAAATAAGTTTTTAACCACCGCCAGTTTTTTTTCAACAAACATGGAATAAGAATCCAAAAAGTTTTTAAGTCCGGCCAGCGAGTCCTCTTGAGCCAAATCAAATTGACCAAAATTCAGACCACTTTGGTGCTTAGAGCGATAACCTGCAATAACTTGATTAACTTTTTGGCGCAGCCGTAAAGCATCCGCGCCATAGAAAAAATAGACCATGGTGAAATAATATTTACTGCCAGCTAATACTCTGATTGGGCTGAACTACTTCCACCCAGATCGACCCGGTGACGAATTTAATTTCTTGCCCCGCGGCGTCGTAGAAATATAGCTTGCTAGTTTGGTTTTTAGCATCTTTTTTCCAAGTGCCGGAAATTTCCTCGCCGTTGCGGTAAATTTTAGCCGGCCCCTCGCCCTCAACTTGAACGGTGTTGTACTGCCCCTCAATTTGCCGCGAAGGCGCAATCATCGCCACCACGTTTTTAACCCCCACCTGCTGGCCGTTATTTTTATCAATTTCTTTGGTCCCGCCGCGCCACCGCCAATAAGTATTATCCTGAGGACTATAAGTATATTTGATATGATAGTCGCCCGGAAAACCCAAATCCAGGGTCTTGGTACTAGTGGCGACAGGGCTTATCTCTCCCTCTAAATGCAGATAGCCGTTAACTTCACCGGTTAAACGATAGTCCAATTTCTGCGCCGCTTCTGTCAGACGGCTATAAGAAGTAAAGCCGTTGTGCGGCGCGGCAATGCCTGACTTGCGAAAAAAAGAATTGGCCGGATTTTTAAGCGCGTCAATATTATCCATAATGCCCTTATCCAACAAAGCCAAGGCGAAGTGCGAACCGCCCCAGTGAGCCAAAATTGCATCCAGACCCCGCGCCAAGGGAATAAAATCGTCGCGCGTTGAGCGAATTGAACCGATTTCTTTAGGCGAATTACAAACATAAACTGCCATCATCCGCGTAATGCTGTCAGTGATAACCGGCATATCAAAAACTAAATCCGCCTCGTTCAAGCCCGATAGTGGCCGTGTTATGGCGTCGCCGCTCAACATCGCGGCAATTGGCCGGCGATTGGCATTGGCACACTCCAAGCCGCTGATAGGGCTATTGGATAATTTAGGCGAGGCGCTAGGTGAAGCGCTTGAACCGCTGCCGGAAATATCAACTACTTTTCCTTTGCCACTAAAAATAAAATAGCCGCCCAAAATAATTAAAATTATAAATAAAGTTACCGGCAAATATTTCTTCATCTAAGTGTTAATCGTTAATTATTAATTGTTTAAGCTCTCCCCAATTATCCCCCACCTCTAGCTCCATCTTTAAAGGAACAGCCAGTTGATAAACATTTTCCATAATAGTTTTTATTTCTTTAGCCGCTTCTTTGACTTTATCATTAGCTACCTCAAAAACCAACTCATCGTGGACCTGCAATAACATTTTACTATTAGCTGCCAGCCACTGGTTTTTAGCCACGCCAACCATGGCTAGCTTCATAATATCGGCGGCCGTGCCTTGAATGGGCATGTTAACCGCCATGCGCTCCGCCGACTGGCGCAAATTCCAAGCCGAAGAATTAATTTCGGGAATGAAACGCCGGCGGCCAAACATAGTTTGCACGAAGCCCTGCCGTTCCGCTGATTTTTTGGTTTGTTCAACATAACGAGCTATACCGGAAAACTCCTCAAAATATTTTTTGATAAAGTCCTTGGCCCGGCTGTTATCAATGCCGGCGGCCTCGGCAAAGCCGTGCGCCCCCATGCCATAGAGCACGCCAAAATTCAATACTTTAGCCATGCGCCGCATCTCTTTGGTAACTTTATCGGGAACCACCTCCAGCACCTCGGCCGCGGTAATAGTATGAATATCTTTATTTTCTTTAAAGGCCTGCGTCATCTCTTTATCTTTGGCGATATGAGCTACCACGCGCAACTCAATTTGCGAATAATCGGCCGCCAATAACTTACAGCCTTTATCCGCCACAAAGGCCTTGCGAATTTCATTTCCCAATTCCGTCCGGATAGGAATATTTTGCAAATTAGGATTTTTGGAAGATAAGCGGCCGGTGCTGGTGCCCAGCGCATCAAAACTGGTATGCAGCCGGCCGTCGGCGGCCACTAATTTTGGCAAGGCCTCAATATAGGTAGTTTTGAGCTTTGTCAGTTCGCGGTTGACGATTATTAAATCAATAATCGGGTGCTGGCCTTTGAGTTTTTGCAGCTCGCCCGCAGCCGTAGAAATTACTTTGCCCGGCGTTTTTTTGAGCCCTTTAGTGGCGATATTTAATTTACTGAAAAGAATCTCTGACAGCTGCTGGGGGGAATTAACATTAAACCTGATGCCAGCGGCCTTGTATATTTTGGTTTCCAATTCCGCCAAGCTTTTGTTGACCCGCTGGCCTAATTTTTTCAAATAAGCCGCGTCAATTTTAATGCCGGTTTTTTCCATCGCGTCAATTACCGGCACGAGTTCCTTCTCCAGCTGATAAAGTTTATCCGGTAAAATTCCTTGCGTTCTCGCTTGCTCAATTTTTTCATAGACATCTTTTTTGTCATTAAGTTCCTTTACTTCTGGTTTTTCTTTTTCAACCGCCTGACTTTTTCCCGAATCGGGCAGGCGAGTAATTAACGAATAAAAACCCAAGTCCTTAAAAATTTTAATTACCTTGTCTTTATCATAATCATGTGTCACCGCGTCTTTTAATTTAAACTTGATCGGCGCGTCCTGTTTAATAGTGGCCAGATACTTACTAAAAAATGCCTGCTCTTTATTCTCTAGCAGTTTAGTTTTTAATTTCTCGTTCTTAAAACTACTTTTTTCTTTGGCTAATTCCTTATACAAATTATCTAAGCTGCCGTATTGTTTTAAAAGCTCAATGGCCGTTTTTTCGCCAATGCCCGGCACACCCGGGATATTATCGGATGGGTCGCCCTTTAACCCCTTGTAGTCAACCATTTGCTCCGGCCCCAAGCCCTCAAAACGCGCCCGCACTGCCGCCTCGTCATACAGAATCGTCTCCTTAACGCCTTTTTTCAAGGTAAAGATACTGATATTGTTATCGACCAACTGCAGTGTGTCTAAATCCCCAGTTACGATAATGGTTTTTATTTTCCCGTTGTTTTCTGTTATCTGTTTTCTGTTAACTTGTTTAGCAATCGTGCCGATAACATCGTCGGCCTCGTAGCCCTCTTTTTCCCAGACCGGAATATTAAAAGCCGCCAGCACGTCTTTGACCCGGCCGATTTGCGCGTAGAGTTCATCGGGGGCTTTAACGCGCGTGGCCTTATACTCCTCAAACTCTTTGTGACGAAAGGTTGGACCGGCCAAATCAAAAGTCGCGGCAATATAATCGGGCTGCAAATCCTTTAACACTTTCAATAAAATTGACGCAAAACCATACACCGCGTTAACCAGCTCGCCCTGGCCGGTGCTCAACGGTGGCAGCGCGTGATACGCCCGATGCACTAAGGCATGGCCGTCTATTAAAACCAATGTTTTCAATTTTTTATTTTCAGCAACCATTGAACTAATTTAAAATGTAAAAATCAAAATGAAAAATGATGCCGACTTTATCGAGCATTCTCGACAAAGTCGGAACAATGTAAAATGACAAAGAAGTTGTCGTCCTGAGGAGCGTAGCGACGAAGGATCTCTGGCGAATGCTAGAAGTTTTCTCAAACAAGTTGAGAGATCTCTCCCCCGCCAAGGCGGGGTCGGGATGACGCTACGCGTCAATTTTACATTTTGATTTTTCGCTTATCTCCTCCCTTATGTTCAAACTTCAACCAAATAGTATCGGGCGGCAAAATATCCTTAATCTTTTCCGCCCATTCAATCACCACCAAGCCCTGGGGTTCGGCTATAATTTGCCCAAAGCCTAACGCCATAATTTCACGAAAGTCGCTGACGCGATAACAATCCAAGTGATAAAAATCGGCCAATCTTTTATCTTTCACCGGAAAACGTTTCATTATCACAAAGGTTGGGCTTAAAATCGACTCTTTGATTTTTAAAGCCCTGGCCAGTCCTTGCGTAAAAGTTGTTTTTCCGGCGCCCAATTCTCCCTCCAGCGCCAACACAAAAACACCCGGAACCTCGCCCCTTAACTTTATTAAATCTTTTGTTAATCTGGCCGCGACCCGCTGGGTCTCCTTAGCGCTTTTAGTAATAAATTCCATATATCCTGTCTTTATTATACTTTGAAATGATACTTAATAGAATAAACCCCGGCCTTAATTTTGCAAGACACACCCTGGCGCGGCGCTTCGCCCACAATAGGACGCGCCTATTCGGCGCACGCGCCGCGCTCTCGTAAATAATCAACTCGCCTAATCATATCCTTGATAATAATTATTGGCAAAATTAAAGCGGGGTGATTTATTTTTTACAAAAAAATAAATCAAATAAAAGGGTTGCAAATCGCGACGTCCGATATCCCGAATATTAATGCATTTAATTTTTGGATATCGGACATCGCCAACTTAACCAATAAAAAGAGCCAAGTCAGATTTTCTGACTTGGCTCGTCTTTTTTGCAACAACTGTTAATACCATCCCCACCGGCTGGGATGTAGCCTCTGATGAACGTAGAGATTCCCATCGTCATCCATTCTTATCTCCACGTTCCAACCGTAACCCCCGCTGTCCCCATAACGATAAACCTTCACGCGTTTGGGGGTTCTGATTCTGGCCTGAACGATTTTTTTATCGTCATGGTCATATCTCCACGCCTCGGCGTAGAGATAAAAACCCCCGTAATCGGCCGCTTCCCATTCCATGCTGCCTTGAGGCAGTAAGACAAAAGAAGGCGGCCGTCCCGACCTGCTTTTGACGCCCATCCAGACGTCAACATTCCAGTCGGGGTCTAAACTCCGACTGGCTTGAACCACACCGCGAAGAGGCGTGAAGTAATCATTCGTAACGAGTACCTTTCCGGAATAAGCACAGCTAGCCAAAACGACCAGCGCGATAGCGACAACCAACATTGATCTCGCCATAACATCACCTCCTCAACCAATCCCTAACCTTCTGATTGGGATAGATATTAATATGGAGGGACAACTTGTCCAATATCGGAACGTTGGTTCCTGAAAACTCAACGATTCGATTAGCAAAGGTCGTACCAACTCGCTCTAGGCCAGTTCGTGTGTCCCTAAAAGGATCCTTTGTGGTATAAACTACACGCCTCTCGATTCGATACAAAGGACCATTTCGGGCCTTTCCACCTCCCCTGATAATGCCCAGAAAAGTAATGGCTCTGCTAGGATAAAAAAGCAAATTTATCTCGGCCGGATCTCGATCGCTGAAGGCCGGCTCCAACCAAACCTCTTTTGCCTTATTGATTATCCTGCCCTTATGATCGGTAATAAAAAAATCTACAAGACGATCCTCCATAAGAATCAACCTGTTGCCTCTAGCCCAAAAATACATTTCATCATTGCTCAGGTTGCCCCGAAAAGCAAAGACCTGAACGCACGATGCCTCATACCGATTGAATAATCCAACCGGGCTCATGGGCCTCAGCGTAGGATCATTAGCTATCTGGGCCTGCGAAAACTTCTCGACCTTAATAGCCGGGAAGCAGCCCACAAGCACCAGCGCCATCATTATTGCCAAAATAACCATCCATATTCTTTTCATTTCAATCACCCCCTAATCTTATATTTTTATTTTATTTTTAATTTGCCATCTAATTTTTGGCTTAAATAAGCCATTTTCCTGAAGATATAATTATACCAAAAATACAGCGTTTGTCAACCCCTGCGTAATA
>Ga0210018_1001207_pt1 | contig 13568 bp, 11 predicted proteins | sample CryGeyCG2014_010_2_FD_183967 | JGI IMG/M metagenome (GOLD analysis project Ga0210018, IMG submission 183967) | Groundwater microbial communities from aquifer - Crystal Geyser CG09_land_8/20/14_0.10 (SPAdes) (version 2) | ecosystem: Environmental > Aquatic > Deep subsurface > Groundwater | place...
AGTTTGCCTTTGCCTGGAGATTCGAGGGTATAAAATTATTCCTCTCAGGATATATTACTCCTGAAACTCGAGTAATGTTCCACAGGAATATCAATGACCGTGTCCGGACACTTCTACCGTTCCTCAGTTTTGATGAGGATTCCTACATTGTTGTCAGCGACGAAGGACGGCTTAAGTGGATATGGGACAGCTACACAACCTCTAAGAGCTATCCTTACTCGGAGTCTTATCAGGAACCGCCCTACAGAGAAGAAGGAAAGAAACCCCATCTTGACGATGTGAACTACATTCGTAACTCTGTAAAAGCGGTTGTTGATGCCTATGACGGAGATATCTCTTTCTATGTCTTCGAGGAAAAAGATCCTGTCATCCAGACCTATATGAAAATCTTCCCTGGCCTTTTCAAGAAAGCAGAGGAGATGCCGGATGACTTGAAGAAACATATCCGCTATCCCGAAGACTTAATGTATGTCCAGGCGAAAATGTACGCCATTTACCACATGAGTGATATCCAGGTCTTCTACAACAAAGAAGATGTCTGGGAAATCGCCAAGGAGAAGTATCGGACAGAAATTCAGGAAGTAACTCCATATTATGTGATTATCAAACTTCCTGAGGAAATCAGGGAAGAATATCTTCAGATGCTCCCGTTCACTCCTAAAAACAAAAATGTTATCATCAGCTGGATGGCTGGCAGGTGCGATATGCCCAATTACGGGAAACTGATTGTTTTCAAATTTCCCAAAGGCAGACTTATAACCGGACCCTTGCAGGTAGAGGCAAGAATAGACCAGGACTCTGAAATGTCAGCGACATTAACTCTTTGGGACCAGCGAGGTTCCCAGGTTATCCGGGGTAACACTCTTGCCATACCTATAAGCAACACTATCTTGTATGTCGAGCCAATTTACCTGCAGGCAGAGAACATTGAAATTCCGGAAATAAAGAAAGTGGTTCTCTTCCAGGAAGGTAAAGGTCTTGTTTGGGCAGACACATTTGATGAAGCTCTCAATGCCCTGATGGAAGGAAGAGTCATCGTCGAGAGACCAAGCGAGGTGACAATCCCTACTGAAGCGGAAGTCACTGAAGTTTCAGCGATGTCTCTGCAGAACCTTGTAAAACAGGCAAATGAGCACTTCTTGAGGTGGCAAGAGCTCACCGGCCAGGGAAAATACGAAGAGGCCGCCAAAGAGCTAAGAACACTGAGGGAAACGCTCAATGCGCTTCAAGAAAAGAAATAAATTAAAAAAAAGCCAAGGAATATTCCTTGGCTTTTATAATTTCAATTAATTTTGACTCTCAGGTATTTTTATACCTTTTTCCTTTTTAATTTTCGATAAAGCATTCTCGGATAACCCATTCGAGCTTTCATTTCATAATCGATATCAAGATTCCTTAAAAAATCTAAACAGGCCTTTCTTGTTTTTTTTACTCCACCGAAATTTTTCTTTGCTTCAATTTCCATAAAATCTCCCAAATCCTTAACCCGATTTAAAGTAACCTCAAAATCACCGAAGTCAAAATATTTCCGAGTTTTTATGACTGTGATTTTGTGAAAGGGAGGAACAAAATATTTATCAATCTGTTTTCGGGTTCCGACATATTTGCCGATTTTTTTGAGTTTTTTCTCAATCTCTTGAGGTTTTTTTATTTTAAGTTGTAATTCAACTTCTTGTTTCATAAATTTTAGTTTATCTTCCAAGTTTAAAATTCATCACTAAATAACCGACGCCAAATGGACCTTCATAAGATAGAATTTCTGAATGCCAATCTATTTTTGCTTTTTCTAAAATTCCTAAAAGAAAGGAGAAAGAACGAAGGCCGCATTCAGCAGCTTCAGGAAACATTTCATCTAATTTCAAAAAGTTTTTAATATCTTTTTTCTTTAAAAATTCTATTAAAGCTTTATCAAATTTTGGACCATCGGGATTGAAACCATAGGGACCTTCAGCTTTTAAACAATGAGACATATCTCCTGAGGCAATTAAAGCATATTTTTTATCGTTTTCAAGATTTTGAAAAACATTTTTTCCTTTTTCAAAATAAAACTCCGGCGATTCAATCTCCATTAAAAAAGTTTTAATCTCTTCCTGAAAGTCCTTAGCCAAAAAGAATATGGGAACATTAAAGCCCCAGTCAGGATGGGGAGAAGAAATTATTATTGAATCCGGTTTGGTTTCTTTTAATTCTTTACCCAAAATCTCTAAACTTTTAATGGTTTTTCTTACCTGAGCCCGGTCTTCTTCAGACCCAACCGAAGGCAGAATTATTGGGGGGTGAGGAGAAAAACAAGCAAATTTAATCATAAAAGTTGTGAGTGTTGTGAGTGGCTAAGCCAATCACACAACCTTACAGATTGATGCAAATTTTAACATATTCGTAAACCCGCCCCGTTAGATAGTTTTACATCTAACGGGGTGAATACTGATTCGTTATTCGTTGATAATATTTAAATCTTCACCACACTTTGAGCATTTTCCGTTTTTATCATAACGATTGATAAGATAACTGGTTCTATTTATCATTTTTGCTCCGCATTTTGGGCAAAAAGTGTCCTCTGACTCAATTCCTGGGACATTGCCAATATAAACATATTTTAAACCAGCTTTTTTGCCAATTTGATAAGCTTTTTTTAAAGTTTCAATAGGAGTGTCAGGAATATTTTGTAATTTCCAGGAAATTGCTCCGCAAAATTGAGAAATATGCCAGGGCGTTTCTTCTCCTAATTCTTCTTTAATAAACTTGGCTATATTTTTAAAAATCTTTTCTGAGTCATTTAAACTTGGAATAACTAAAGTTGTAATCTCAACCCAGATGTTCTTTTCTTTTATTCTTTTTAAAGTATCTAAAACTGGCTGCAATCTACCCCCACAATATTTAATATAAAATTTATCATCAAAACCTTTCAAATCAATATTAGCAGCATCTAAATAAGGACTAACCAACTCAAGAGCTTCTTTTGATAAAAAACCATTGGTTACCCAGTTATTTTTCAAACTCTTTTTCTTTGCTAATTTCATAGTATCAAGAGCATATTCTAAAAAAACAGTGGGTTCAGTATAGGTATAAGAAATACTTGGCAGATTATTGTGAAGGGCTATTTCAACAATTTTTTCTGAAGGAATTTCCTCTCCTTCAACCCCGTTAGAGATGCCAGCCGAAAGCTGGCCAGACACCCTCGGTGTCTTATCTCTAACGGGGTTGAAAATTCTTGGTCCCTGAGAGATAGTCCAGTTCTGGCAGGAAAAACAAGCGAAATTACAACCAACAGTAGCTATTGACAAGGATTGGCTGCCTGGTAAAAAATGGAAAAATGGCTTTTTTTCAATCGGGTCAATATTCAAAGCACAGGCTTTTCCATAAACCAAAGAGTAAAGTTTGCCATCTTTATTTTCTCTGACATAACATTTACCTCTTTCACCTTCCTCAATAACACAATAATGAGCACAATTCCTGCATTGGACCTTTTTATCTTTTAATTTTTTGTAAAGATGAGCTTCTTTCATAACCCCGGGGATTTAAAATAATGAGTTAAGGCAATAATTCAAGGCAATGATTTGAGATAACGATTTGAGACAGCGAGAATATCAGGCTTATTAATTTTAGCATAACTCAGCCTTAATTAAAAACAGGCACTGATTGTTTATCGGTGCCTGTTGTGTTTCTCGGTTATTAACGTTTTCTGCTAAAATACATCTCTTACATTTTTGTTTAAACTGTTTCCGAGATTTTCAATCGCCTCTTTTCTGATTCTGTTAAGTTTTTCATTTTTCTCTTCAAAATCAGTTCTGTTGTAGAGACGTTCTGGATGAAGATAAATATCATCTACCGTTCTTATGACTCTTGGTACCTTCAAACCGGCAGGGGACAGGAGCCAATCTTCCAAGCCTCCCCGGAGCAGAGAATCCAATATTCCCAGGGTATGCCCCAGAGTAATATCCTTGTAATGTTCTCCCTGACCGATTCCTCCTGTATTGAGCAGATAACAGTTAAGCTTATAAGGAAGGTTTTTCAGGATTTCATAGAATATGTTGGCATGTTCTGCCCGGTCACCGGCAACAAAAGGGTCATAGAAGAATTCGCTCCGGATTTTTCCGGCCTGGGTCGGGTCTCCGGCAGAAGATTCCATTGCCTGGCCCAGAATCATCAAAGCAACCGTTTGTTCAAGAGAAAGCTTTGAGATGGCCGGAATCAACGGACCTCTGGTGATTAGAATCAGATTATCAACTCTTTCAACATCAATATAGATACTCGCGTGCATGATATCCCTTCTTAAGATAACCGCTCTTCCGTTTGATGTCCTTTCAAGATTGTAAAAATCGAAATCTCCGTCTTCAGAAACCCAGATATTTTCACCTACGGTACCCGGTTTCAATAAGCCGTAAAATATTTCAATCTGTTCGCCGGAATTGACACTTTCTGTTTTTACAAAAACTCCGCCTCCCTCAAATCCCCGGAAAGAACCATCGGGCATTAAAGTTCCGCCATCGTCCTGGATTAACCAGGATTTCTCTCTCCCTTTTCTGGCTAAAATCTTGCAAGTGGTGGTGGTTTTCCCGTTGGCACTCAAGGCGATAAGAAGGGTTCTTGAAAGATTGTAATCCCCATGAACCGATTGAAGCTCATCTTCCCTGCAACCGGCGTGTAAAAAAATCCCTCCTCTTTTGGTTTTAGCCACCCAATCCTCGGCAGCAAAAACTCCTTTCTTGTATTCGCCGATATAATTGCTGTTTCTGACTATTTTAACCACTCTGCCGTCTTTGAGCATAGCCAGCCTTATAGCGATGTCTTTTTGAGGAAGAGGTTTTGACCTGTTTTCTTCAAAATTCCTGTCGGTGAAGAAAACAATCTGGTAGTTTGGATTTTCAACCTGACTTTGGGGGGTAAAAAACAGGTTTCCGCCTCCCAAAGCAAGATGGGCAAATCTTTCGGGAATAATTAATCTTACCGTAACTCCGCTGTTTTTTCGACCGATAACCCTGTCCAGACAAATCAATTTCTCTTTGGAAAGGGCTTTTTGGCACTCTTGGAGGAGCTCCCATTCTTCATCGCCAAAAGAATCATCAACGCTGTTTTTGGTAAAAGCAGCTGCTCTTGAGGTAGGTTCGCTTTCGGCAACAAAATTTCCGTAGCAAGTTTTCCTGACCCAGGATTCTTTTTCCACAAGGACCCTTAAGTCCGCGGGGGAAGGATTAAAAATAACCCGATTTTCTCTTTTTGCTTTTTCCAAAACACTTTCCGCGGTATGACTGAATGCTTCAAGAACCATTTTTTACTCCTTTCTTAATTATTTATTTTCCGGTTATTCTGAACTTTCTACCCAATATTTGATTTTAAACAACTAATTCAATTTTAAATTTTCTAAAATATTTGTCAAACGAAATCATCCTTCAACGAAATCATCCTTCATGTCAAGGCAATTTAGAAATTTCGAAATCATCCTTCACCGGAAAAAGTAATATAAAAATAGGTCGCAGCGAAAAAAAATAAAGCAAAAAAGCTTGATGTTAGCTAATTTAAAAATTTTATAAATTATGATAAAGTTAAGGTATCTGTAAAAAAATGAAAAAAATGCGTATTTTTATTGCCATTAATTTACCTGAGGAGATTAAATCCAAACTGGAAAAAACAGAAAGAGAAATTGACGGGCTTTTCCCCGATGAGGCAAAGAGGGGGATTATTCGCTGGATTAAAAAAGAAAATCTTCATCTTACTTTGCTTTTTATTGGTTGGGTAAATCAAGAAGAAATTCCTCAAGCTGGCCAAATTGTAAAAGAAATAGCTAAAAGTCAAAAATCATTTGCTTTGAAATTTGAAAGGGTTTGCTATGGTCCACCCAAAAAAATGCCGCCTCGATTGATTTGGCTCGACATAGAAAAAAAACCAGAATTACTGAATCTTGCTGAAAGATTAAAAAAAGAAATGGCAGAATCTGGTATTCTAAGAAAAATAGAAGAAAGAGAATTCTCTCCCCATATTACCCTGGCCAGAATTAAAACTTGGCAGTGGAGACAAATAAATCCTGAAGAAAGACCGGAAATAGAAAGGGAAATTGATTTTAATTTTGAAGTTAAATCAATTGAAGTAATGGAAAGCGTCTTAAAGAGAACCGGGGCAGAGTATGCTGTGTTAGAGTCAACAGTACTGAAGTAGCTTAGAAGCTCGGCAAACTGCTTCAGGGAGCCGCAGAATTTTATCAATTGAATAAGCGAGGGTAGTTTCCGAGGGGAGTATCTCGCAGCCAAGCTCCAGATAAAAGTTTATATTTCAGATAAAAATCTCTGAAGCTTGGCGAGAGTAAGCTAGAGCTTTGGCAAAAATATTATATTACCACTTGCAGCTGATAGCGGCTCCCCGAAGAAACCTACCCGAGCAATAAGTTGAGAAGAGGAACTACCCTCGCACTTAAAAGTTTTTTACACATGAAAATTCATTTTATTGGTATAGGTGGCATAGGTATTTCAGCTTTAGCTCAATATTATTTGGCAAAAGGTCACGGAGTCAGCGGCTCTGATTTAAATTCTTCGGAAACAACTAATTTTTTAAAAGAAAAAGGAGCGAAACTCCTTATCGGGGTTCATAAAACAGAAAATATTCCAGAAAATACAGATTTGGTAATTTACAGTCCGGCCGTCCAAAAAGAGAATACTGAACTTAAACAAGCCCTTGTGTTACAAGCTACAGGTTACAAGCTACAAGTTTTAAGCTACCCCCAGGCTTTAGGCAAACTGACTAAGGAATATTTTACAATCGCGGTTTCCGGCACACACGGCAAAAGTACTGTTACCGCCATGGTTAGTTTGATTCTTCTCCGAGCCGGCTTTGACCCTACGGTAATTTTGGGAACAAAACTGAAAGAGTTTGAGGGAAGTAATTTTCGGATGGGAAATCCTTCCTTCCGCGTAGTTCCGCGTTTTGTTCCGCGTGGTTCCGCGATTCTGGTTATTGAAGCTGATGAATGGCAGGCTTCTTTTTTAAATTATTTCCCAAAAATCATTATTTTAACCAATATTGAAAAAGAACACTTGGATTATTACAAAAACTTAAGCCATATTTTAAGAACCTTTAAAATTTATCTTTCCCATCTCCCGGAAGATGGGTTTTTAGTTGCCAATAAAGATAACAAAAATATCAGAACTTTAATCCAAAAATTTTCGACCAAGAGCGATTATCCAATAATAAGAAATATTGTCTATTTTTCAAAAGAACAAGAGGAGACAAAGAAATTGAAAGAAATCCTGAAAATCCCGGGCAAACATAATATCTTAAATGCTCTCGCCTCTTTAAAGGTAGCCAGAATACTGAAAATACCCGATAAAATATCTTATGCCTCCTTGTCCGAATATCAAGGTTCCTGGAGGAGATTTGAAATTATAGAAGCAGATATACGCGGATATCAACGCAGATTAACGCAGAAAATAACGATTATCTCGGATTATGCTCATCACCCCACTGAAATTATGGCAACTTTGGAGGCCGTAAAAGAAAAATATAAGGATAAAAAAATTTTTCTTATCTTCCAACCCCATCAATACCAAAGAACATTTTATCTTTTTCAAGACTTTGTCAAGGTATTTAAAAAAACTCTCGGCGAAACTCGAGATAGAAAATTTGTTGATAAGTTAATAATCACCGATATTTTTGATGTAGCCGGAAGAGAAAATGAAAAGATAAAAAGAACGGTCAATTCAAAAAAACTGGTCAAAGCTATAAATAATCCACAAGCAATTCATTTGAAAAAAAGTGAAATAACCGCTTTTTTAGGAAAAAATCTGAAAGGCGGGGAGATAGTGGTATTTATGGGCGCAGGCGATATTTATAAATTGGCTGAGCAATTTTAATTATTGAGTTATCCACATCAGCAATTAACTCACTCTGAAATCTTTTTTAAAATAAATTAAAGAGATTTGAGATAAAAGTCGGCGTATTATTAATTTGGCAGTATATCTTTTTTCTTTTTTTCAAAAAAAGAAAAAAAGAATACTCCAAAGGTCAAATTATGGACATTTCTTCTTGGGTTTTTTGGGTAGTTCTGGTGATAGGAATAATCATTGTTGTTGGTTTCTATCTAAAATCCGGAAAAAAAGGAGGTAAAGGAACTGCTGAACCTCCAACTGAAATTCCAACTTCGGAAGAACCACCTGAAGTTTAGTATCTCAATTTTAGAAATTCCTTAAAAACAGGGGTAAAGTACCCCTGTTTTTTTTATTGCTATTTTAGAAAAATTTTGCTACAATTTAGAAACGAGAATGTGTTATCTATCTTATGAAAATTAATACTGACCCTAAAAAAATAAAGGAGATTTTGGAAAGGGGAGTGGAAGAAGTTATTGAAAAAGAAAACCTGATAAAGAGGTTAAAATCAGGAAAAAAATTAAGAATAAAATTTGGTATTGATCCTACAGCCAATATTTTACATTTAGGCCATTCTGTTTGTTTATTAAAACTACGTGAACTTCAAGATTTAGGATGCCGAATTATTTTTCTTATTGGTGATTTTACTGCAAGAATTGGCGACCCCACCGGAAGAACAACAAAACGGGTTCCTCTTTCTACAAAAGAAATAAAGAAAAACATGCGAGATTATCAAAAACAAGCGAGTTTAATTTTAAATATGGACAAAGTAGAAATACGCTATAATTCAGAGTGGTTGGATAAATTGGCTCTTAGACAAATGATGCTTCTAGCAACCCGAGTTACCTATAGTCAAATCTCAGCTCGGGCTGATTTTAAAAAACGACTCCGAGAAGACAAAGATTTCACCTTAGAAGAATTTATGTATCCAGTATTACAAGGATACGATTCGGTTGAACTTAAAGCCGATGTTGAGATCGGAGGAACAGATCAAAAGTTTAATATGCTTATGGGTCGTCGAATACAGAAAAGATATGGCCAGAAACCCCAAGATATTATTACATGCTCTCTTTTAGAAGGATTAGATGGTAAAGAAAAAATGAGTAAATCTCTTAATAATTACATTGCCTTATCGGAAAATCCAAATAAAATGTATGGTAAAATTATGTCTATTCCCGATGGCTTAATTAAGCGATATTTTGAATTAGTTACCAGATTAGACGAAAAGGAAATCGAGAAGATTTTAAAAGAAGAACCACGTGTGGCAAAAGCAAAATTAGCCAGAGAAATTGTAACTTTGTATTATAATAAAAAAGAGGCTCAAGGAGCTGAAAAAGAATTTAACCGAATTTTTAAAGAAAAAAAACTCCCAACAAAAATTCCTGAATTTAAGACCAAAAAAGAGGAGGTGCTAATTTTAGATTTAATTTTTAATTCCAATTTGGCTTCTTCAAAAAGCCAAGCTAAAAGATTGATTTTGGAAAAAGGAGTAAAAATTAATGGAAAATTGATAACCGACTGGAAAGAGAAAATTAAGCTGAAAAACGGAATGATAATTAGCGTTGGAAAAAGAAAATTTGTAAAGGTTTTGGTCCAACCGAGCACATAAAAAGTTATGTGCTCGGTGTAAGAATCAAAGCACATAATGTAATTATGTGCTCGATCGAGCATATAAATAAAATTTATGTGCTCCGACTTCTAAAACTCGCTCACCCAAATTTCTTCGAAATTTAGGCGGGCTCGTTAAGAATTTCTAACATGAAAAAAATATTAATTATAGAAGATGAAAAAATTTTAAGCGATATGTATACCGAAAAACTCTACCGGGAAGGATTTAAGATAGTCTCTGCTACGACTTCAAGCGAAGGACTCCGCTTGGCAAAAAAAGAAAAACCAGAGCTTATTCTTCTGGATATTCTCTTGCCGAAAGAAAATGGAATATCTTTTTTGGAAAAATTGAGAAAGAACCCCAAAACAGCCAATATTAAAGTTTTGGTTTTCTCAAATTACGATGACCCTGAAACAAAAAAGAAAGCTAAAAATTTAGGAGTTGAGAATTATCTAATTAAAACTAACTACACACCAAAGGAGATGGTTGAAAGGATAAGGGAATACCTTGAGTAATAAATTTTAATAACTAAACAATTTAATAATTTATTTTATTAAAAAACCTATTCTTTGAGATATGGAAAGAATACTTACAATTGAAACAAAAAAATATCTTGGTAAAGAGGTAAAATTAGCTGGCTGGGTAAAATCCCGGCGAGACCATGGAAAGATTATTTTTATTGATTTGAGAGACAAAAGCGGTTTGGTCCAAATTGTATTTGTCCCAAACCTAAAATCAAAAATCAAAAGTCAAAAGTCAAAAGTTTATGAATTAGCTCAAACATTGCGTCCCGAATGGGTAATTGAGGTAATTGGAACAGTTAATAAAAGACCAAAAGGAATGGAAAACCCCAAAATAAAAACCGGCCATATCGAAATAGAAGCAATAGAGCTTAATATATATTCTCAGGCCAAAACTCTGCCTTTTTCAATTGAAACCGCGGGATACGAAATATCCGAAGAAAAAAGGTTGAAATACCGCTATCTGGATTTAAGACGTTCAAGACTGAGAAAGAATTTAGAAAGCCGTCAAAAAATAATCCAATTCATCAGGGAATTCCTACAAAAAGAAGAATTTTTAGAAATTGAAACACCTGTCTTAACAAAATCCACTCCCGAAGGAGCAAGAGATTTTTTAGTTCCTTCAAGGCTGGAACCCGGAAAATTTTACGCCCTTCCTCAATCTCCTCAACAATATAAACAGTTATTACAGGTAGCAGGTATGGAAAGATATTTCCAATTTCCAAGATGCTTCCGGGACGAAGATCCAAGAGCCGATAGACAAGCAGAGCATACTCAATTAGATATTGAGATGTCTTTCATAACTCAAGAAGATATTTTGAATTTAATTGAAAGATTATATATTAATCTTTGTAAAAAATTGTTTCCCGATAAAAAAATTACAGAGATCCCTTTTCCCAGGATAACTTATAAAACTGCCGTGAAAAAATACAAAACTGATAGACCGGACTTAAGAAAAGATAAAAAAAACCAAAACGAATTAGCTTTCTGCTTTGTTACCGATTTTCCAATGTTTGAATGGAAGGAAGAGGAAAAGCGATGGGGAGCCATGCATCATCCCTTCACCAGACCTCAAACAGAAGATGTTAAAGAAATCAAAAAAAATCCTGAAAATATTTTAGCTTTTCAATATGATTCTGTTCTCAACGGATTAGAAATCGGCGGAGGAAGTTTGAGAACATATAAATCGGAAATTTTGGAAGCAGTTTTTGAAGTGTTGGGCCACAAAAAAGAAGAAATAAAAGAAAAATTTGGCCACCTTTTAGAAGCTTTTGAGTTCGGAGTTCCTCCTCACGGAGGAATAGCTCTGGGAATGGACAGACTTTGCCAGGTATTCCTGGGAGAACCAAACATAAGAGAAGTTATGGCTTTTCCAAAAACCGGTGATAATCGAGATTTGATGATGAAAGCTCCCTCTGAAGTGGACAAAACTCAATTGAAGGAACTACATATCAAAATAGAAAAACCAAAAAAATAATCATTCAAATTTACAAAACTTTTCTGATTTATGAGTATGAGCAAGAATTTTAGATTATTTTTAATAATTTTCTTTCTCAGTTTGCCTTTTTGGTGGGGAATGAATATTTTTCAAAAGAATCTGGAAGATTTTCTTTTGTCTAGAATAATGGAAAAGAATCCTCCTTCTTTTTTAATTGCTCAAATTTCCCAATATTATCCAGGACAACAAAAACCTCAAATTTCAGCAGAGAGCGCCATTTCAGTTGAAGTAAATGAAAATGGAGAAGAGCAAATAATTTTCAAAAAAGAAGAAAGAAAGAAGATGAGTATCGCCAGTCTCACTAAACTTATGACAGCGGTGATAGCTTCAGAATTCTATAGCCCCTCTTTGAGAACTGAGATTTCGAAGAAAGCCGTTTCCCAGCCGGAAGAAACAGGCCAGTTAAAAATAGGGGAGATATTAAGGTTTGAAGACCTGCTTTATATTATGCTGATAGAATCAAGCAATGATGCAGCTTTCAGTTTAGCTGAAATAATAGGAATCGAAGGATTCACTTCTTTGATGAACCTGAAAGCAAAAGATATCGGAATGAAAGAAACTTTTTTCTTCAATCCCACCGGTCTTGACTCAGAAAGAAACGGAGAACCATACAATTTTTCAACAGCCGAAGATTTAGTCACTCTCGCTAAGTATATTTTAAAGAAACCTTTAATATTGGAGATTCTTTCAAAAAAAGAATACCCACTCTATTTAGAAAATGGAGTATTACACCATATCCTTCATAACACCAACGAACTTCTTGGAGAAATACCGGGAATAATCGGAGGAAAAACCGGCTTCACTGAAAAAGCTGGAGGTTGTCTAATTTTAATTTCAGAAGGCAAAAAACCGGATACTTACGTAATTAATATAGTTTTAAATTCTCCTAATCGCTTTCAAGATATGAAAAATTTAATAGATTATGCCAAATATTAATGTTATCAAAATTTTAGTTTTATCGGCTTTTTCCTCCCTTTTGGCTGTCCTTTTCACGCCTGTTTTAACTCATTTTCTCTATAAATATAAACTTTGGCGGAAGTCCGCCCGGGAAAAATCAATTGATGGAAAACCGGTGCCGGTCTTTTATAACTTGCATAAAGAAAGAGAAGTCGGAGTGCCTCGTTTAGGAGGAGTTCTAATCTGGGTTACCACTGTTTCGGTAGCTTTTTTATTTTCCGGCCTTGCTAAAATCTCTGACAGTTTCCTGCTGGAAAAATTAAATTTTTTATCGAGAGACCAAACCTGGCTGCCCTTAGCCACCTTAGTTGCTGCCTCGCTGGTAGGCCTGAGCGATGATATCTTGCAAATCTTCGGCAAAGGAAAATATACGGGGGGCGGCATCACTTTCACCCGAAGATTATTGGCGGTCTTACTAATCGGGATAATCGGTGCTTGCTGGTTTTACTTTAAACTCGATTGGCACACTTTACATGTTCCCGGGGTAGGGGACTTGGAAATAGGCTTTTGGTATCTGCCTCTGTTTGCTCTGGTGATTTTAGCCTGCTGGTCTGGAGGAGTAATTGACGGACTTGATGGACTGGCTGGCGGAGCATTCGGCATCATTTTTGGAGCTTTTAGTATTATTGCTTTCTCCAGAATGCAGTATAACCTGGCAGCTTTTTGCGCCGTGATTGCTGGAACAATTTTAGCTTTTCTCTGGTTTAATATTCCGCCGGCTCGCTTTTACATGGGGGAAACAGGAATAATCGGTTTAACTTCCACTTTAGCTGTCGTCAGTTTTTTGACCGATTCAGTACTTGTTCTGCCGATTATCGGGGGACTTTTAGTTTTGGAATCGGGGAGCGTTATTTTACAACTTTTATCAAAAAAATTCTTTCATAAAAAAATATTCCTTTCTGCTCCTATTCATCATCATCTTGAAGCCAAAGGCTGGCCTGCTGAGAAAATCACAATGCGATTTTGGATTTTAGGCATGGTCCTGGCAATTATTGGGGTTGCCATAAGATTGCTCGGTTAAAGATAAATTCCTAGGAGCTGGCTGGATTCAAGTTTCTAGCGCACATTTCTGACCAGTGATTAATTCATAAAATTTCTCAGAAGGAGTGTAAAAATCAAGAACTTTTCTA
>Ga0210018_1001208_pt1 | contig 13568 bp, 12 predicted proteins | sample CryGeyCG2014_010_2_FD_183967 | JGI IMG/M metagenome (GOLD analysis project Ga0210018, IMG submission 183967) | Groundwater microbial communities from aquifer - Crystal Geyser CG09_land_8/20/14_0.10 (SPAdes) (version 2) | ecosystem: Environmental > Aquatic > Deep subsurface > Groundwater | place...
CGGACATAAATCTTCCTTTATGAGTTAATACTTTTTGCCCCATTTGAGTATCTTCAATGGGATGATAACCTTTTTCTGTTTTTATTAAAGTGCCTGGCAAAAAGCAGCCAAAACAATGCCAGATTTGTCGGGCTGGTGAAACAAAAAGGGAAGGGTTTTTTTCTGAATGAAAAGGGCAAAGGGCTCTATAATTTGCTCCGGCTTTTTGAAGTTTAATGTAAGAACCGATTACTTCGACAATATTAAGCCGATTTTTAATTTCATCGATTGGGGAATTCATACCTTTACCCAGTAGTGAGAGAAATCTCTACTACTGGGTTTAATTTTAATTGATTCGGCTAGTTTTTTCAAGTATTTTTTTAATTGCTTTATTTATCTGTAAATTTAACAATTTTTCTAAGGAAATTGGCAATCTCAGAGAAAAATTTCTTTTTGATACTTTTCCAGGAAAATTTACCCTATATTGAGAAGGGTTTCCCTTTAAAATATCACCGAGGAATAACCATTCAAAGATTGGCAAGATAACAAAAATTGAAGTTGAAGAGTTTATCAATTCTAAATTTTTTCCGATGAGATTTTTATTAGCCCTTGGGGGAATTTCCCCTTTCAAAGAAATCATTTTCCAGAATTTTTCCTTTTCTTGAAGGGTCTCCCTAAAAATTTTAACAATGTCTTTTATTCCCTCAGCTGGCCTTCCCAAAATCTCAATGTATTTTTTTTCATCAATTTTTTCTTTCCAAAAAAGGTAGTTTCCCCTTGAATAAAAAAGTTTTTTTCTTACCCTTTCAAAATCAATTTTCGCCTTTTTACATTTTATTTTAAAAAGCTCTTTGGAAATTCCGCCGGCTTCTCTTTCCCACCAGGCCGGGAAATTGTTGAGGTCATGAGTTGAAAGAGTTGCCACTGAAATTTTTCGGTATTCTTTTGGCGAGATGAATTCAAAATTTTGCCAGTTTTTCTTCCATCTCTGGAGATTAAGTCCGGGAATTCCCAATTCTTCCAAGAACTTCGAACAAAAATGAGGAACCGTCCCCAAATCTTCGGCACAAGGAAGCATTTTTGTATTTTCAATGATTAATTTCAAAATTTTTCTTCCCCTTTCTTCCCAAATATTTTCATTTTTAGGATCGAAAAAACCCACTCTTCCCTGTTTTTCAAAGGGGGCCTCAATCGGAATTGACCAGGTCCTAAAAATTCCAACCAAATGATCAATCCGAAATAAATCATAAAAATTCTGGGCGTATTTTAATCGAGCACATAAAAAATTATGTGCTCCGATAAAATTATCTTTAAAAATTTCATCAAAATTATAAGGAGGATAACCCCAGCGCTGACCTTTCGGCGAAAAAAGGTCTGGCGGAGCTCCGGCTGAAAAATCCAATTTAAAATATTTTCTCTTTGACCAGCAATCGGCTGAATCTCTGGAAACAAAGAGGGGTAAATCTCCCTTCAAAAAAATTTCCTTTTTTTGAGCATAATTTTTTATTTTTCTCAATTGCTCAAATAACTGCCACTGAAGCCATTTTTGGAATTCTATTTGTTTACGATATTTTTTTCTAAATTCTAATAGAGATTTCTCTTCACGATTTTTCAAATCTTCTTCCCATTCTTCCCAAGATTTTTCTTTGTGGATTTCTTTTAGTACTCGAAAGAGGGCGTAATTTTCTAACCAAAAACTTTGTTTTTTAACAAATTTTTGAAATCTGAGAGAAAATTTTGCTCTTTTAAAAAAAATTTGCCACAACCTATTCAGTTTTTCTCCTTTAATTTTCCAATTAATAAATTTTGTCTTTATAGAAAATTTTTTAATCAAATCCTCATATTCTTTCTCTAGTCCCTCTTTTTCTATTCCAATCAAATTTCTTAGAGAGAGGTAGACCGGATCCACGGCAAAGGAACTTTGAGGACTATAAGGATAAAAATCAAAACCGGTATCGTTTAAGGGCAAAATTTGCAAGATTGTATTTCCGGTGATTTTGCACCAATCGACCGCCAATTTCAAATCAGAAATTTCTCCAATTCCCAAACTTTTCTTTGAAAAAATTGAAAAGAGAGGAAAAATCACTCCCGCCCTCTTTTTTAATCCAATTCTCTTCCAAGTCTTTTTTAAAGGCGTTCTAAGTAAAAATTTATACATTCAGTAGTTTTTTATATAATTTAAGATATTCTTTTGCCGATAGGGCCCAAGAAAAATCTTTTTTCATTGCTGCTCTCATTAATTTTTGCCACTCTTTTTTGTTCTGATACAAATTCAGGGTTTTTTTGACGGTTTCTAAAAAGGGTTTAACTGCGTATTCTTCAAACAAGAAACCGGTTTTCCCATCTTCAATGGTGTCGGCTAGACCTCCGGTTTTTCTGGCGATGGGAATTGTTCCGTAGTGCATAGCAATCATTTGGCCTAATCCGCAGGGTTCAAATTTCGAGGGCATCAAAAAAATATCGGCACCTCCATAAATTTTCTGGGCCAGAACCGGATCAAATTTAATCTGGGCTGAAATATTTTTGGGATATTTTTGAGAAAGTTCTAAAAGTTTTTTTTCATAATCTGGACTCCCTACTCCCAAAATTACCAGTTGGCATCCCATTTTTATCAATTCTGGAATAATTTCGGTTATCAAATCGATTCCTTTTTGAGAAGTTAATCTGCTAATAAAACCAAAAAGGGGAATTTTGGGATTTTTCTCAAAATTTAAAATTTCCTGAAGATAAATTTTGTTTTCTATTTTTCTTTCTAAATTTCGATAGGAATAATTTACTTTCAAACCAGAATTAGTTTCGGGATTAAACCTTTTTTCATCAATCCCATTTAAAATTCCATAAAGATCTTTTTTTCTCTCAAAGAGTGAGTTCTCTAAACCCTCGCCATATTCTTTAGTCAAGATCTCTTTACTATAATTTTCGCTAACTGTATTTATTAAATCGGCATTTAGAATTCCCTGTTGTAAAATATTAAGATCTCCATCTTTGTCTCTTTTCCTTAAAGAATCAATTTCATTGCCATTCAGATTCAAAAAAGAAAATATCTCCTGAGGATTCCACTTTCCTTGACTAGCTAAATTATGAATCGTAAGTAAACTTTTAATTTTGCATTTTGCATTTTGCATTTTGCATTTGAGGAGCGCGGCGACGATTGCGGTGTGCCACTCATGGCAATGAATTACTTGAGGAGACCATTTGAAAGTAGAGAAAATTTCTAAAACCGCTTGGGAAAAAAATAAAAATCTTTGAATTCCTTTGAAACCAAAAAGGCCCTGATAAACTCCATTTTCACCAAAATATTTTTCGTTTTCCAAAAGATAAACCGGGACATCGCCCCGTAGTAGAGAAATCTCACTATGGGGTAAACTTTCTGGTAAAAAACCTTGATAAATATTTACCAATTCCTCTTTAACTTTTATTTTTGAAGCAACTAGTTGAAAATGATATTTTTTTTCGTCAATGATTTGATATTTTGGTAGACAAATTCGAACATCGACTCCCAATTCCCTTAGTGCCTTTGGCAAAGAACCTATTACATCTCCCAAACCTCCGACTTTAACAATTGGAGTGCATTCTGAAGCAACAAAAAGAATCTTCACCCCGTTAGAAATTTTCATAAATTTTGTTTATACAATAATGCCCCATTTAGAAATCTATTGATATGGAATTTCTAACGGGGTTCATAATTTTAATTCTATTATTGCTCTTTTTAAAACTTTGATATGTTTCTTAAAAATAGAGAAAACTTCTTTCTTGGTTTTGAGATTAAAATAACAGTGGGTAGCAAATCTTATGGTCAAGGAAATTAAAGCAAGGTTAAAAAGTTTTTTAAATTTATCTTTTTCTTTTAGACATTGTAAATAAGCATTATAAAAATCTCTCTGCCAATTTGGTGATCGGTGAGCCAAAAGATAGATAAACGTAACATCAAAGGCAGAATTATTGAAATTTGCCAACCCCCAATCAAGAATAATAAGTTTTCCTTCTTCGTTAATGATGAAATTATTTGGGTAAAGATCTCCGTGAGAAAGATAATGGATGGTTTTATCAAGAAAATTTTTATTCTTTCTCAAAATCTCTTGAGCCAAATTTATATCTTCTAAAGTTAGGAGATTTTTGTTTAGTTTTGAATTAATGAATTCATTTAAAAATTTTACTCGATAGCCATTAAAGTCCTGCCAATACCACCAACCACCGTGCTTATATAATGGGAATTTTGGCTTCAGGTTTTGATATAAAAAAATAAGATGGGCTAAATAACGAGGAGAAATTTTTAAAAGAAAACCTTCCTTCATACCAAAATCTTCATCCATTATCCCTCCCAATTTCCCCTTTTCTGCTTTTTCTAACATCCAGTGAAGATTTTTGTGTTTTCCTTCGGAAATTAATTTTGGGAAAAATCTCAATTTTTCCGGAAATTTCTTTTTTAAAATTTTATAGATTTCTATTTCCCTTTCTAAATCTCTTTTAACCTCTTTTCTTTTTTGAAGTTTAATCTTTAAAAATAAGTTGTTATTAACTAAATCTGTGTAAAACCTTTTTTTTACCACGATTGAATTTTCCACTTTTTTCAAATTTTCTGTTTCCAATTTTAATCTCAACTTTTTGAAAAGAGAAAAAATATTTTGTTTAATATTTTTTAACATAAGGAAGATATTCTCTAACTTTTAAAAATAAATCTTTTATCTTGTTGCTAAAATCTCTTTTTGTTCTCATATCTATTTCCTTCCAGCCGTCAAATAAAAGAACGCCAGAGAAATAAATTGCATCAAGAAAAATCTTAATTAAAACCTTATTTAATTTTTCTTTTGTCTTCTGAAAATTGAGATTATTAAGCCGGCAATATCTCATTAGAAATTTCTCCTGAGCTAACTTTCGTTCCTTTTGAGATAAATTCAGTGGCCAGAGGCTCTTTGGAAATTCGAGGGAAGCGTAGGATGCGGCGGCATCGAGAAGTTTGGGTCCTCTTCCTGCCTTATCAAAATCAATAGCTATCATGCTATTTTTGTTTATTAAAATATTCCCGGGATAGAAGTCACCGTGAATAAATCCCTGACTATTTTTAAGCCCATTGACAAACTCAATTTCTTTTTCGGCAATTACATAATTTGAAATGCTTGGCATTAATTTCCTTATTTTCCTAAAGATTTTTTGTAATGTGTCAGATCAACAATAATTGCCTTCCTTTTAATTTTCCCATTAAGAGATTGAATCTTAAAAAGAAGCTCAGCCACATCTTCAAAAATTTCGAAAGAAAATTTTCCTCTTTCAAGAATTAATGAGAGAGGAAGACCATTGGCTTCTTCATAAAAAAGAGCTCCAACCTCATCTACATAATCTAAGGGTTTGCGAATCTGGAATTTTCCTTTGTCAAATCCATTTTCATAAAGATATTTCATTATTTTAAACGTTCTTTTTTTAGATCCGTCGATCTTTGCCGAAGCACGAATAATTTTTTTACTTGAGTTGGAAAAAGTTATTTTATATCTGGCGAGACAGGTCTTCTTTGTCCAGACCGGAGAGACTCTTTCAATTTCGACATCTGATATTTTTTTAGATTTCAACCGAGGAAAATAAAAACCTGCCTTCTTTTGAAAAATCTTTTGGATGTAATCTTTATCCAAAATTTTTTCTATTTTTTTTGCCATTTTCATTAAATCCTTCTCATCTCCGGCTGCCCGGATTTTATCTTTTCATATTTTTCTTTATATCTATCCATTAATTTTCTTAACTCTGGGTCAGGAATCTCCATCCTTAAGAGGTCAACGGCATGAATGGCGTCATAAATATCATTTTTTGTCTCTAATTTCCAGATAGCATCTCTCCACAAAATTGCCCTTTCATAATTTTTCTTTCTGGCCGCTTCAAACATTTTTCTTTTCATCATTTCTAAAAAGGCAAAATAGACTTCCGGTTTTCCAGCCTCTAAGGTTCTTTCTTTAAAGGGGATTTTCACCGTCTCTCGATATCTTTTTGCTAACCTTTCTACTTTCCCACTTCTCTGCCACCAAAAGGCAATAGAAAGAATATCTCGATAATACCCCTCTCCCCTTTTTAATTCTTCCCGGGATAAATGAGGAAGGGATTTTAAAGTATCGAGAAGTAGCCAAGCTCCTTTCTCAATCATTTCAATGCTCCACCAGGGCTCCCCCGAAGCCCAGAAAAATTGATCGGAGGCTAGAGCTTGATCAAGCTTTTTTTGAACCGAGGCGCCGAGTTTTTTCTTAGAAGATAATTTTGTTAAATAATTTAGAAATCTCCATTGGAGGCGATGAACTTTATTTTCCGGATTTCTCCAGGAATAAAATTGGACGCCTTTTCCAATATCCTCTCGGGAAGAAGCCCAAGTTGATTTTAGTGGTGCAATTTCTTTTGTTACACTAAAATATTTTGGAAGTTCGGAGAAAAAAATCTGTTTGGGTGATTCTTCTGAAACAATTTTAAATAGAGACTTTTCCAAACCGGGACGATGATGACCAAAGGTTTCGCCATCCATAGCCGTGCAGAGGTAGCAATTTTTTTTAATTTCATCTCGAATCAATCCAGCAAATTCCTTTTTGTTCCTTACCACCGCGCTCATTATGCAATTTGAAACGCGTCTCTCCCTAAAAACAATTATTAAATTATTGGTATTTTTAACTGTAAATAATACATCTCTCGGAGGAATATTTTTGCCGCCATCGAAAGAGATTTCATCTAAAATCATCATTTTATAACCCAGGTCAGAAACAATTTTGGCTACCTTGAAACTATAAGCCATTTCTGGCGAAAAAAAACAAACCGGGCGATAAACTTTTCCAAAATATTTTTTATTTATTTTAGAATTCAAAACAATCTGTCTTATAATATCTCTTTTCGTCAAAAAGGGAAGAAGGGGATGAAAGGCGGCACTTTCAGTAAACTCTAACTTATTTGTTTGAGCTAATTTCTCAATAATCTCTATTACATCTTTATATCCTCTTTTGGCTAAAAGTTCGGTTAGTCCTCCATTAATATTTAAATTTATCTTTGTCTTCGGAATTGTCAAAAAACCTCTGAATAAAGGCCTATAGGACTCATTGACTACCCTTTCTAATATTTCTTTCGATTGAGTAAAGGGTTGATAAATATGTAAAAAATTCGTCGAAATCATAGATTTATGGCTTTTTTGTAGAGTTCTAAATATTTTTTGGCTGATGCCTCCCAGGAGAAATTAGCTGACATCGCTCTTTTCATTAATTCCTGCCAAACTTTTTTGTATTTAAAAGTTTCTAAAGCCCTAACAATTGCGCCAAAAAGGGCGTGGGAACTAAATTTTTCAAAAACAAAACCAGTTCCAGAATTTTTTTTAGGATCAAAATCTTGAACAGTATCAGCCAGTCCCCCAGTTTTTCTCACCACCGGGATTGCTCCGTATCTCATTGCTTCCATTTGAGTAATTCCGCAGGGTTCAAATTTTGAGGGCACTAAAAAGATATCAGAACCGGCAAAAACATGTCTTGATAAAGTGAAATCTGGCATTAAGTGGCAACCAATTTTCTTTGGAAACTTTTTGGAAATTTCTTCAAAGAAACTCCGATATTTCGCCTCACCACCACCAACGATAATAAATTGACAATTAAATTCAGAAACCAAAATTTCAAAGATTGGAAACAAAAGATCAATTCCTTTTTGTTCATCTAATCTTGTCACCATTCCTAAAATTGGAGTATCTGGTGAGACTTCTAAGTTAAATTCCTTTTGAAGATGAGTTTTGTTTTTAATTCGATTTTTGAAATTAGAAATTGAAAAATTGAAAGGAATTAGTTTATCAGTGGCTGGATCCATTTCACCGTAATCCAAACCATTTAAGATACCAAAAATTTTCGTTCTCACTTCTTTTAAAAGATCGTCTAATTTTTCCCCGTATTCTGGGGTCATAATTTCTTGAGTGTAGGTTTCAGAAACGGTGTTAACAATATCGGCGAAAATTATTCCCCTTCTCATAAAATTTTGCTTTGGCAATTTATCAGAGAAAAAGGGGGCAATGAGTGATTTGCCATCGTCAAAATCCATCTGGGAAACAAAATGATGGTCAAAAATTCCCTGGTGAGCAAGATTATGAATCGAAAAAACGGTTTTAATTTTGCTTAAAACTGGATCTTGCGAATAAACGGTTTTCAAATAGTTTGGTAGAGCCCCGGCATGCCAGTCAGCACAATTTATGACATCGGGAACCCAATCAGAATTTTTCAAGAATTCTAAAATCCCCCGAGACAAAAGCAAAAATCTGACTGGATCATCAGAATAACCATAGACATTGGATCTTTTTTCGTAATATTCCATATTTTCCAAAAAATAAACCGGGACATCGGGTTCGGCTGGAAGATGTTTTTTAACATTGCAGATGAGAAATTTTTTTTCTTCGGCTGTTTCGTCGGTAGGAACTTTCAGCCCCTCAAAAACCATTTCGGTTTTGTATTTTTTTTCATCAATTGAACCGTATTTTGGCATAAAAATTCGGCAATCAACCCCCATTTTTTTCAGTGCTCTTGACAAAGAAAAAATAACCATACCCAACCCACCAACTGTAGCATAAGGATGAACTTCGGCTGATATAAAAAGAACCTTTAAAGATCTTTTAAAGATGTTTGAAAGTGAATTTTTCATACCCCGTATATCAACTTTCAGGCATTTTCAATGCGAAAAGACCTTGAAAGTTATGTTTAATATTTAATAATCTGTTTGACATAATAATTTTGGTTAATGTTTTTTAATACAAAGTATTCTGAAAGTTGTATTACGGGGCATAAATTTTCTGTTTTAAGAACCGGCCTCGGTTTGACTAGGCCGAGTAATCTTTTTTCTTTTTGAGAAGACAAAAATGTACAAAATTTCTAAAATGGAAAAGGTATTGAGCAAAAATAGGGCAATAAACCATTTTTTATGGGAATTTCTGGCTGCCTTCCAGAGGGCTATACCTTTCCAGGATAAAAGCCAAAAAATTGAAAAGAAAGCAGCCAAAAGCAAAGTTTTGGAATCAACTTGGGAGAAACTTGGAATTTGAAAAATAATTGAGAAACTGTCATATTTTTCTTTTATTTGCGAATAATAGCCGCTGCCGAAACTCGATCGCTAATGTTCATCACCAGGTGATGAACACTTTTTTTCATTTAATATTGCAAAATTTTCCTAAAATTTTTTGGGCTTTGTCGAGATTTTTGTCTTCGACAAAGAGATAACTGGTTTCGTAGGTGTCGACATACAAAATGCTGATTTTGGCATCAGCTAAGGGTTTTGATAAAGAAGAGACAACGCCGGTTAAAACAAAACCCAAGGGACCTTTGACCTTAAAAGCCCGCCAATCTTTTTCACACATTACCCCACCGGGAATTTTGTCTTGGGGTAAAATTATTGAAAGTTCATCGCTTGTCCTTGTTATAGAGGTAAAACTGGTTTCCCCTATCGCCCAATCAGGAAGGGGACTTTTTTTATCAAAATGACAAATGCCAAATTTTTCCGGCAAGATTGAAAGTGTTAATTTTTTTGCTTTCATATTTTTAAGTTACTAAAATTAATTCCTCGACCATAATTTTATTTTATCTTTTTATTTAAAAGCACGCAAGCCAGTGTACTGGTTCATATGATATGATACACCTAGCTCTTGAAAAATATGAAAGGAAAGTATAATGGATGCCGTATGACAATCTACGGCACAATCCTGCCAGGAGCAATATCTATTGCCCGTTCAGCGTTCCTGACAGATAAATTAACCGAACAGGCAAAATACAAAATAAAGATTCTGGATTGGCACAGAACTCACGGAAACAACAATTCCCTGGCTGCCAGACATTTCGGTATTTCAAGAATGACTTTGTATCGATGGGTCAGACGGTTTAAACAGTACGGGGTAACAGGGCTGAATGAAAACTCTAGAAAACCAAAACATCTAAGACAACCTACCACTCCCTGGAATACAGTCACTCGAATAGTCCAACTTAGAAAGCAATATCCGGCTTGGTCAAAGTACAAAATTAGAGCTCTCTTATCCAGAGAAGGAATTCAAGTATCAGCTAGTACAGTAGGCAGAGTGTTAAAGAGACGAGGGTTGATAAATTTGAAAATATCTAAGAAACGGAGAAAAGCTGCTTTATGTCCCAAGGCACGTTTTCCTCGAGGATTAAGGATATCTGAGCCAGGAGATATGATTCAAATGGATACCAAGCATATCATGCTGCCAGGTGGTAAGAGGTTCTACCAGTTCACTGCTATTGATGTGTTAACGAAAAGAAAAGTGATAAGAGTCTATCCTTCTGAATCTTCCAGAAACGGAGCTCAATTTCTTGAAGAATGCTTAAGAGGATTTCCTTTCCCTATCAAGGCAGTCCAGACAGATAATGGTTCCACTTTCTTGAAAGAGTTTAACAAGCTCTGCCAGGCAAAAGGAATTCCCCATTACTTTATCTATCCCAGGACCCCTAAACAGAATACCTATGTAGAGATCTCTCAGGAGGCTGATAAAAGAGAGTTCTACCAGCAGGGAAATATCTACTCCATCTTACCGGTAATGCAAAGGAAGGCCAAAGAGTGGGAAGATATCTGGAACAATGTCCGTCCCCATGAAGCCCTGAATTACCTTACCCCGTCCGAATACCTTTTTAAGGTCCAAAATAGTCGAATTCCAACCAAAGATGTTATCGTTTTACAAACTTAACAGGTGTATCATATGTATCTGAACCTGGACAGTGCTTGCGTGTTCATTTTGGACCAAATTTTTAATAGCAAATTTTAAGACAATCTTCTTTATTTTTATCATCTTCCCTTCAATGTAAAATCTCCTACCAAAAACTGCCCAGCGATAGGCGGTTTTTTAGCTTGCAACCTCGGTCTGGAACCGAGATTTTGAAGGGAATTTCGGCGGTTTTTGAAAGTTATAAACAGTGCGTCTTTGCCGAAATTTTTACCACCTCTCTTCGTGTATCTTTTTATCATCGAAATCTTTATCGGTGTGAGGCTCGGGCTCTTTCTTAGAATAGCCGACCGGAATAATATTTATAACTGTATATTGTTCTGGAATTCCAAGTAGCTTTTTTATCTTTTTTTCTTCTCCAAATTCCTTTTTCAAAGCCTTCCAAACGGTTCCCAGCCCCAGCGCCGTAGCCTGCAAGAACATATTTTCAGAAGCAACAGATAAATCTTGAATTGGGCAATTAGTTTTAGTAGTATCGCTTACGGAAATTATTAATACCGGCGCTTCTTTAATGTATTCCTGCCCCACAATTTCAAAAATATTATTTTTGGTTTTTTGGTTTCTAACAACTACAAACTCAATTGCCCGATTATTACACGCAGTCGGAGCAAACTGTCCTGCTTTTATAATTTCGATAATATATTCCTGAGGCACTTCTTTGGACTTGTATTCTCTTGCCGATCTGCGATTTAATATTTCTTTAATAATCATATTTTTATAAAACGACGTGACTCGGTCGGGGTTATTTTACATTTTAACACAAAATTTATCCCGTAGTAAGCTTCGTTTTACTACTGGGATAAGGCAAATGAGACAGTATAAAAAGGAATGGAAGCATATTATTTGATGTAAGCCCACTTAACCAAATATGCCCACCCCGCTACTCACTATTTCGTTGATGTTGGACGGAGTGGAGAAAGCTGAATCGTTTTTGCAGTATAACTACCGTCGGAATTTTGGTTGCCGCTAACCATAATTTGTTTGCCAATTTCAATATCACTTATTGATCCCTCAGTTGTTTTGGATATTTGGGTAGAATCTGAAAAAAAGACAATTTTTGATCCGCCATCTTGCATTTTCAGAGTTAGGCTTTTCTCATCTTTACTAATAACTTCACCGTTAAGAAAGTTTGCTCCAGTTCCTCCTCCAGTTCTTCCCTGAAGAAGCTGCTGACGTTGTTCTTGAGATAGATTCTGGAAATTCTGACGAGCAGGACTTTTACTTTCTCCGTATTTCATTCCTCCATAAACCCCCACACCAATCGCTATTAAATGTGATATAAGAATGAGTGTAATAAGTTTTTTAGACATAAAATTATGATAATTGTTTATTATTTAATGATGATATTGGTGTGGGGGTAAAATGCTCCACCCCACCTTATTCATAGCGTAATGCCTCAATGGGGTTGAGTTTAGCTGCCTTTTGAGCCGGCCAATAGCCAAAGACAATTCCAATGCCGGCCGATACGCTAAAAGCTAAAATAATTGAAAATAAAGAAATTTTAGTAGCCGTACTGGTAAAAAACGTTATTCCGTAAGCTATGCCAATTCCTAAAATGATTCCAATGACTCCGCCAAGAAAAGTCAGCATCACTGCCTCAGCTAAAAATTGCAAACTGATATCTAACCTCTTAGCTCCGATGGCTTTTCTCAAACCAATTTCTCTTGTTCTTTCAGTAACTGTTGTCATCATCATATTCATAATGCCAATACCGCCAACAATCAGAGAGATTCCGGCAATTGATGCCAGTAAAATAGTCATTGTTTCGGTTATTGAAGAAGCAAACGCAAGAATATCTTCCTGGCTTAAGACGCTGAAATCAGCCGATTCTGGGTCGCTAATATTATGCAAACTCAAAAGAAGATTGGTAATCTCAGTCTGGACTTGAGTCATTACTTGGGGATTTTCAGCTTGAACGTTAATTGTTGAAACATAGTCAGCTCCGGCTAAAATTTTCTGGGCAGTTGTTATGGGAATGAAAATCATATCGTCTTGGCTGCCAAAACCGGTGCCGCCTTTAGATTTAGTTACGCCAATGACTTTAAAGTTTATCCCGTTAATTCTTATCGTCTGTCCTACGGGATTTGTTCCTTCACCGAATAAATCATCGCGCGTGGTCGAACCCAATACTGCCACTTTTGACTGACTAAGAACGTTTTGTTCAGAAATAAACGAACCCTGGTCCATTTCGATATTTTTAACGCTAAGGTATGAAGCCGTTGTCCCGACAACCTGAGTGTTGGTATTTTTCCCCTTGGCAACAATTTGATAACGCTGGGAAAGTTCCGGGGCTACTGCCTGAACAAATGAAACCTCTTTGGCTATGGCTTCCGCATCTTCAGTAGTCAGAGTTTGAGCACTGCCTCTACCAGCTGAAACCTGAGAAAAACTTCTCTGAAATCCTGGTCTCACTGTAATTAAATTTGATCCCATTGCTTGAATACTTGTCTCAATTGACCCTGTTGCCCCTTGGCCAATTGAAATCATGGCAATAACCGAACCAATCCCAATGACAATACCTAAAATAGTCAGGCCCGACCTAATTTTATTGGCAGAAATGGCCAAATATGTTTCTTCGAGTAAATCAGCGATGAACATTTTTATTCCTTAATTTGTTGAACTGTTTTAGAACGATGATTGATAACGTCCTCGATAATCTTTCCATCCTTTAGAGAAATTTTTCGCTTAGCTCTCTCGGCAATATATTTCTCGTGAGTAATTAAAATAACTGTCCGACCTTGCTTGTTTAAATTTTTGAAGGTTTCAAGAACAACTTCACCGGTTTTACTATCAAGATTACCGGTTGGTTCATCGGCAAAAATTAAGGAAGGATTATTCACCAGAGCTCTGGCAATGGCTACTCTCTGCATCTCTCCTCCTG
>Ga0210018_1001215_pt1 | contig 13535 bp, 14 predicted proteins | sample CryGeyCG2014_010_2_FD_183967 | JGI IMG/M metagenome (GOLD analysis project Ga0210018, IMG submission 183967) | Groundwater microbial communities from aquifer - Crystal Geyser CG09_land_8/20/14_0.10 (SPAdes) (version 2) | ecosystem: Environmental > Aquatic > Deep subsurface > Groundwater | place...
CAAACTGTTTTTGAATTTTTTCGGCGGTTTCGGGCAAAAACGGTTGTAAATTGTATGAGATTGCCCTTATTTGTTTGATTAGGTAGTTAAGAATTTCTTTAAGTTCATTTCCTTTCTTGGTCCAAGGTTCGTTAAGATTAATATGTTTGTCTGTGTCCGAAATATATTTCCAGAGATTTTCAATGGCTTTATCTACCTGGTATTTCTCAAGTTCTTGCCCGACATTTTTAAGTATTTCCTCACTTGTTGGCCTAAATTCAAAATTGCTTTTTTCAGCCAATTTGGCCACCCTGGCGATTAAGTTTCCTAGTCCGTTGGCCAGGTCAGCATTGTAGGATTCGGCTACCTTCTCAAAAGTGATATCAACATCATTATTAAGCGGTCCGAACCTAAGTAGATAATACCTGACCCCGTCCGTGGTGTATTTTTTTACCAATTCAGAGGGCCTAATAATATTTCCTAGAGACTTGCTGATTTTTTGGCCGTTTAGACTGAAGAAATCATGAACCAAAATTGTTTTTGGCAGTTCATAACCCAGACTTTTAAGTATGGCCGGCCAGTAAACCGCGTGGAATCTTTGATTGTCTTTGCCTAAGACATGAACGTTTGCCGGCCAACATTTTTCTTCTAAGCCATAGGTAAGATAATTTAGTAAAGCATCGAACCAAACGTAAATCGTTTGCCTCAGGTCATCTGGTACGGGGATACCCCATTTAACCCCTTGGCGGCTGACAGAAAAATCAGTTAAGCCGGATTTGACAAATGACAGGACTTCTTTTCTCTTTGCTTCAGGCTGAACAAAATCAGGATTTTCCTCGATATATTTTTCCAACCAGTCTTGATATTTGGAAAGTCTGAAAAAATAGTTTTTTTCGACAATCTTCAGAGGTTTTTTATTGGGGTGGAAAATACACACCCCACTCTTGAGGTCTGATTCGGCCAGGAAAGCTTCACAGCCTTCGCAATAAAGGCCTTCGTATTTTCCTAGGTAGATGTCGCCGTTTTTCTTGGCCCTTAGATAGGCTTCTTGAGCAAATTTCTTGTGATCCGGGTCCGTAGTTCGTATAAATCGATCGTAAGAGATGTTTAGGCTAGCCCATTCTTTTTTGTCTTCGGCGGCGATTTTATCAACAAACTCTTCTGGGTCAACTCGGTTTTTTTCAGCCTCTTTTTCCACTTTTTGGCCATGTTCATCGGTCCCGGTTAAAAACCAGGTTTTATCACCAATTAAACGATGGTAGCGCGCAATTGCATCCGCCAATATTTTTTGGTACGAATGACCAATGTGAACTGTGTCGTTAGCGTAATCGATAGCTGTAGTTATATAGAATTTCTTGTTTATGATGACTTATTCTACCTCGAAGTCGTGTTTGAAGCTACTTTTTGATAACAGCGATAGCTGATATATCGTCACTTTTTGGGTGACGCTATGAATTTTTGAATCTTTTCGGCCCAGAGGGTGGCCCACTCTTCGGCTTCCATCTTCTTTAGGGCCAGGGTAAAGCCGGGTTTTTTCATCAGTTTTTCGATTACCGCGATGGTGGCTGAAGAGACCTTAATGTTAGTTTTGATGTTTTCGTAGCTTCTACCCTTTTTTAACCAGTAGGCGACAGAGAGACGTTTGGCAAAGGTTTCCAGCTCGCTTTCGTTAAAAAAATCCGCCAAAAAAGTGTCAATCTCTTCCGGGTTTTTAAAATCCGCCAAAGTTTGGGCAAAAGTTTTAATTAACCGAGTTTTCATTACCGGGTTTAATTTGTTGTGTGAGGTACGCATCTTAGTTTGACCGGTTGAAGTATAACTCGAGGCAAACACAAAGAGCAAGAATCAAAATAAAATTTAAGACATGACCGATGCCGAAAAAGCGCAAGGTTAAGAAAATCACCAAACCCGCGGTGACAATTAAGCCTCGGCGGGAATTGGCAAAGACAATCGAGAAAGTAAAAAGCAGACTAAAGAAAACCAGGATAAAAAAAACGGGGATAACCAAGGTTGTGGCCGGGTCGACAAAATAGACAAGGGTGCCGGTTAGAAGCCAGGAAAGGATGGTGGCTGCCAATAGCGGAAAGAAATTTTTGCGCTGGCGTATGCTATTATGTCTTAATATGGATTTTCTGGTCATTGTTTTAATTATAATTCTTATTGTTTTGGTTGGCTTGCTTATTTTTAAAAAACAAAAGCCGTCCGATGAAATTCTGGAATATTTAAAAACAACCAATACCCGCTTAAATGAACAGGGCAAAAGCTTTAACGAAAGGCTGGATAACGCCGCCCGGATTATTTCTTCGGTGCAGAAAAATATCGGCGAGTTTTCCGAAATCGGCCGAGGGATAAAATCCTTACAGGAATTCTTGCAGTCGCCGAAACTGCGGGGAGGCTTAGGTGAGGAGGTTTTAAAGGAGATGATTGGCCAGACTTTTCCTAAGAATGCATTTCACCTGCAGTACGCTTTCAAGTCAGGAGTTAAGGTAGATGCGGTTTTAAAGACCGAGGCGGGGCTTCTTTGCATTGATTCCAAATTTCCGATGGAAAACTTCAACGTCATGATTAAGGGAGAAACGGAGGCGGAAAGAAATATGGGTAAAAAGAATTTTATACAAGATGTTAAAAAACATATCGAGGATATTGCCAAAAAATATATTCTACCCGAAGAAGGCACGATGGATTTTGCTTTAATGTATATTCCTTCAGAGGCTGTTTACTATGAAGCGGTTAATGTTCAGGAACTTTCAAACTATGCAAGAAAACTTAGGGTCTATCCGGTTTCCCCAAATACGCTCTATGCCCATCTTCAGGTTTTACTTCTTTCGTTTGAAGGAAAAGACTTGGAATTAAAATCAAGAGAAGTATTTAAGATTTTAAGAGGCATGCATAAAGATTACGAAAAAGTCGAAGAAAACTTAAATGTTTTGCAAAAACACTTAACCAACGCATATAATATGATTGGCAACGTTTTTTCTTCTTTTTCCCAACTGGGAAGAAAGATTTCATCGACACAAAACATTGGAAGCGGAGGAAAGGAAAAAGCTAAAGAATTGGAAGAATGAAATTTGTGATTTTACACGGAACAGAAGGAACACCTGATGGAAATTGGTTTCCTTGGCTGGCAAAAGATTTCCTGAGTTGTGCTTAGCCAAGAAATTTATTTAAAAAGATCCACACAGTCAATATCACTTAGGGTTCCGGTTGATGTTTTGGATGAGATAAAAATTGAGGCAAATAAAAAAGACATGCCATATCAGTCTTTAATAAAAATGTATTTAACCACTACTCTTAAGGCAGATCAGAAAGGTAAGTTTGCTTTTGCCTCATGATACAATGCCTTTGTGGGTAAAGGTGCTGCACTTAAATTAAACGAAGAACAATTAAAGGCAAATTTAGCTGGGCAGCGAGGCGGCTCGACGGCCAGACATCAAGGCAGCTGGGCATCTGGGCATCTGGGCGGCAAGACATCTTTTAGGGAAAACTTAGTAAATAAAGCCGATGAATTAGCACATTTGGTTTATCCATTAACTTACAAATTTCCCCAAGAAGAAAAATACGCTCTAGGTGATCAAATCAGACGAGCTGTTGTTTCAGTTCCAACTAATCTTATCGAAGGGATTGCTAGGGGTGGTGAAAAAGAAAAAAGGCAATTTGCAAATATTGCCTACGGTTCATTAAAGGAAACAAGGTATTTGTGTCATTTTTCCTATAAAGAAGGTTTAATTAAAGAAAGTGATTATCAAAAAATACTTCCAAAGTTTGAGGAATTAAGTAAATTGTTGTTTTCGTTTCTTAAAATTTTGAGAAGGTGACCAGTTGTCAAGCTGTCTAGGTGCCAAGATGTAGAAATGGATAAAGTTAAGCTAAACAAGGAACAAGAGAAGGCTGTAAAGTACGGAAGCGGCCCGCTACTTATAATTGCCGGAGCTGGGACGGGAAAAACCACTGTTATCACCGAAAGGATTAAATACCTGATTCTGGCAAAAAAAGTTAAACCGGATGAGATTTTGGCCCTGACCTTTACCGAAAAAGCAGCTCAAGAAATGGAAGAAAGGGTGGATGTGGCCATGCCCTACGGCTACACCAATATGTGGATTTCCACTTTTCATTCCTTTTGCGATCGTGTCCTACGCGACTACGCCTTACATATTGGTTTAGACCCCCGTTACAAATTAATGACGGAGTCGGAAACAATACAGCTTATCCGTAAAAACCTTTTTAACCTACCTGCGCAGGCAGGATTTGATCTGGATTATTTTAGACCCTTGGGTAATCCCACCAAGTTTGTCGGCGGCATGCTGCAGCATTTTTCGCGTTTGCAGGATGAAGATGTCAGCCCCAAGGACTACTTGGCCTATGCCGGGGAACTGCGGGAGGGCGGTAGGCTGGAGATTAAAAAAACCAAAGAATTGGCCAACGCCTACCGAACTTATGACGAATTAAAAACTAAAGAAAGCGTTGTGGATTTTGGTGACCTGATCACCAAAACCCTGAAACTTTTTAGAGAAAGGCCCAACGTTCTGGCCCAATACAGAAAGCAGTTTAAATATATCCTGGTGGATGAATTTCAGGATACCAATTATGCCCAGAATGAACTGGTTAAACTTTTAGCCGGTCGACAGGGCAATATCACGGTTGTTGCCGACGATGATCAGGCGATTTACCGCTGGAGAGGCGCGGCTGTTTCCAATGTCATTCAGTTCAGGAAAAGTTTTCCGAAAGCAAAAGTCATCAGTTTAACCAAAAATTACCGAAGCTCGCAGGAGATTTTGGATAGAGCCTATGATTTAATCCAGAATAACAATCCGGATAGGCTGGAGGTTATCGAGAAAATTAGCAAAAAACTGGTATCTTTGGTTGACAAGGGTGGGGAGGAAATAGAATTTATCCATGCGGATCGTGTGGAAAACGAAGCGGAAGAGATAGCTAAAACAATAAATCAGTTAACCAGTAATTCAGTAAATCAATATGATTGTAAAGACATCGCTATTCTAGTACGTGCGAATAACCACTCTGATGCCATTATGCGGGCTCTTTCCCGCCACGGCATTCCTTTTCAATTTTTAGGGCCGGGCAGGCTGTTCAGGCAACCGGAAATTGTGGATTTGATCTCCTACCTTAAAGTTCTTTATAGTCTTGAGGATTCGGTCGCTTTTTACCGGATTCTTTCAATGGAATATTTTGATATTCCCGCCAGAGAAATTGCCGCAATTGGGGGCTACGCCCGGAAATATAATCTTTCCCTTTTTGAAGCAGCAGAAAAGATCGGCGGGGAGAAAGTCAAAAACATTATTGAAGAAATCGGCAAACACTTAAAGCTGGTCAGAAAAGAAACAGCCGGACAGCTTTTGTATTATTTTCTGGCCGACTCAGGCCTTTTGCAAAAAATGCTTTCTCCCCAGTCTCCCGAGGCCGAAAGAAAAGCCCTGAACATTTCCAAGTTTTTTGATAAATTGAAAACCTACGAGGTTAACCATGAAGACGCGACAGTCCCTACGGTGGTTGACTGGCTGGAGCTTTGCGCCGAGCTAGGCGAATCCCCGCTGGCTGCCGATTTTGATTGGACCGAGACAAACGCGGTAAACATCTTAACTGCCCATTCGGCTAAGGGGTTGGAGTTTCCGGTGGTTTTTTTGGTTAACCTCGTTGCCCAAAGATTTCCGACTCTTCAGCGGCGGGAGCAGATTCCAATTCCGGAGGCTTTAATCAAGGAAGTTTTGCCGGTCGGGGATTACCACCTTGAAGAAGAGCGAAGACTTTTTTACGTCGGCATGACCCGGGCTAAAGAAAGGCTTTATTTTACGGCCGCTGACTATTATGGGGAAGGGAAACGCAGGAAGAAAATCTCGCCGTTTATATATGAAGCTTTAGGAAACCAGCTGGGCAGCCAGACGACTAGACAGCTTGACAATCAAAAACAACTTTCGTTTCTTGATTACAAGCCGAAGGCGAAGCCCTCCGAAACTTTAGTGAAGGAAGGTCAAGTTCTCAAGATCGATTATTTGTCATACAGCCAGATTGAAACTTTTAAAACCTGCCCGCTTCATTACAAATTAAGATACATTTACAAGGTTCCGACGCCGGTGACAGCCTCGCAAAGTTTTGGGACAACCATGCACGCGGTTTTGAAAGATTTTTATTTAAAAGTTCAAAGGGGGGAGAAACCAACCGAAAAATTAATTTTGAGTTTACTAAATGAATTTTGGATAAAAGAGGGATATGTAAGTAAGGTTCAGGAAAAGAAGTTTTTGGATAAGGGCAGAGACTATTTAAGAGGATATTTGAAAGAAGAATTTAATTCTAAGGTTAAAACAGTGGCGTTGGAACAATCATTTGTTGTGCCGTTGACTTACCCCACTTCGCGTAAAGCTTCGCGGGATCGGGGTTACCTGAAAATCGGCGGGAGGATTGACAGGGTAGATTCGCTGCCGGGCGGAGGAATAGAGATCGTTGATTACAAAACCGGGGCAACAATTCCAACACAGAAAGAAGTTGATGAAAATCTGCAACTTAGCTTTTATGCTTTGGCGGCCACAAGTATTCCAACTGCGCCTTTTGGCAAAAGCCCCCAAAAAGTAAAACTTTCTTTATATTTTCTGGACAATCAGGAAAAAATATCAACTATAAGAACGGCCAAACAACTGGCAGAAGCCAAAGAGGAGATCTTTAAAGTCCGGGATGAAATCGAAAAATCGGATTTCAAGTGTTCCGGCCATATGTTTTGTCAGAGTAAGTGCGAGTATTCCTTGTTTTGTAAAAGTGACTTATGAATATTAAAATGCTCGCAACCGGAGATATTACACCTGCTGACTAGGTCATTTTCTACTACCTTACCCGTTATTGGACAAGTGGCCGTTTCTTCAGCTTGTTGTTTATCCAATATAATTAAATCTTTTTCGCAATTGCTCACAAATGCTGCACCTGTCGCCCGATGTGCATCTTTTCGAACATCGAATATCTCAATTTTCATAACTGGGCGAAGTTTACTACTACCACTATTCAATAGTCAAATTTTCTACAGGGTTATTTAAAAGCAATTATTTGAAGGCCGTATTTATTAATGTCAGATTTACTCCAGCATCTTTGTTTATTCGTGTTTAAAACAAAAGTAATTTTCTTTTCCATCTTTCTTCCGGTATATTTTTTCTTTACTGGATCGTATTCTTCTAAAACTAAAAAATCTCCTTCTTTGCAGTCAAAATTAGCAAGTCTTGCATCAAATGTTTTTTCTCCTGAAAGAATTTTTTCAAACCCCTCTCTCCATGCTTTCTTCCTAATTCTCATTATCTTTAGTATTATAACATCTGTGATGATGACCTATAAATAGGTCTTGACAGAAGACCTATTCATGGTATTATAAAAACATGACTAGCATATCTATATCTCAATTAAAGATGAATCCGGCGGCGGCTATTTCCAGTGCCCAGGATTACCCTCTCGCGGTTCAAAACAGAAATACAACAGAGGCTTATCTTGTTGGTAAAAGTCTTTTTGAAAGACTTGTTTTGTATTTAGAGGATGTTGAAGATAGAAAGGTAATCGAGAAAACCGATTTTAGTAAAGGTAGGGATTTCGAAGACATCGCAAAAGAACTTGGTATATGAAGGTAGTATTTTCTCCTCTCGCCGAGAAACAGTTAAAAAAACTCCCCAAGATTGCTCAGTTTCTAGTTGGAAAGAAGGTACGCCAGATAAGAGACCAAAATATAGTTACAAGCGTAGAAATTCTATCTGGGTATAGGGGTATGTATAGGATTAGAATCGGTGATTACAGACTTATTTTTCAAAAACATTTTGAAAAAATATATTTTGTTTTAATTGCTTACAGAAAAGAAGTATATAAACTCTTGGCGAGAATTTAAAAGTGGACTACACTGGATTTAATGCTCACTAAAGTTTTGTCGGCGGCGCATTTTGGGCTGACACCGACCCCGATTGAAGTTGAGGTTAATGTTTTTAAAAAAGGCTTCCCGGGTTTTTCCATCATCGGCCTTCCCAATAAATCCGTTGAGGAAGCTAAAGAAAGAGTTAAAACTGCTTTAATTAATTCCGGCATCGATTTTCCCAACCTGAAAATTATCGTCAATTTGGCTCCGGCGGATATTCCTAAAGAAGGCTCCTTGTACGATCTGCCGATTGCCGTCGGGATTTTGGCCTCGATGGAGATCGTGAAGCTGCCCGAGGAGAAAGCTTATTTCTACGGCGAACTTTCTTTAGACGGAACATTACGACATACCAGAGGCGCTTTTCTTTTAGCCCTCTCCGCCCGGCAGGAGAAAATTAAAAGTATTTTTGTGCCGGCAACTTGCGCCAATGAGGCGACGGTTATCGAGGGGGTTCGTGTTTATCCGGTTAAATCGGTAACGGAATTAATTTCTCACTTAAACGGAGTTGCAGAAATTGAAAAGGCGAAATATAGTCCCTCGACAAGCTCGGGACAACCCCGCGATGATGGCGGGGTCGAATTCGACTTTTCCGAAATAATCGGCCAGGAGTCGGCGAAACGCGCGATGACAATCGCTGCTGCCGGCGGACACAATATTTTTATGATGGGTTCTCCCGGCGCCGGCAAAACCATGCTGGCCCGAGCCACGGCCGGAATCCTACCGCCCCTAAATGAAGAAGAGGCTTTGGAGGTAACCAAGATTTATTCTCTGACCGGAAATATTCCGCCCGGGGGAGGACTAATCAAGGCCAGACCGTTTCGAACCGCCCACCATACGACCAGCCGGATTGGCTTGATTGGTGGCGGGAGCGAACCTCATCCGGGAGAAATCTCCTTGGCCCATAACGGCGTTTTGTTTCTGGATGAGTTTCCCGAGTTTCCGAGATCGACGCTGGAGGCGCTTCGCCAGCCGATGGAAGACGGGGAGGTAGCAATCACCAGAATCGCCGGCAGTGTTAAATTTCCGGCCAATTTTATGCTCATTGCCGCGGCCAATCCTTGCCCCTGCGGCTTTTTGGGTGATCCTAAAAAAGAGTGTAAATGCAGTCCCAGGACGATAATGAAATATCAAGCGAGACTTTCCGGACCCCTGATGGATAGAGTTGACCTTCATATAAATGTACCCGCCGTTGATGTGGATAAACTTATTTCTGCGGACACTCAACCCGCAACTCTCAACTCAAAAACAATCAGGAATATAGTTGTGAAAGCCAGGAAGATACAGCAAAAAAGATTCCGGGGCTTAAAAATTTACATGAATTCCTCGATGAAGAACAAGCATATCAAGAAGTTCTGCAATATCGAAAAGGACGCCTATCTGCTTTTGAAGCAGGCGGTTAACACCTACAGCCTTTCGGCCAGGACCTATTTCCGGCTGATAAAAATTTCCCAGACAATAGCAGACCTTGGCGCAGCCGAGAGTGGTGAGCGAGGCCAAACGATTACTTCCGCCCACGTTGCTGAAGCCCTTCAATACAGAATAAGAACCAATGACTAAAATATTCAACAGAAAAATTGGTAAAGAGGGTGAAGAAATTGCGGCGGATTATCTTAAGAAAAAAGGATATAAGATTTTAGAGAATAATTACCGGACTAAATTTGGAGAAATTGATTTGATTGCGCTTAAAGGCAATACTCTCGTTTTTGTGGAAGTTAAGTTGAAGCAGACGGAAGATTTTGGAACTCCGGAGGAAATGGTTGGGGCAGCAAAGCTTTCTCAAGTTCAAAGGATGGCGGAATTTTATTTGATGGATAATCCCGGCATTGCCAAAAAATACAACTCCTACAGAATAGACGCTGTATGTATAATTCAGGGTAGAAGAATCACACATTATGAAAACATTACATTTTAGAGGAACCGATCCTTATAAAATTGCCAAAAACTCTATTGCAGTTGTGGGGAGCCGGAGGATGACCAGATACGGAAGGGATGTGGTTGATAAATTTGTTTCTGTTTTCGTTGCCGAAGGAATAACTACCATCTCGGGGTTTATGTACGGAGTAGATACTGAGGTTCACCAAAAAACCGTTGATTATGGAGGCAGAACCATTGCCGTTTTTGGCTGCGGGTTAAATGTAATTTATCCGCCGGAGAATCGAAAACTGTATGAAGAAATTATTAAAAGCGGCGGGTCGGTGGTTTCGGAGTATGATGACGACGCAAAACCTCACCTTTGGAAGTTCCCCCAGAGAAATAAAGTGGTGGCCGGCTTGGCCTCTTTGGGGGTTTTGGTGGTTGAAGCCGGAGAAAAAAGCGGCGCTCTGATTACCGCTGACTTGGCTAGGAAGATGAAGAAGAAAGTTTATGCCGTACCTGGGCCAATTACCTCGGCCGTTTCAGCGGGATGCAATGAACTGATTAGAAGCGGGAAGGCGGAAATAGCGACTGATCCGTACGATATCTTAAAACTCAAAATTCCTGTCCTGCTGGCGGGCGGGCAAATCTCAAAACTACAACTCGAAACCCAAAACTTCGCAAACCCTCTTGAAGGAAAAATTTTTAAATCACTTCAGGGTGAAGCATTAAACACAGATGAAATTGCCGCTGCCACAGGAAAGAATATTGTGGAAATCGGCAAAACCGTTTCTTTGATGGCCATCCGCGGAATTCTTACCGAAAGCGGGGGAAAATATTATCTAGGCAAAGTTTAGTGTAACAGCCGGGGAAGTTTACTTCCTTTCCGCCAAATGATTTTTTGAAGTGGGTAAAGCCCAGCCAGCTTTTGTTCGGGAAACGGGGGTCGAAAATTCCTTCAAAATCAAAGATTTTTGCGCCCTTTTTCTTGGCCCATAAAATTCCTTGCCAGACAATTTTATACTGTAATTGCAGCTTCCGGCCTTTTTTATTGGTGAAAGCCTGCCAGTAGTAGGCAACCTCGTCGCTTTTAAGGAAAATGGCCCCGGCCTGGTCACCGGCGGTCAGGAAAAGACAATTGTTGCCGAAAGATTTCTTAAGGGCAATCAGGTGAGGAAGTGGCGGAATATATCTTTTTAACCCCACCGCCTTTTTCCAGGTTTCTCTGAATTGTTGAACGTTTTTCATAATTCGTAATTCATAATTTGTAGTTCTGCGTATCGCAAATCTGGCGTCTTTTTTTAAGTTTTTGAGTAATTTTTGTCTAGAAAATGTCAGGTCAAGCTGCAAGGTTCTGGTTGGTAAAAACGGGCTTTTTGAAAGTTTGTAGTCGTGGTCTGTAAGCCGTAAGCATTCAGTGGTCGGTTCAATAATTATCTGAAAGGCTGTATATTTTTTGCCTAACCGCCAAGCTATCTGGGTGTCTAGATGTTTTGGTCTTTGAATTTTCAAAATACTTCCGATTAAGGGTAGCCTCTTAATAAAATAATTTATTCCGTTTATCCGCTTAACCGTCCAGCCGATTTGGGAAAGGTAGTGGGCATACTCCGGAGATTGTCTGATGTCAATCATAATCTCGCTTTTAGCCTAAGGAATTTCCACCGCAGCCCTTCGGCTATTCTGTAGAGATAATACAAGGGTTTATTGATTACCAAATCCCAGCTGCCGATAAATTCAATCACTTTCGGGTTGTAGCCTTCTTTAAAACGGGTAAACCCTTTTCCTTCTTCCCGACCCCATAAATCAAAAGTTTTAAGCCCTAGACTCCGCCCTAAGCAGATGGCCTCCCACATCATCAGGTTGTTGGCCATGACATTTTTGTATTTATCGGTTGATGCTCCGTATGGATAATAAAGGAAATCTTTGAAGGCAAAAAGAATCCATGTTGTGATTATTTCCTCTTTGTATTTGGCAACCAAAAGATGTGCAATTCCTGCTGGTTTAAGATACTTCCACATTAACCTGTGATATTTTTCTGTGTGAGCGTAGAATCCTTGTCTTTTTGAAGTTTCGTTTGTAAGTTCAAGATATTTCTCAAAAGCTTTATCTGAATTATCTTCCGTAACTTCCACTCCCTGTTTTTGAGCAAGGCGGATGTTGTATCTGGTTTTTGGATGAAAGTTTTTAAGAAGTTCATCCTCACTTTTGGTTAAATCAATCCAGAAAGACGTTGGAGTAAATAATCTTCTTCCCCTAACAAGTCCAAAACTTTTTATTTCGTCTTCTAATTTTTCGTCATATAGGACATTTGGTTCAAATTTGACAAATATTGCATTTTCCTTCTTTGCAATATTTATTACTTCTTCAATATCTTTTTTTGTAGGTTTTGGTCCTCGGATTACTGTTCCTATCTTAAAATTTGTGAAAGGAACTTTACTAAAAATAATTTGGAAATTAGAAAGCCTTACTACTTTATTTCCCCAAGCCTCTCTAAATTCTCCCCATTCCCATGACTGGAGCGGATGAATAGCTCTTTTGTTAATGTTATTTATCATTAAATTAAAGCGTAATAGTTGTTAAGATACCATAATGATCTGAAAGATCATAAATCTTGCCATTGTAATTGAATTTTTGGTCGCAAATCTGCTGAAATATATGGTTATCAGAAATCCCTTTCAGAAAAATATAGTCCTCTCTTTTGTTGGCCCAAACAAGTTTCCTAAATATTGGTTTTATGTTTAAATTTTCCTTAGTGTGAGTAAAGAGATTTTTCCCGAATAATGGGTCAACCATATTCGTTGCGTCGATAAAATAACGATAAAGTTGGTTTTCGGGGGGGAAATTAAAATCTCCACCTGTAATTATTTTTTCAGCTAATGAAATCTCCTTTATAAGGTTTATAAGTTCATCTAGTTGTACTTTTATGTGAATATATTCTTTTTGGTTGTTGAAAAAACTTGCCGAAAGGTGCGTGTTTAATAAAGTTATTTTTTTACCGTCGATTTCTATTTTGCAAATTTGTACCCCTTTTTGACTCAAATATTCTGCGAAAGAAAAAGGCAAGTATGGGCCGGCCGACGAGGAATATTTTCTAAATTCATAACTTTTGATGGGCCTTTTGCTTAAAAATAATAAAGCTCCGTGCCTGTTTATTAAACCCGAGAAAGTATTGGGGTGAAAATTGTATAACCCATCTAGATTTTTTTTAAGATTTCTTAGTAGAAAAATATCCCCACATTCTTGGAACATCACGAAATCTGGGCTTGTCTTTTTGATATAATTTTGAATTAGCCCGATGCGAATTTTCCGATTAGGGGAAAAAGGAACACCGAGTGTGTTTAATGAAAAGATTTTTATTTTCATAAAATGTATTACTTAAGATACTTCTCAACAATAGCGATAGCTAGTGCCAAAGAAATTTATGTAATATATTTCTTTATAATATCATCAAACACCCCTTCAAAGTTTGTATTGATTATACCGTCCTCCGTAGCCCTGAGCGGACTTGTCCTGAGCGCAGTCGAAGGAGTCGAAGGGGCGGAGTGGGATAGATTTTCTATTAACTCCTCCGGAATATCGATGATAAACCGTGAAGGTGGATTGGAAACCCGTTCCCCAAAGTAAATTCTTCTTGAGGCATAGGTTAAGTAAAGGGTTTCCTTTGCCCGCGTAATGCCCACATAGGCCAGCCTTCTTTCCTCTTCCAGTTGGTTGGTGTCCATTAGACTGCGGGAATGAGGAAAAAGTCCTTCTTCCATTCCCACAATAAATACAATTGGGAATTCTAAGCCCTTGGCTGCGTGAAGAGTCATTA
>Ga0210018_1001216_pt1 | contig 13529 bp, 21 predicted proteins | sample CryGeyCG2014_010_2_FD_183967 | JGI IMG/M metagenome (GOLD analysis project Ga0210018, IMG submission 183967) | Groundwater microbial communities from aquifer - Crystal Geyser CG09_land_8/20/14_0.10 (SPAdes) (version 2) | ecosystem: Environmental > Aquatic > Deep subsurface > Groundwater | place...
AAGGATTAAGGTTTACTTTACATTATTTATTCCCAAAAGCCTGAAAGAACTTCCATTTACAACAACAGTATCCCCGTCAATCACTCTATCTACAGTTATGGTTTCTTGATTAGAGAAGTTTTTAGTAATCCACCCATCAAAGAAATTATAATTGAAAGCAATAAGAACAAACACTGCAATTACCAAAATAATTAATTCTCTTTTCTTTCGCATTAATTAGGTTAAAAAGAGAAGTATAAAACTATTTTGGTGATTTCTTATTTCTATAAGAGAATTAAATTAATCATAAAACTCTTTTATGTAAGTGTCATAATCTATTAAATAAGCCATTGTATCTGGTTCAGATTCTAAACGTTCGGTTAATTTAAGTAAAGAGGTATTTTTCTTGCCTAGTCTTTTCATCCAGGATTTTCCAACACCAAAAGCGATAGCATGTCCTACTAAAATATTAGCTAGTCTATCTTCATAAAGGGGATGAGTTTCAATAAATTTCTTTAATATTTTCATCTCTCTCTGAGCTTCTTTTCCATTTTCAGTTAAAAGAATTTCCATTTTTGGGGTTAATTTTTTTACCATATAATAAATCCAAAAGAATATCAAAGCAGGTATAAACAACAAAGCAACCATTGGCTTTAAAAAATCCAAAAAAGCAGATGAAAATAGAAGAATTAAATATCCCCCAAGTAAAATCTTTACCGTCCTAGGTTTTAACACTTTTACTTTTTTCCCAATTATTTGAGATCTTTTAGTCTGTTGAGAAATTAAAGAAGATTCAGCATAATCCTCTGGAGACATCTTTTTTAGAGATTCTTTTATATTTCCAGCTAAGACCTTTTGAAAATCTTTTCTTATTAATCCTTCTTCAATAAGTCCTCTTGCTATAACCTTAATTAATTTTTCTGATTTTGTATGATAAGCAATTGAAGATATTTCTTCAAATTTTAACTCTTTTTTTCTATCAAAAATTTCATTTACAAAATATTTTTCAAATTCTCTATCAAATGATTTATTTGAGATATATACTTTATCTCCCTCAATCATTAGATTTTTCTTTACAATTAAATCAACGATTGTTGCAGTAATTTCCCTGGCACCAATGCTCCAATCTACAATCACACCTGCAGATGCGGGTGAAATCTCTTTTGCTTTCTTGAAGTTTGGCTCTTCTGGTTCAACCATTTAATAAAGAATATATTGATATTTTTAAATTATCTTAATGACTCCCTACAGAAAATCTAAGTACCCCACAAAATTTGCAAGCGTGTTTATATTTCCCGCTACTTTATACAGTTTTATTATATATTCCCAACAAGAAAACAAAAAGTTTAAATACTACTATAAATTATAAGTTTATAACTATAAACTAAAGGTATACATAAAAATGGCAAAATTGGATAAAGCATCAGGAGAATGTTTAAAGATAATATTAAAAGACTTCTCTGTAGAGCACACTATAACTTCTCTCTCAAAAGATATAGGAAATACCCGAATGGGTATATGGAAGACATTAAAAAAACTTCAGTCAGATAAACTTATACTTCTTATGCCTGCCGGAAAAGGAAAGACAAGCACCTACTTGATAAGATTAAACTGGGAAAATCCCTTAGTTGAGAAAATGTTGGTTATGCTTCTGACAGAAGAAGCACTAAAATATCCTCGTTGGTTGGATAATTTTTCTGAATTAGAAGACAAAGCAGATTTTATTATTTTATATGGTAGCATACTTTCTTTTCCTAAAGGGGCAGGAGACATAGACATTCTTGGAGTAGTTTCAGATAAAAAGAAATTTAGCAGGATACATAAAACAATAGAGAAGATACAGACAACTCAAATCAAAAAAATTCATTCTATAAATCTTACAGAAGAAGAGCTTAGAAAGGAGCTCATTTCTCAGAAAAACCCTGCTTTTATAGAAGCCCTTAAAAAAGGAAGTATTTTATTTGGGCAGGAAAAATTTATTAAGTTTGTAAAAAACAAATTAGAAAAGAAGTATATAGGGTAATATGGACAAAGACGAAGTAAAAAATTGTTTTAAAAGTGCTATAAAAGATGAAGAAAAAGGTAAGAAGCATAAGGGGTTACTTATTGGAAAAGTTAATGAAGAAACTGCAAAAAGCTATCTTACAAAAGCAAAACTGAATATTCAATTATGCGAGTTGTATAAGAAAAATGGCTTTGATTATATGATTCCTGAAGCCCGGTATTATACTCTTTATTATTGTGCCTTGGCTATACTCTTAAAATTTGGAATTACCAGCAGAAGTCAAAGATGCACTGCTATTTTTTTAAGATATGCAAAAGAAAAAGGCTTAATAGAATATGGAGATGAATTTATAGATAGAATAACTGTTCATAGAGATAAAGAAGAGAAATCTGATGTTGATAAAAGAGAAGAAGCGAGATATAGTCCATTAATAAGGATAGAAGAAGTGCCTTTACAATATAATTCTATGAATAGTATGTGCAAAAAGGCAATTTCTCAGTGTGAAGAAATAGTTTTTTCAAACAAAGAGTTTAAGCTACCTAAAGAGTTGTTTGAATAAATAGAGTGTTTATATTTCTCTCTACTTTATACAGTTTTATTATATATTCCCAGCATCCTTACAGATTGGCTAATATTTCCATTTTTATAAACAACAGTATCCCCATCAATCACCCTATCAACAACAATAGTTTCCTCATTTGAAACATTTTTTGTAACAAAAGTATTCAAAGAAGTATAGTTCATAGCGATAAATACTATAATTAAAACAATCAGAAAAAGTATATGCACTTCTTTTTTCATATAAATTCAATAAATTAGGAGATATAAATGGATTTCTGTTTTTTTATATATCTTTTTTTAACATCTTCATGAGAAATAAAATCTTTGCTCTTTCTTCTTTCATCTAATTCTTTCTTAGTTCTCTCATTTACATCCAAATTGTCTTCTATCATTCTTTCACCTATATTATCGATTTAAGTTAAAATCAATCAAGAGCAAGACTAATCTTCAAAGCCCTGTCAACCTTATTCATAATAAAATTGTCAAGAGAACTAATTTTTTTGATAATTCTTGATTTATCAATTGTTCTTATTTGGTTCATCAAGACTGTAGAATCATTATTTAACTTTGATTCTTGCTTTGAAATAGTTACATTAGTTGGAAATTCTTTAGTAAACTTTGTTGAGGTGATTGGCACGATAATTGTAGTCGGTGAGAATTTGTTTCCTTCATCATTTTGTATGATTAAAACAGGTCTGATACCTCCTTGTTCGCTTCCCTTCACAGGTTCTAAACCTGCAAGCACTATTTCTCCACGTTTGATTTCCATCTTAATGTTATTTTATATCTTTAAGATATTTCTTCGGGATTAAATCTTTACACTCCCAGTCCAAAGTTGCATCTGTTGCTTCCCACTCTTTGGTAATTCTCAGGCTTTCTTCAGCCATTTCTTTACATCCCTCAATAAGCAATTGTTTCTGCTCTCTTTTGCATTTTTCTGCAGTTTTCATTAAGTTTAAAATAATCTCTTCATAAGTTTCCTTATTGGATTTCATTCTGTCAAGTGCATTTTTTACGTTTTCATTAAGCTGAATTGATGTTACCATGGCTCTATAGAATAACTATAGTTTATATATATTTCGTTTATGTATGCTGGTAAAAAATAGAATTTATTATTAAGAATATCTTTCCCTTTTTTCATATTCTTTAATACAACAATTAATATAAATGGATTTCTGTTTTTTTATATATGAAAGCAAATATAAAATTTGTATTCATTCGTCTTCCAAAAGAGTTGAATGAGGAATCCAAATGAGAGACGTGGTTCTACTTGCTGACCCGAAGAAATCTGCATGGAAATTTGCACAGAAGATTAAAGATTATATACTAGAGACAAAAGAAAAGGAGATTAATCTACAGGAAGTTGAAATTATTAACTTTAACAATAAGGAAATAATGCCCCATGTGCCTGAGAATATAAGAAAAAAAGATGTTTATTTAATCCAATCTTCAGACAAACACCCAAATCAATGGCTGACTGAATTGATTTTAATAAAGGATTTGTGCATGAGTGCAGATGTTAACAATTTAATTTATGTCTTGCCTTATTTGGGATATACTAGACAGGATAGAAAGGATAGGTCTAGAGTCCCAATCTCCTCACGAGCAGTGGCAGATGCAATCTCTCCTGGATTAAAGAGAATGATAACAATGGATTTGCATTCTCCACAGATAGAAAATGCTTATCACATTCCAGTTGATAATCTTCAGAGTTTTCCTAGTCTTATGAATCACCTGATAAAAAATCATCGTTCTGATTTAAAGAACCTTGCAATTGTCTCTCCTGATATTGGTGGGGGAGCCAGAGCAAAAGCTCTTTTTAAGAGAATTAAGGAGCTAGAAGAGCCCACTTTAAGCAAAGGAAAATATGCTTTTGCAATAATATTCAAGACTAGAGACAAACCAGGAAGCATAGAAGACATGGTTTTGGTTGGAAATGTTAATAAAAAGGATGTTTTGCTTGTAGATGATTTATACGATACCTGCAGCACTAACATGCTCGCAGGAGAATTATTGAGAAAACATGGTGCAAGAAAATTGCTTACTTATGCAACTCACGGATTGTTTACTAAAGGAACAGAAAAAATTCTAAGCCTTTATGATATTGTGATGACCAGCAACACACATTACAAGCCAAAAAGAAATGATAACGGGAAAATAGAAGTTATTGATATGACTCCCACTTTTGCAGAGGCTATTTACAGGGCCCAAGAAGGTCAGTCTGTTTCTAAGATTTTCGATTAAAATTATTTTTAAAAGCTTCTTTTACTTTCTTGTTGAAGAGCAAATATGCTATAATACTCAAACCAATTGCAATGAACAAATAACTAACAAATGTCATATCCTCAAAGATAATTATCATTGTAAATGCCATCATCAAAATTAAAAGAATTATAGCAGCAATTCTTGCCCATTGTTTTAATTTTCACAACCCTCTTGCTATTATAAAACATGAAATCACAAGTGAGAATAGTATAATAAAAGTTAAGATAATAGGTGTATAACCAGAATTGGCTGATACTAAAACAGCAGTTGTTCCAAAGATAATTAAAAAAATTGCACCAATAAAATATATCATAGAAATTGTCTTTACTCCAATAGGTGCTTGTTTAACTTGTTCTTGACTCTTTTTATCCATATTTCTTTTTCCTTAAATCAACAAAAATAAATAAAAATAAAATTATTTGAAAGCTTTCTTTGCTTCTTTGTTAACTATCAAATATATTGCAATAGCTGCACCAATTGCGAAGTTTATCACTTGCATGACGGCAAAAGCTTTGATCATTCCATATATTGCATAAATTACTGAAACTATTCCAAGGATTATAGCAAGAATTCTTGCCCATTGTCTTAATTTCCACAATCCTCTTCCTATGAAGAAAGTGAGAACACCCAATAATGCAAGCAATATTCCGAGTCCAGCAATTACACCCGAAGTTATAACTCCCACAAATTCAGGGTTGTCAGCAGTTAAAAAAGACACTATCCCTCCGGCGAAGATTAAAATGAGCAATCCAAGTATAACACAAAAACCTCCACATATGTAATAAAATACAGAGATTACTTGCACTCCAGCAGGAATTTTTTTAGAACTTTCTTCTTTAGCACTTTCAGTTTGTTTAGCTTTAACAGTTCTTTTCTTTTTAACCATTTTCACCTCCTTTCAAACCTTAAATATTAGGGTTTAATCTTTTTTAAAAGCTTCTTTTACTCTTTTATTGAAAAGTAAGTAGCCTGCTATGAATGCGTTGATTACAATAAATATTATAGATTTTGGTATAAACTTTCTAATATCAAATATATTCAGTATGTTTTGAATATTGCCTAAACTTGAAATATCATTCATTGGATTAGCAAAATGTTTGGATAGAATAGAGAGGATAATAATCAAGGCAATAGTAATTACTATAGTAAGAATAGAAATTATTATTGCAACTATTTTTGCTCCACTATCTCCCTTCCATAATCCCTTACCTATGAAGAAACATAAGATTGCAAGACCTAATAAAAATACAAGAATAAATATACTGGCAAGAAACTTAAAATCTAACCCACCAATAAGTAATATAAAAGCAACCAACAATAAGGCAGCACTAATATAATAGATAACAGAGATTATCTTAACTACAACTGGAACTTCTTTAATCTGCAATTTATTATTTGGGTTCTGTTGCTTCATCTTTCTCTCTTTTTTTATATCCATATTATATAATTATTGTTTATAAATATTGTTTTTAATGAAGAATTAGTAAGATTTATAACTAATTCTTGAATTCTTTTTATATAGGCGGGTGTGCCGGAGTGGTCAAACGGGCTGGACTTAAGATCCAGTGGCTTAGTGCCTGCGAAGGTCCGAACCCTTTCACCCGCATTTCTATGTTAAAAAAATCCTTCAATGAAAGATGTTATGATATTCTCTTGAAAGTTCCAAAAGGGAAAGTCACAACTTACAAAGAAATCTCAAAAGCACTAAAATCCAAAGCCTATCGTGCTGTTGGAAATGCAATGAATAAAAATCCATACTGCTCGCGACTTCGCACGGCTGATGACAGAACTAATTACTGCCTACCACGAAATCGCTCGGCTCCAATCGTGCCTTGCCACAGAGTTGTAAACTCCAACGGATATGTCGGGGGTTTTGCTTCAGGCACAAAGAAAAAAATTAAAATGCTAAGAAAAGAAGGAATTGAAATTAAGGATAATAAAATTGTTAATTTGAAAAAATATCTCTTTAAGATGCCTTAATTTATTTTATAATTTTCTTTCTAGATAAAAGAACAATTATTCCCCCAACTATAAATCCTAAAACTAATGACAATACAATTATTCCACTAATAGGGTTTAGGTAAAGAAGATTTGATATTTGATTAGTAGGTTTAAGTTTAAGATATATGAAAAAGTACTGAAATACAAATGCAATAATAGAACAAATAAATCCCCATATTAACAATAACCACCCATTTTTTATCATAATTAATATAAATAAAATTAGTTTTTAAAGTTTGTTTATTTACCGAGTTTATAAAAACCATGCCTCTGTAGCTCATGGGGTTCTTTAAAAAAGAACCTACAATGGTAGAAAGCTACAATAGAAAAGAAACTAAAACGGTAGAAAAACTAAAATACCTTCGCTACGTCCAAAAAACAATTGCCTCTGTAGCTCAGTTGATTAGAGTGCTTCAATGCACGAATCATCCTCGCCTATGCCTCTGTAGCTCAGTTGATTAGAGTGCTTCAATGCACGAATCATCCTCGCCTATGCCTCTGTAGCTCAGTTGATTAGAGCGCCAGTTTCGTAAACTGGAGGTCGTGAGTTTAATCCTCACCAGAGGCTTTTTGTCAGCTTAATAGTAAGGTTAATAAATATTCTATTGATTATTTGTTTATTATGGATGCTAAAGCGAAAGTACAACAAATAAAAGAGTTTGCCGAGGAAATTGTTACAGAAGAAGAGTTGACAAAATTGTTTGAGAAAAAACCTCATCCTCTTGCTTATGATGGCTTTGAACCTTCTGGAAGAATTCACATAGCTCAGGGATTATTGAGGGCAATAACAGTCAATAAATTAACTTCTTTGGGTGTTAAATTTAAGTTTTATGTTGCAGATTGGTTTGCTTTGTTGAACAACAAGTACGGTGGAGACATGAAAAAAATAAAAATAGTGGGGGAATATTTCATTGAAGTTTGGAAAGCTTGCGGAATGGATTTGGACAATGTTGAATTTATCTGGGCTTCTGATTTGATTAAAAAACATCCAGAATACTGGGAAACTGTTTTGAGATTATCTATGAATGCCAGTATAAATAGAGTTTTGAGATGCGGGCAGATAATGGGAAGAGAAGAATCAACAGATAATCCTTCTGCTCAGATTTTATATCCTTTGATGCAGGCAGCAGATATTCATCATTTAGGTGTTGATATAGCTCAGTTAGGAATGGACCAAAGAAAAGTTAACATGCTTGCAAGAGATATTTTCCCAAAACTTGGTTTTGTTCCTCCAGTTGTTATTTCTCATCATATGCTGCTTGGATTACAATTCCAGGAAACAGACAAAACAGGAGTAGACAGAAAAATAGCCATGAAGATGTCAAAATCAAAACCAGAGACAGCTATTTTTATGACAGATTCCAAAGAAGAGATTTTTGATAAATTCAAAAAAGCTTATTGTCCAGAAGGAAAAGAAGAAGACAATCCTGTTCTGGAATATGCAAAATATATTGTGTTTGAAAAATTCAAGAGTATTACAATAAAAAGGTCAGAAAAGTTTGGAGGAAATTTAAAAATTAAAAATTATGAGGAGCTTAGAAATTTATATTTGAAAAAAGAAATACATCCCTTGGATTTAAAGGATACAATCGCAGAATGTATAAATGAACTATTAGAACCAGTAAGAAAACATTTCAAGACTTCTAAAAAAGCAATGGAATTAGAAAAACAAGTATTTTCTTACGAAACTACCAGATAATTATAACTCTTTCTAAGAATTAAATTTTGTAGACTTTATCGTGATGTTCATATTTCTCTATTATTATTGTCTTTGTGTTTTCATTAATTGAATAAATCAAAACAAAATTCCCAATATGTACTCTTCTAAAATTTTGCATGGGTTTTCTTAGGGGTTTGAAATGATAAGGATTTTCTCTTATCTCTTCTATCTTTTTAGAAATATATTCTAAGGAGACTTTGTCTTTTTTAAATAGTTTATTAAATATTCTATCAACTGATTCCCTCACTTCTAAGTTATACATTTTATTTATAACGTGAATTAAAATCCTTCACCTTAATAGTATTCTCTTTTTGTGCTTCAAGAAGTTCTTTAATAAATTCAGGTCTTAATTCAGGTTCCATAAATTCTTTACCATAAGTATCTATTATTAGATTAATAACCTCGCTTTTATCTCTTAAATCTTCTTTAGCTTTCACTATATTAATTATTCTGTTTGCTCTTTCATTAATTTCAACTATTGCTTTTACCATATTAACATCATATTAATATCATGTTAATAAATCTTTCGTTTTTGCTTTTATAAATAAAAATAACAAAGCATTTAGAAAAATATTATTTATTTCTTTTCAGAACTTGTTCTTATCTTAACTCCGAGTTCTTTATGCATATTTACTTGTTAATATGCATCCACAAAAACTTTTTTTCAAAAAGTTTTGAGGATTATGAACTTAGACTTTCTTGTCTTTTAATCTTGACTCCGAGTTCTTCCAGTCGTTTTATGTGCGCTTGCATTACACTCTCAATCTGCTGAATCAGTCTTATCACTTCATTCCTTTCATTGATAAGTGTGTTCAAAGCACCCTGATGAAATCCTATTTCAATATCTTTAGGCATTTCAACTTTTTTTCTTTCTGTCTTTGAATCAGCATTTTCCAGAGCTTTTTCAAGTTTGTCTTTTTTTATTTCTGCCATATTTCGGATAATAATTTAGGGTATATAAATCTTACAACTTTTACAAATTAGAAACCAAAGCAATCCCTGTATTTCAGCATACCAGCATATTTTAACATTAATTTTGTATTACTGTATTGGCTTTCAGTCCACATTTCTCCAGCAGCATTTGCAGCTTGTATAACTTCGCATAGATTTCCACCATTCAATTGTGAAATATATCTCGCGTGCATTATCAAGACTAAATCTGGTGTTCCTGAACTTAAAATTCCTGTTTTTCCTATTAAAATATCATCGTGCCAGATTCTCTCTCCAAGGAAGAAATCATAGAATCTCAATGCAATTACACCATCACTTGGCAAGTCTTTTACAAATGCACTTGCTAAAATAGTTTGGCTTATTAGAGTTTTTTGTGCACTTGTGATTACAGGTCTTTGAGGACTTTGTTGACAAGCACTACACGGTCCTCCACAATCAATTTCAGTTTCTCCTTGATTTTGAATTCCATCAGAACAAGTAGGTGGACACAAAGCACTACACGGTCCTCCGCAATCCACACCTCCTTCCCCCTGATTTTGAATTCTATCAGTGCAAGATGGGCAAGCAGCACAAATTTTTCCACCACAATCCACACCAGTTTCATCCTGATTTTTAATTCCATCAGAACAATCAGGTGGACAAGCATCACATGGTCCTCCACAATCAATATGTCTTTCCCCCTGATTTTGAATTCTATCAGTGCAAGATGGGCAAGCAGCACAAATTTTTCCACCACAATCCACACCAGTTTCATCCTGATTTTTAATTCCATCAGAACAATCAGGTGGACAAGCACTACACGGTCCTCCACAATCAACATGTCTTTCTCCTTGATTCTGAATTTCATCAGAACAAGTCGGTGCAGGTCCCTCCTTAACTACTTGAACTTGTCCGCCAGTGCCATTTTCGAGATTGGCTCTTTCATTGTCCCAAATTATCTTAGAGCCACTATAACTGTCAAATATAAGCAGGCAAAGTACTAATGAAGCGGATATAAAAAGTATTACAAATATTTTTTTAACCCAGCCACTTTTAATTTTTCCAGTTTCTTCCATTAAACTTAATTAGAAAACAACATTTATTAACCTTTTTTATTTAGAAATATAATGAAAGATGTGATTTCAAATCTTCTCCTAAATGCTCTCAAAAAGGAAAAAGTTTCTCTTAAAAAAGAAGAAATTGAAAAATTCATAGAGATTCCTCCTTCTCCTGAAATTGGAGATTATGCTTTCCCCTGCTTTTTTCTTGCAGGAAAATTAAAGATTGCACCAGAAGAAATAGCTGTTAATGTTAGAGGTGAGATTGAAGATATTCCAGAAGGATTAGAAGATATACAAACTCAGGGCCCTTACATAAATTTCTTCCTGGACAGAAAAACTTTAGCTCTTAATTTAATTAATGAGATAAAATCTTCAGGAGATAAATTTGGAAAACCAGATTCAGCAGTTAACAAAATAATTAATACAATGGTGGAATTCCCTTCTCCAAATACCAACAAGCCACTTCATCTTGGGCATTTGAGAAACATGACTATTGGGGAGAGTGTTTCTAGAATGTTGGAATTTAATGGAGAGAAAGTTATCCGCGCAAATTTAAACAATGACAGGGGAATACACATCTGCAAATCAATGGCAGCTTATGAATTTTATGGAAGAAAAAGAAAACCATCAAAAAAACAAAAATCTGACCATTTCGTTGGAGATTTTTATGTCATGTTCAACAAGAAAGAAAAGACAAATGCAAAGATGGAAGTAGAATCTCACAGGCTTCTTCAGAAATGGGAGCAAGGAGACAAGCATGTGCTTGCACTTTGGAAAAAGATGAACAAGTGGGCACTGGATGGATTTAAACAGACTTATTCCAAATTTGGAGTAAAACACGACGTGGAATTCTTTGAAAGTGAAATTTACACTAAAGGAAAAGAAATAGTTGAAAAAGCATTGAAAGATAAAATACTGATTAAAAAAGAAGACGGGGCAGTTGTCGCTGATTTGAAAAAAGAAGGATTTGGGGAAAAAATTCTTTTGAGGGCAGATGGAACTTCAATATACATCACCCAAGACTTGTATCTTGCAAAATTGAAACAAGAGAAATACAAACTGGACAAATCAATTTATGTTGTAGGAAATGAGCAGAATTATCATTTTGAAGTATTGTTTGCAATATTGAAGAAATTAGGATTTAATTTTGAAGGATTAAAGCATCTTTCTTATGGAATGGTTAATCTTCCAAGCGGAAAAATGAAATCACGGGAAGGAACAGTTGTAGATGCAGATGATTTGATTGAAGAAGTTCAGAATCTTGTGAAGAAAGAGCTCAAGTCCAGAGACAAGCTTTCAAAAAAAGAACTCGAGGAGAAAAGCTTGAAGATTGCAATAGCTGCAATAAAATATATTCTTCTGAGAGTTGATACAAGGAAAGATATGGTTTTCAATCCAAAAGAATCTATAGATTTTGAAGGAGACACTGGTCCTTACATATTATACAGTTATGCAAGAGCTTCTAGCATAATAAAAAAATTGAAAAAACCAAATAAATTATCTTCTTTAGGAGAACTTGAAGACCCAGAAGTTGCTCTTGCAAAAAAACTTTTAGAATTCAAAGAGATTGTATCCAAATCTCTCAAAGATTTGAATCCTTCAATAATTGCAAATTATTCTTACCAGCTTTCAAAAACTTTCAATGAATTTTATCATGCCTGCCCTGTGCTGAATTCAGAAAAAGAAGCTTTCAGAATTGATTTGGTTAATTCTTTCAGGCAGGTATTGAAAAACTCTCTTAATTTACTAGGAATAGAACAATTGGAGAAAATGTAAATGGGGATTTCTTAGAAAAACTCCAAGTGAAGATACACTTGTCGTAAGAAATCCTACAATGGCAAAGAACTAAAAACATAAAAAAATAAAATGGCAAGAAAAATATTAAATAATTTTCTAACTTTCATTGCATGGATTACAGGAGTTTTTGTATCTCTTGCTGTTGCTTTTGGAATGATTGATGGTGTTCTTTCAATAAGATTCATTCCTCATCTAGTCATGGTTGTTTTTGGCTGGATTGTTGTTGCAACAACCTTAATTGGGGTGATTATAGGAATAGCAAAAATGTTCAGTAAATATTAAAAAAATTATTCTAAAATTATTAACATCCGTGTCCAGCAACTCCATCCCATCCTGCAATTCTTGCCATCATCCACCAAGCAGCTTGTCCTTTAAGTGCACAATTCAATTCAGCTGTAGCAGACTCTGAACCTTCTGGAGAATGTGCACAACCACTTATATGATTATTTACAAGATCAGCACCAATAGAACTTGGAGCTCTTTGTATATATTCTGCTGACCAAGTGCATGTTTTTGTACCGCTATTATAGGGGGAAACACAATCATACTGTAATCCATCTTCTACACGCTTATCTAAGTAATAATAACCATCTGGACTATAATTTTCTATATCTGAAAAATCAAACAATATACATTGATGAGCACTACAAAATGAACTAGTTTTGACAAAATTTCTTATAAGAGTATTTTGGCTATCTGAACTATCTCCCACACCCCCTCCTTCTGCATGTCCAGTTATAAATACAAATTTAATATTAGGATAATCTGTTATAAGTGATTGCATGTTAGATAAATAGTTAGGAATATTATGTCCTGCAATACTACACCAACTCCACATTATAATATCAGTATTTGGATGCGAACTAAGATATGTTCTAGTTGCAGGAGCCCATGAAGTTTCATAACCTAAATCAGTACCAGAAGGCATAGCATAATCATCCAAAGTTAAATCGCTAGTAACTGCAGAAGTATCAGTCCAAGAATATAAAGAGTTATGTGCTTCTAAAGCGCTCAAACCTGTGACGATTTGACTACCATGAGAAGTATGTTGATATGCAATAATTAAATCAGATTTAACTTTATTTATACAACTAGAAGGTATCTTTGTAATGTCTGTGTCTGTATGATCAATAACTATTGCACCTGTGGTAGGACTTGGGCAAACCCCATTTGTGCAAGTACCAGAACTGCAAGCATTTCCGCATGAAGC
>Ga0210018_1001217_pt1 | contig 13523 bp, 13 predicted proteins | sample CryGeyCG2014_010_2_FD_183967 | JGI IMG/M metagenome (GOLD analysis project Ga0210018, IMG submission 183967) | Groundwater microbial communities from aquifer - Crystal Geyser CG09_land_8/20/14_0.10 (SPAdes) (version 2) | ecosystem: Environmental > Aquatic > Deep subsurface > Groundwater | place...
TCCTTGCTTTACTACCGGGGTTCGGACTAATTCAAGAATACTGCACCACAATTTGACTTCTGTTTTGCAATTCGCGTAGTTGCGTGGGTATGGGGCAATAATCCAGTACCACAGAGGGGCCTGAAAGGTTGTAACGCCAACGAAAATGGTGTAACGTTACATCCGCCGAGAAACAAAACTAAGAACCATTCGTTTTAGGATATGAGAGAAGACGAGCAAAAGCTCATTCAAAAAGCACAAGGGGGCAATAGGGAGGCCTTCGGGGTGCTCTACGACCACTACCTCCCGCAAATATACCGATTTGTGCTCCTCAAGGTGGGGCGGCGCGAAGATGCCGAAGACCTCACCCACCGCGTGTTTCTCTCCGCGTGGGAACACATCCGCCGCTACGAACACCGGGGGTTCCCCTTCTCATCCTGGCTCTACCGCATTGCGGGGAACGCGGTCATTGACCACTACCGCACCACACGCCACCATCAGAACATTGATGCGGTGCCGGAAGAGATGCTCGCCGAGGCGGACACCACCAGCGAAACCGTGGATACTGCCCTCTCAGCGCACCGGGTGCGCGCAGTGCTCCTCAAACTTGAACCCGATCAGCAAAGCGTGCTCATTATGAGGTTCATCAACGATCTCTCCAATAAAGAAATTGCGGAAGCGCTCGGGAAAACGGAGGGGGCCGTGCGGGTTATCCAGCACCGGGCCCTGAAACAGCTCAAGAAACTTGCCGATGTATAACGATCTCATCTCACAATTGAAAATTTTAAAAACCATCGCGCCCGAGGAAAGGTTTGGGCGGCGTTCGCGCGCGCTCATTCTCTCCCACCCCGCGGAGCGCCCGCGCCTCACCCCCTGGTTCCAGCTTGCGGGGGCACTCGCCTTCGCCGCGCTCATCCTCGTTTTCTCCCCCCTCTTTCCATCGGCCCAACCGGTGCTCTCTTCTTCCATGGACCCCGCGCGGCTTGCGGACGAATTCAACAGTTTCCCCGTGAACATCCAGCTTGATGAAATCCGCTACCAGCATGGCGCGAATCTCACCGTGGCATCGGCGATGAACGAGGTTACGGACACCCGCACCCGGCACCTGAACGCCGCCACCCTGAACGCGGAGGTTCCCACGCTCCCCGCCGATGAAGACCAGGCGAGAAATCATATCAACCAGCTCCTCGACGAGGCAACCCGCTAATGCTATGAAAAAATACATCGCCATTTTCATCGCGGCTGCCTTCATATGTTCCCTCGCCGGCGCGAGAATCGCTGCCGCCGCGACGCCCTCGCCGGTCGAGAAAGCCATTGAGGGCGTGAAAGATAAACTCAACGCTCTCGTGAATGCCAAGGATGAGCAGAGCCCCGACGAGCTCGCTTTCCGCGTAGATACCATGAAGAAGGTTATTGAGTTCTCCATCGCGGAGGCCAACGACCTTAAGGTAAAGCTCCTCACTGTTGAGATAGGAAAGGAAGCTAAACCGTGGCGGGACGCCACCGTGGAAAAACTGAACGATGCCCTTGCACATTACGCCGACGTAAAAGGAAACCTCGAGGATGTGGAACAAACGATAGACCTCGGGGGGGTGAAAGCAATGGCACAGGAGTTTAAGGAGTGGCGCACCGCCTATCTTATCTCCACCGCAGATGTGGTGCGCGATTTCCTCCTCATTTCCCAGGAGGGCAATGCGATTGAAACCGCAAAGAAGCGGGCGCAAAAAATCGGCGAGGATGTTCAAAAGCTCAAGAACGCCAAGTATAAAGTGGCAAAAGATCTCTCCCCGCTCCTTGATAAGGCGAATGGCCTTGTGGGAGAAGGGGTGGAGTTGAATGAGACTGCACGCGCCCGTTTCTGGGAAGAGTTTATCACCCCGCTGTCTGCAACCTCCGCCACGGGTGCCGCTTCAGACACCACTGCACCGGTGATTACTGATGTGCAAATGAGCACATCAACTGCGACAACGGCAACAATTACTTGGACCACAGATGAAGCCGCTTCCTCAATAGTCCAGTATGGTTTAACTTCAAGTTACGGTTCTTCTGAAACCACCAGCACTCTTGCGACTTCTCACTCTATTAACTTGACTGGTCTTACGAGCAACACCACCTACCATTTCCGCGTGAAATCAACTGATGCTTCAGGTAATACAGGGACATCACCAGACAATATATTTGCAACTTTAGTTGACAACAGCACCGAGGCGACGAGCATGGCGGCCGCGGTTCCCCTTCCACCGTCAATAAGAGATTTGGTAAAGGCGTCTCTCGCGAAAGTGAGGGAGGCATACCAGGTCTTTATTGAAATGAGCGTCTTGGTGAGGAAGGCGCCCTATCCCTCTTGATGGTTCGGGGCAACCCCAGAATACTATTGAAGGGCAACCAAAACCCCTCCGACTTGTGTCGGAGGGGTTTTGGTTTTATGGCCGAGGTACATCACCTCTATCTACTTTACTGCTTCTTTCAAAAGCTTTCCTGCGCGGAATTTCGGTTTTGTTGAAGCGGCAATCTGGATCTTTTCCCCCGTCTTAGGATTCACTCCCATCCGTGCCGCGCGCTTGACCACGCGGAAAGTGCCGAATCCACTGATGCCAATCTCCTCGCCACGCCCTAAGGTTTTCACGATAGTGTCAAATACCGCCTCCACCGCTATCTGACTTTGCTTCTTCGTCTCAATCCCTGCGGCCTTCATCACTGCCTCCACCAATCCGTCTTTTTTCATACTCAATGTCGCTTAAATATTTTTTCTGTTCGACCTTTTACGCGTTGATGGGAGTATACCATAGAAAGGTAGGTAAATACAGTGTTCCGCACCACCCTACCGGGCGTACCCGGTAGTAGAAACTCGACCCTTCTAGGGTAGACCGCTTTCAGCGGCAAGTCGAGTTTTCCCTGCCTGCTCCGATTTGAGTCCTCGGGACTCTCATCGAGAGTCTCGGGACCGGCAGGCAGGACTACCGGGCGTACTCTACCGCCTTTACCTCCCTGATCACCGTCACTTTGATCTCGCCCGGGTACTGGACATCAGCCTGGATTTTTCCCGCAATCTGCTTGGCAAGCTCAAAAGCGCCGAAATCATCTATCTTTTCCGGCACCACGAACACCCGCACCTCGCGCCCCGCGGAAACCGCGTAGGCCTGCTTCACCCCCTCAAAGGTTTTCACGGTGTTCTCAATATCCTGGAGCCGCTTCAAATATTTCTCCAGCGTGTCCCGGCGCGCCCCCGGGCGGGCGGCGGAGATGGCATCGGCGGCAGCCACCACATAGGACTCCGGCGAGGAGAAGGGGAATTCCTCGTGGTGCGCCTCCATAGCGCCAATCACCTTCTCCTCCACCCCGTACTTCTTCAAAAGCTTGCGCCCCAGCTCCACGTGGGTCCCCTCCACATCGTGGTCAATCGCTTTGCCGATGTCATGCACGAGCGCTGCTTTTTTGGTGACAGTGACGTTCAACCCCAGCTCCGAGGCGATCATCCCGGCGATGTGCGCCATCTCCACGGAGTGCTGCAGCACGTTCTGGCCGTAGCTCGTGCGGTAGTTCAAACGCCCGAGGAGTGCCACGATCTCCTTGGGAAGATCAAGGATCCCCGTCTCAAAAGCGGCCTCCTCGCCAACTTTCTGAATGTGCGCCTCCAATTCCATTCGCGCCTCTTCCACCTTCTCCTCTATCCTCGCAGGCTGGATGCGCCCGTCCTTCATGAGTTTTATGAGCGCTATTTTCGCGAGCTCGCGGCGGAGGGGATCGAACGAGGAGAGGATGATGCTCTCCGGCGTTTCGTCCACGATAACCTCCACGCCGGTCAGGCGCTCGAAGGCCCGGATGTTGCGCCCCTCGCGGCCGATGATCTTACCCTTGAGCTCCTCGTTGGGAAGCTCCACGGCGGTCGTGGTCACGTCCGCAATGTGGTCGCGCGCGTAGCGCTGAATGGATGAGGTAATGATCTCAAGCGATTTTTTCTCTATCTCATCCCGCCGCTCCTTCTCAAGCCGCGTGAGCGCTTGCCCTATCTCCTCCCGGCTGGTCTCCTCCAGTTCGCGGAAGAGGCGCTCTTTCGCCTCATCGCGGGAAATGCCGGAGAGCGACTCGAGCTCCTTGACCGCGCGCTCTCCCTGGGCGCGCACTTCCGCCTCAAGCCCCTGAATTCGCTCGAGTTCCCGCTTCACTTTCGCCGCTTCTGCTTCAAGGGAAACGCGTTCTGCCTGCACTAAATCCTCCTTGCGCGCGATGCGCTCCTCCAGGTGGCGGAGTTCCTGTTTGCGCTCCCGCTCCTCGCGTTCAAAGTCAACGAGGATGGATGCGGCCTTCTCCTTGGCCGCCACGACGATCTCTTTGGCTTCGGCTTCAGCGGCAGTGCGCCCTGCCCGGATGCGATACTCGAGAGAGGTTCCTAAACGTTTGGCGACCCAAAGCCGCAGGAGGTATCCCGCCCCCCCCACGGCAAGCGCGGCAATGCCGAGAAACCACAGTGGCTGTGGCATGGTATGAAATATTTTCGTTTTGCGGTGTGTATGTCATCGACGTTTTGTATGACGGTAAAAGTATACCCCGCGAGCAGCTTGCGCGCAAGCACAACCGATGAGACAGCCGTCAAAAGCCATTACGTGCCTAGTCTGTTCGTTGCGCCGCAGCATTATAAAAAGGCTGGAAAGGGAGTGGAAGGGAAATGTGGAAATGCGTGGAAAAATTATATCATTTTCAACGGTCGTTGAAAGTGATATAATTCTTAAGCATTAAGCAGAAGATATTTTATTACTTTTTCATCTCCACAAGTAGACAACTGCCTATGGCGCTAAGCGACGACATTCTCACTATTCTCTTCAGCTACTCAGCTGGTTACAAGCGGATGCGGCAATCACTGCTCGGCATCCAAACTTCAAGTCACTCGCGGAAAACCCACCGGATAAAAAATCAGACGCTTTATCTCACCCTTGCAAGGTTGAAAAAACGCGGCTTGGCGGCTAAAAAAGATAATATGTGGGCTATCACCGCTAAAGGCAAAAAACATCTAAAAGAGAAATCGGAACGTTTTCTCCCCTGCCACCGACAGCCCGGTGCGCCGCAGCGACGCGAGAGAAATATGATCGTCGCATTTGACATCCCCGAGCAATATCACTGGAAACGCGACTGGCTGCGGATCGAGCTGTCGCTTTTGGGATTCTCACCGATCCAGAAAAGCGTGTGGCTGGGTCCCGCGCCGCTCCCGAAAGATTTCATCAAGAACCTCAACTCAATGGAGATTCTCGAATACATCAAGTTCTTTGAGGCGAGGGAGAGAGATATTGTGTAGGGGGCGGGTGCGTAAGCTACGCATACACAGGTAAGCGCCGCCACCACTTCAATATTTAAATAGATTATACAGAGTAATTGATATTGATAGATATTGATAGGAAAAGAAAAACTATATCACTTTCAACGGTCGTAGAAAGTGATATAGTTTTAAGGATTTAAGGAAACAAGGGAGCCGGAAAGTTCCACAACAAGCGATTTTTTAGTAAAATGGTGTGGTGAATCCCGTTAGAAGTAACAAAACTTATTATCTCTACCCTACACTTATGGATATAAAATATCAGTTGAATAAAAAGCCGTGTTCTTTACGGTTGCCTGCGGCAACCTACTTCTAACGGGATGAAGCACACCGTTGTCCTCGCTATCTTAGACGGCTGGGGGGTGGGGAGCCCCGACCAATCCAACCCCATCTACGCCGCCGCGCCGGAAACCATCCGCACCATAGAATCCGATTTCCCATCGGGAGCCCTCCAGGCCTCCGGCATCACCGTGGGACTCCCATGGGAAGAGGGGGGGGACAGCGAGGTAGGGCACCTCACGATCGGCGCGGGGAAAGTAATCTACCAGCACTTCCCTAAGATCTCGCTCGCGATCACGAGCGGGGAATTTTTCAAAAACGGGGCGCTCCTGGGCGCTTTCGCGCACGCCCGCGCGCACCACTCCGCCGTTCACCTTGTGGGACTTTTAACCGCCGGGAATGTCCACGCTTCCCTCACCCATCTCTACGCGTTGGTGGAAATGGCGAAGCGGGAATCCTGCTCCGCGCTCTTCCTCCAACTCATCACCGACGGGCGCGACAGCCCGCCGGAGTCCGCGGGCAATCTGGTGGGCGAGGTACAGAAAAAACTTCAAGCCGCGGGAGGCGCAGGGGAGATCGTGAGCGTGGTAGGACGTTACTACGCCATGAACCGTGACGGGCACTGGGACCGCACCGCGAAGGCCTACGCGCTCTTCACCGAAGGGGCGGCGGCCCGCCCCCTGGGAGAGGCGCTCACGCGGGCCTACCGCAAAAATTTGAACGACGAGTTTATTGAGCCCACGACCCTCGGCGCCCCCCACCCCATCCGCGACGGGGATGCGGTCATTTTCTTCAACTTCCGCGAGGACAGCATGCGTCAACTCGCGCAGGCGTTTGTGGACCCCGCGTTCAACCAGTTCCCCCGGAAGCCGCTCCAGGAGCTCTATGTAGCCACCATGACCGGCTACCACGAATCGTTCCGGCGGGTGCCGGTGGCGTTCCCCACTGAGCCGGTGGAATACCCCTTAGGGCGGGTGCTCGCCGATCACGGCAAAGTCCAGCTCCGCATCGCCGAGACCCAGAAATACGCCCACGTCACCTATTTCATGAACGGCTTCCGCGACGAGCCGTTCCCCAATGAGTACCGTGTTCTCATCCCTTCTATGGAAACCATGCACCCGGAGGAACAACCCGAAATGATGGCGCACACTATCACCGACCGGGTCCTTGAGGCGCTCTCCGAGGGCTCCTTTGACTTCATTGTGATGAACTACGCGAATCCGGACATCATCGCCCACACCGGAAATTACGACGCGACACTCCAAGCGGTGCGGGTGGTGGATAGAGAGCTGGGGCGTCTCCTCGCGGCGGTGCGCGCGGGGGACCATGTACTCATCATTACTTCCGACCACGGGAATGCAGAGTCGGTTCAAGACCTCCAGACCGGCGAGCGGGAAACACGACACAACACGAACCCCGTCCCCTTCTATCTCGTGGGGAATGCCTTTGCGGGGATCGCGCCGCGTAACCCCGGCGGGCGCCTGCAGGTCATCGGGCTCCTCGCTGACGTCGCCCCCACCATTCTTGAGCTCATGGGGATCCCCAAGCCCGACGCCATGACAGGCGAGAGTTTACTGCGGCAACTCCTGTAGGGGAAATAAGCCAGTGTTTTTTCATGTGCAATTAGCCCACGGATGACACGAATGAAAAACCCTCATTTTATGGGGTTTTACTAGGTTCAATAAGTAAGTGCAACACTCTGGCATAATCCAGAGTATGCAATACCAACACTTTTCCATTGAGGAGCGGGAGCAGATCCAGCTCGGTTTGTGGGAGCAGCAGTCGGTCAGGGGCATTGCTAGGGGATTGGGGAGGTCTCCGGGGTCGGTCTCCCGCGAAATCAGGCGGAACCTGCCGCACGAGAGGTACCGGTACACCCCGCGTCTCGCCCATGCGCGGGCGCTCGCCCACCGCCATTCCCGCGGCCGTACGGAACGCCTCAAGAATGCCGCCATCCGCGCATACGTGGTCGCCCACCTCAGGGAACGCTGGTCTCCCGAGCAAATCGCGGGACGCATCACTATTGATCTTGGAGAATGCATTTCCCCAGAGGCCATATATCAATACGTGTATGCCCAGATTTCTCCCGGCACCGGACTCGTGAAAGCGGGCTGTCTCGACCTCCGCCCGTACCTCCGCAGAAAGAAGAAGGGCCGCGCTCCCAAAGGGATGCGGCGGAGAGAAAAGCTCATCATCCCTGCCCGATTTGTGATCGATGCCCGCCCCGCTGAGGTCGTGGCACGCGTTCGTATTGGCGACTGGGAAGGCGATACCGTTGAGTCTGTTTCTCACAAGCCTGGGGTGAACACCCTCGTCGAGAGGAAGACGGGCCTCGTCTTCATCACGAAGCTCACGGGCAAGACAAGCGGAGCAACCCTTTTCGCGGTCGCCCGCCGGTTTGATTGCCTTCCTCCGCCGCTGAAACGCACCCTCACCCTGGATCGCGGACCGGAGAACCGACATTTCGAAGCGTTGGAAGCGCAGACTGGCGTGAGATGTTTCCTCGCTCACGCATATCATGCATGGGAACGCGGTACGAACGAGAACACGAACGGCCTCATTCGAGAATACTTCCCCAAGAAGACCGATTTCACTATCATACCCGAGGAGGAGCTCGCGTGTGTCGAGCGCGAACTCAACTCCCGGCCCAGGAAACGCCTGGGTTGGAAGACACCCTATGAAGCCATGAGTGTTGCACTTCAAGGTTGAATCTGCCACAAAATTGCTTGACACAATATATGTTTTATGCCAACCTTGGTGTTAGAAAATTTGAAGCGGTCTGTCTCGCGTTTCCGAATAAATAATGAGATGTAGGAAACAATAGGCAACCATAATATAAGAGGAGAAACCACAATGTCTACTTATGGAACTATCCAAGAAATGCCCGAATGGTACTTCCAGTTCCTGGCAGATGTTATCACTCAACTGCCTCGGCCTGGTGCGGGCTCCGGTTGCATAGCGGAGGCGGGAGCCCTGCAATTTCACAACAATCGTGGAGTTCTGAAAGAAGTCCTCCACGAAGCGCTTCTCATGTCTCGGCCTGGTGCGGGCTCCGGTTGCATAGCGGAGGTGGGAGCCCTGCAACTTCACGACAATCGTGGAGTTCTGAAAGAAGTCCTCCACGAGGCGCTTCTCATAGAAGTGCAAAATAAGTACTTAAAACTTCTCTACCCCGAATCCGTCATCATTGGCCCCTGCGACGGGAGCGAAACCCTCGCCGAGGCACACGATGTCTTTGAAATTATTGACACCGATTTTGAGCGGTGGGGTGCCAATAAGCGTGGTCGTGCCACCGGGTCTACCCCCGTCTGGGTGTGTGAGCTGAAGGAGGATGCGATGTTCACAGAGATGTTCGGCGATCCAGATAGGGTATGTTTTTCCCAGCACCAGGTCAAGAAATTCTGCCGGGAAAATCCCCAATATCTCTCGCCAAGCACCACGATTCTCATCCCCTTTAGGGTGAAGACCGAGAAAAATGGGGAAGAGGAGCGGTTCTTCGTTGCCTTCGTGTACATGGGCTCGGGCGGCGCGCTCAAGGTTTTTGTGTACCAGTTTGAGTGCTCGGATGTCTGGCTCGCCGTCCGCCGCCCTCGAGTGGTTGTCCCCTGCCTGCCTGCAGGCGCGGCGCAACTGGCTGTTTAGCTCTTTGATTCTTTCTGTTCCGTCGTCTGTTGGAAGTTTGATCTTTAATCCCTCTGACCCTTTGATTTTCGGGTCCGGGGGATTTTTTTGTTTGAATTTTTTCGATGGTGGGAGTAGAGTAAATGTGCCTATCTGGAATCTGGAGGCAGGAGCGGACAAATTCCGGCTATAGCACTTCTACCCTGTTAGATAAGCAGCAATATGAAATTTCAATACAAAAATAGAGTATGAAGGATATAATCGTCGAACCACTCCGAGCGGGCCTGTCCGCATCTAATGTGGTGCTCGATTTTATAGCTCCGACACACGGTCGGAGATAAGAACTGCATGTTTACCCGACGCATCGGCATAGATTTGGGGACCACTAATACAATTGTCTTTCTCCCGGACCGCGGGATCGTTATCAATGAGCCCACCGTGGTGGCGCTCCGGAAACCCGATAACACGGTGCTCGCTGTCGGCGCGGAGGCGAAGGAAATGGTGGGACGCACGCCGGACAACATCGTTACCTACCGGCCCTTGAAGGACGGCGTAATCGCGGAGTACTACATCACGCAGGCGATGCTTAGATATTTCATCGCGAAGGCCATCGGCGCGTTCAATATTTTCCGCCCCGAGGTGGTAATCTCGGTGCCGGCTGGCATCACCTCCACCGAGTACCGCGCGGTGATGAATGCGGCGAAAGAAGCGGGCGCGAAGGAGGTGTATCTCGTGAAGGAGCCGCTCCTCGCCTCGCTTGGCGCCGGTATACCCATCCACTCGGCGGAGGGGAACATGATCGTGAACATCGGCGGCGGGACGACGGAGGTGGCGGTTATCTCGCTCGGAGGCATCGTTACGTGGTCCAGTTTGCGGGTGGCGGGGAACCGCTTTGACGTGGCGGTCTCCGATTTCATCCGGAAGAAATACGGTCTCGCCATCGGCGAGGGGACCTCGGAAAACGTGAAAATCACGGTGGGTTCGGCGCTCGCCAACCGCACCAAACTGGAGATGAAAATCAGAGGCCGGGACCTCGCCTCGGGGCTTCCGCGGGACCTCACCGTGAATTCCAACGAGGTGGCCGAGGCCATCAACGGCCACCTCGTGGACATTATGAATTCGGTGCAGTCCGTCTTCAACGTGACGCCGCCGGAGCTCGCCGCCGACATCATGGAGAAAGGCATTATTCTCTCGGGGGGGAGCGCCCAGCTCCGCGATATTGAAGAGTTCTTCAAGCGGTCGCTCGGCGTGAGCGCTTTCGCCGCGGAGGCGCCCATCCTGTGCGTGGCGAAGGGAACCGCCACCATTTTGAATCACTTGGACGTTTATAAGAGAACCCTGCTGGTGAGACATTAGTGAACGCGATGCGAACGATGCAAATTTCATGCGAATAATGCGAAAGGAGAACTCTTTTAATCTATTCGCGACATTCGCGTACCGTTCGTGTTGTTCGCATCGGTAAGCTCAAGCAGCCATGCTTATAGGTCACGAAGACAAGGTTCGCGCGTTTCAAAAGCTGGTGAAAGAGGGCCGCTTGAGCCACGCCTATCTCTTCTTCGGCGAGGCGCAGACCGGTAAGTACACCTTCGCGCGCTCATTCGCGCACTTTTTGGAACAGGGGATGTTCGCGGTATCGGGGGCGCCGCTCATTGATGTCCAATGGTGCGCGCCGGTAGATGGTACTATCGGAATTAACGCGGTGCGGGAGCTCCGCACGTTTCTCTCGCAAACCCCTCTCCGCTCACCCCGCCGCCTCGCGGTGGTGAACGACGCGCACCTCCTCACCGCGGAGGCGCAGAGCGCGATGCTCAAAATTGTGGAAGAGCCGCCGCCGCACTCACTCATCATCCTCATCGCGCACGACCCGCAGGTGCTTTTCCCTCCGCTCCTCTCCCGACTCGCCAAGGTGTATTTCCCGCGCTTTTCAAACGCCGAGCTTGCCGAGGCGCTAGTGAAATCGTTCCGCGTACCCGCGGCGCGCGCGCGAGAGGTGGCGCGCCGCTCGTTCGGACGGCTGGGGCGCGCCCTCTCGCTAATACAGGGCGTCGGCGGGGAGAAAAAGGAGAGAACTTTCTCAGATGAACTTGAGGAACGCATCCTCTCCCTTTGGGAGAGGGGAGCCGAGACGCACGGGTCTGCCCTTGCCTACCTCTTGGACCGCGAAATGAACGTCAAACGCTATAATGTAAATGAGAATCTTCAGCGGAAAGCCGTCCGCGCTCACCTATCCAATCGCTAGCGCTTTACCGATGCAAAACTACGAATAGCGCGAATCTACGAACCGATGCTAAACTACAAATAACACGAATCAACGAATAGAGATGCAAAATAAATTTGTAGATTCGGATGAATTCGTAGTTTCGCATCGCGTTTGTAGTTTCGAATCGCGTTATGAATTCCCTCGTTGAAGAATACAAAAACCATTTGAAGGCGCTCCTGGAGGGCTTGAAGCGGGAACTCCAGGGAGTGCGCACAAACCGTCCCCACGCGGGGCTCGTGGAGGATATCAAGGTGGATTACTACGGTCAGACGCTCCCAGTGAAACAGCTCGGTTCGGTGGGTGTGGTGCCGCCCCGCGAGATCCACATCAACGTGTGGGATGCGAACGCGGTAGCGAGCGTTGCGAAAGCGCTTGAGGGGGCCTCACTGGGACTTTCGGTACAGGGAGAAGGGAACGTCGTGCGCGCCTATCTTCCGGAACTTTCTGCGGAGCGCCGCCGGGAGTTCATGAAATACGCGGGGCAGATCGCCGAGCAAACACGCATCAAGGTGCGGCGTGAGCGCGACGAGTGGAACAAAAAAATTCAGAAACTCTCCGACGACGGGGAGCTTTCCGAGGACCAAAAATTTAAGCATAAGGAGGAGGTACAGAAGGCGACCGAGGAGACGGGGAAAGAGATTGAGAAAATGGTGAATGTAAAAATAGCAGAAATTAGCAGTTAAGGGCTTTGTCTATGGCGATACTCTTCACCGTCATCGGGCTCTCCGTGCTTATCCTCGTGCACGAGCTGGGACATTTCCTCGCGGCGAAGTTTTTCAAAGTGCGGGTGGATGAGTTTGGGTTCGGATTCCCGCCGCGGCTTTTCGCGAGGGCGCACGGTGAGACCACATACAGTGTGAATGCGCTCCTCTTCGGGGGTTTTGTGAAGATTCACGGGATGGGAGAGGAAACGGAGGAACACCCGCGCAGTTTTTCCGCGCAGCGCCTCTGGCGCCGTGTTTCCATCGTGGTGGCGGGGGTCCTCGCAAACCTCATTGCTGGCTGGCTCGCCCTCTCACTCGTATTTATGGTTGGAGCGCCTCCGCACCTCATGCTCACCGGCGTGGCGCCGGACTCTCCCGCGGCCGCTGCAGGGCTCGCGCGCGGGGATGTGGTAGCAGAGGTGCGAGCGGGCGACCGTGTGCTCCGCGACCCGGTAGGTGCGGATGATTTCATCGCGGCGGTGGGAGATGCGGTGCGGCAGGGAGCGCCGGTAGCGGTGGTGACGGGTGTTGGCAAGGAGACGCGTGAGGTTTCGCTTGCTCCCCGGGAGGCGCCGCCGGAGGGCGAAGGGCCGCTCGGGGTGAGTTTGACGGAGGTCGGCGTCCCCCGCACCTCTCTCCTTGAGGGTTTCGGGAAGGGGGCGGAGGAGAGTTGGATACTCTTGAAGCTCATCGCGGGGGGGTTCGTGAACTTTTTTGCGAGCGTCTTCCAGAGGCCGGAGGTTTTGAAGGAAGTCGCGGGGCCGGTGGGGGTGGTGGCCGCGGCGGCGCAGGCGGGGTCATTGGGGTTTGCCTACCTCCTCCACTTTTTAGGCCTCATTTCCATCAATCTCGTGGTGTTGAACCTCATTCCGTTTCCTGCATTGGACGGCGGGCAGGTGCTCTTTCTCCTCATAGAGAAGCTCAAGGGCTCGCCGATACCGGTCAAGTTCGAGCGCATCGTGAACGCGGCGGGGTTCGTATTCCTCCTGCTCCTTATGGTGCTGGTGACCGTGCAGGATGTGGGGCGGCTGTAGTGAATAAGAGACTTATAACTTAGAACTAATAACAGATAGCGTTGCAGACATATGCAGCGAGAAACCAAGACCTGTCGGAGTTGCGCCCATGCCGTCATCAGCGATAATCCGCGTCTTGATCAGCGTTTATCCGCGTCTTGCAACCATCAATGTACGACGGCGTTCCGCATCATCCCCGAGGAGCTCCAATTCTACCGCCGGATGAACCTCCCCCTGCCCCGCCTCTGCCCCAACTGCCGCCACTACGAGCGTCTCGCCCAGAGGAACCCTCTGAAGTTGTGGCACCGCTCCTGCGCCTGCGGCGGCAGGAAATCCCAAGCACCAAATACCAAATCTCA